>Ga0070660_100000244_pt1 | contig 36145 bp, 42 predicted proteins | sample KBSC33metaG_FD_64670 | JGI IMG/M metagenome (GOLD analysis project Ga0070660, IMG submission 64670) | Corn rhizosphere microbial communities from Kellogg Biological Station, Michigan, USA - KBS C3-3 metaG | ecosystem: Host-associated > Plants > Roots > Rhizosphere > Soil ... | reverse complement strand
GCCACCCTGCTGCCGGTCCGGCGGCTGAAAGCGCCAATCGAGCGGGCGTAGCTCAGGGGTAGAGCACAACCTTGCCAAGGTTGGGGTCGAGGGTTCGAATCCCTTCGCCCGCTCCAGCGAATTCAAAGGTTTGCATGTCGATAGCGAACCAACTCGGGGAGATTGGGGTCAGCTTGGGGTGCAAAAGCCCAACCTGTCCGTGCTTCCAGCACCGCGGTTGAGTCGATCGCTGCGATGACCGCGGCGCATTCTGCCAATACTGCGCCGAGGCATTGCGGGCGAATCAACAAAAACTCGCCTCCCGCCGTCCGCTTTTCCGCAGCTTGCGCGGAGAGGATGGCCTGCTCCGCTTCATGTGCGCGGACCTGGCTGTCGAATTTCCAGGTAGCCACGACCTTCCAGCGAACCCCCAAGACGCGAGGCAAGGCAAAGTTCAGTTCGGCCCGTCGACGGGGAGGGTCGATGCTACGACCCACCTTTAACACTGCATGACCCGACGCGAGTGACATGCCGTCGAGCGCGGCAAGATAAACCCACGCGGGGCTTTCTCCGCGTCGACTCACCATATCACCGACGAATGGCACTGGCCCTCTGGAAGGCGGCAATGCTGGCTGCCCAGCCGCTAGTAATCTAACGCGCGCATCCGCCGCGGCCGCGAGAAGGGCCTCCGGGTCATCCGCGAACTCATCCCACACCGCTCGTTCCATCGGGGTTTGGAGCGAAGCCACGTCACCGTCCAGGCGGGCAACGAATCGCCAGATCTTACGGGCGACGCCATGCGGATTGCGACTGCGGTGGTCCTGCTCGTCCGTATCACCGGCGGCTGCCCGCAACAGCCTCGAAAGCGCGATCACATCCGGGTCTCGCATCCGCACGCGCTCGGCTTTCTTGGTCACAGCTGCAGACATCGCCAGCACCAACTCGTCCCTGGTCCATAGGGGTAGCGTCATCTTCAAGACCCTCATCTTCCACGTGCGCGAGCAACTGCCGCGAGGAGCAGCACTTATGGCACCTCGACCTTGAGCCCGCAACCAGGTTTCGAATTGAAAATGTAACTCGTCAGACGGTCGTTGCGAAACTCTTGCATTTTCGAAACGCGAGGCTTAAGTGCGGTTTCAACAGGAGGTTCAATGGCACGGTTCAGCGTTAATCATCCGGAGGTTCAGAAGCTCGTCGAAGAGTGCATCCTGCCGCTATATCTCGACACCGGTAGCGTCGCGTCTGTGGCTAAGCTGCTCGCCGAAGCTGCGAACGGCAGCGGGGCGGCGATTCATCCTAACCGCCTTCACGCAATCTTGTCGGACGAAGCAGACCGCGCGCTCAACGAGCAGAGCATGGAGGCATTGCGTGCGGCGGCGGAGCGTATCGAACGGACCGCGGACGAGAAAGCCGCCGACCGGAGTCGGCTTAGCGAGCTAGGCAATCGCGTACTTGCTGCCAGCGGTGGCGGTCCGATCGACTTGGCGCTTGTCGCCGAGCGAATGTCGCTCCCGCGAGCGGTCGTTCGCTTGGCCCTTGCTGCCATCGGCGACAAGCAACCTGAGGTTTCCATGGCGATGCCCGCCCAGGCAAAGGGCGGGCCCGATTGGTCGTTCCAGGATACGGCGGTTGCGCATTGCCTAGATGCATTCCGGCGGCGGCCCAATGGAAACATTGGGCTGATCCTCCCGACCGGCGCCGGCAAGACGCGCACGGCATTCCGGATCATCCTCGAAGTGCTGGCCAAAGCGAGCTCGACCACATCGAAAGCTCTCTGGGTCACGCATCGCAAGTCGCTCCACGCACAGGCCGGTCGCGAGCTCGAAAAGCTGCTGGCGCAGAACCCCAATGCCCTACCACCGAATGCGGTCGAGCTGGCGAAGCGGGTCGAATTTTTGATGCTCGGCGAAGCCAACCAGGCCATCGCCGCTTGCGCCGAGCCGCCGGCCCTCGTCGTCATCGACGAAGCACATCACGCCGCGGCCCCGACCTATCAGCCTATCTTCGAGGCAGGGCACGCCTATCCCGTGCTTCTCCTCACCGCCACGCCCAATCGCCCCGATCTGCTTCCGATTGGCATCGACGAGATCGCCTTCACCATCACCTATCGCGAGCTGGCGGAGCGCGGCGCCATCATCACCCCGCATTTCGAGGCGTTCGAAGTCCCCGATTTCAGCCTGTCCGGCGCGACGATGGCTGACCTTGTCGATCAGTTGGTCGATGATTGCGGGTCGCGGTTCCGCAAGACCATGGTCCTAGTCACCCGGGTCGACCAGATGCGCGAACTGCATGAACTCCTTGCCGCCGCAATTGACGCCCAGGACCATTACCCAATCCGCTCGACCGACGTCGGCTTCATCGACGGCTCGGGTAACTCCCACGGTTTGGACAATGAGGATTTCCTCGCGCTGTTTGCAGCCAAGGACAGGTCCATCTTGATCTCGGCCCAGATGCTCCTCGAGGGCTACGACGATCCGCGGATCGATTCAGTCGTCATCACTTACAAGACCGAGAGCGTCATTAAGCTGATGCAGGCGGCCGGGCGATGCGTTCGCTACGCACCAGGTAAGACCGAGGCCTGGGTCGTCCAGGCCGATAATCCGGGTCTCGCCTACCGGTTCGACCAGCGCTGGCTGTATCAGGAGATCGACGACGGGCTCCTGCCCGAACTGCGCGATATCGACTTTGCAGATGCTGGCGAAATGCTTTCGATCGGTGCCGACTTGCTCGCGTCGCACAATGTCGACCATCGAGCTCGGAGCGAGGCCATGGCAGCCATCGCCGAATGCAGCCCGGAGCATCCGCCGCGGCTCTTCTTTTACGGATTGCCCTTCTTCGGGGCGGCCGAGCGATTCGAGGAAGATGCACCCTGGGGGGTGTTCGTCGAGACGCCCGCAAATTCGGCCGTCTTCCGGGCAGTCTATAACAAATTCAGCCTGATGGGTGCGGAGCGCTCTGACCCGGGCGAGTTCCTGGAGGTATTCGGTCCGAAGCTTGGGCTTTCGCCGCATGATCGGCGACTTCGCCGCCAGTTGATGAGTATCCTCACCGCAGCATATTTCGCGCATGAGGAGCTCGGCGGCGCGCGCAGCGCAGTGCAGGGCAATCGCGGCTATCTGCGCAATCACAGCACGACCTGGTTGCGCTATATCACGATGTGGCATCGCCCGCGGCTCCCTGCGGACTTGTCGGCCTTCCTTGCCGACTGCCACAATCGCGGTAGCATCGAGCAGGCCTATTCTTCCGAGCCGGACCGGTTCGCGCTCGCGCTCAAGACCGCCCTGCCATTCGGAGGCTGCGAAGCAATCTTGCTGAGCGCTGGCGAAGCTGAGGCGTTCAATCGCTGGCTCGAACTCGTCCGCGAGGGGCTCCGGCTCGTTGAACCTAAGGATCAGCTCGCCGAGTACGCAGCCCTGATGGCCCGGCTGATCCCACCGCCGCTGCCGATGACGCACATTACCCGTGCCGAACGCCTGCTGTCCGACGACGGACGGTCCCAATTCACCCTAATCCTTGCAGATAAAGGAGAACAAACCCGTGACCAGTGATCATGACTTCAAAGAAAAGGAGCTCGGCAAGCCGCTCGAGCTTGATCTTGCGGACATCGCGCTCGATCCTAACAACCCTCGCATCGCGCCGAAGCCGGCGCCGGGGTATGACGATGCGGACGCCATCTTCGACCCCCAGATCCAGTCCGACCTCGTTGAGAAGGTTTTCGATGTCTACAAGGCAGCCGGCCTGCAGGCGTCGATCATCGAGCAAGGATGGATTCCCGTCGATCAGATCCTCGTCTGGAAGCATCCCAGCGGCAAGGGGTACATTGTCGTTGAAGGCAACACGCGCGTCTCGCTGTTGAAGCACCTGCCTGAGCGGCTTGTAGCAGAGGGCAAGAAGCTCGAGCGCATGATGAAGGCGTCGGCGCCTCAGTCGCAGACGAATCAGCAAGCACTACTCGTGCGAAAGATCGAGCAGCTGATTGCCGATACGAAGACGCTCACCGTCTATCCGGTGATCGCCGCTGACTCCACTGCGTTGCACGCGAAACTGCCGCGCTTGCTCGGCGTTCGACACGTAATGCCGGCCCAGGGTTGGGGCCCGTACGCCACCAATCTTTACATCATCTCTCTGTATGAGAAGGCGTTCTACAATCAGTATGGCCCTGACGAACCGTTGCGCCTCGAACAGTCGATCCTCAACAAAATTGCCGCAGACCTCCCGCTCAAGCCTGACGAGATCCGCAAGAACATTCAGGCCGCTTTCGCCTTCAGCCACTTCAAGGCGAACTTCGAAGAGCGGATCGAGGAGGCTGGCAACAAGCTGGTCGCAGGGGACCAGTATTACTTCGACAACATCCTCGCGAGTCCGCACGCCCGCACGGAGTTTGGGTTCACTCCTGACCGCCTGCACCTCACCGAGGATGGCGAAGAAGCACTGTTTCAGTGGGCTTTCGTTAAAGCCCGAGGAAAGTCGGCCGGTGATGATCCGGACGCCGAGAGCGAAAATGTGTTCGAAAAGGCCGAGGACATCCGTATTTGGCAGAAGATCGCTCGCTATGACGCCAAGACGGGCACCACCAACTTTGCGCGCCGCCTAACGATCGCAAGCCCACAGGATGCAATCCCGGTCCGCACGCTCCTGAGCGAGATGAATGCGCATCGCGAGCAGAACACGCCGATTAAGGCGCTCAATGACCTTCTCAACTACCTCAAGCAGCTCAAGGTCGACACGCTTCTATTGCAAGGTGAACATCTGAAACCGATGATGGAAGAGGCGATCGATCAGATCGGCAAGTATATCAACTTCATCGACGAGAACGCACCCGCTTGACCTTGGCCGGTGGGCGAGGATCGCTGTCCCGTCCACCGGTCTGGTTAGTCAGCTGCGGGGGAATGACGAGCTCCTCAATCGGATCGAGATGCTTCGCCAAATCGGCGCGAATGGCGTCTCTACGCCGTTCCAGTCGTTGGCGCTCAAGCTCAAGGACAGCGTCAAGTTCGCGCGGATAGACGTAGTCACTGAACTGTTCAGTGCCTTCGATCAGCTTGCCGTCATGCGCTAGTTCGAGGATCGTGAAGTGGGCGCCTGCTTTGGAGAGATGCGTGAGGAGGCCCGGTGCCGCCGGTCCTCCTTTCTCACGTATCAGAGTCCGCAACCTGATCCCGTTTTCGACAATCTGTTTGGCCAGCGTCTTATCGGTCGTGCTCGCTTGTTCCACCCAGGATGGATCGAGCAATGCTGTGAGCGTCCGGAAACCCGGGTCGTCCTGGCGTTCGTGCAGCAGCTGCGCGAGTCTTTTATTTTCTTCGGACAGTTGCAGGAATGGCCCAAAAAAGCTCGACAGCCGTTCCTCGAGAGCAACGAGTTCCAGCTCATTCGCCTTCTGATTGATGGCAGCCTGAGCATTTTTCCATGCCGCGGCTAGGCTGGCTTGATTGATCTTGGCGTTCTGCTGGTTGTTCCGGTGAACGGCGTAGAGCGCCGCTAGCGTAGTAAGGAAGCCAGCCAACAACGTCGCCAGCCAAGGCGGGAAGCCGTCGCCCTCGCCGACATTTTTGAATTCGACTGGGCCGTCCGGCAGCTGCAAGACTAGCGACGTAGGCACGCGGCCGTTCTGTTGCCCCATTGAATTGTTCGCAGGCGCCGCTGCCGACGCTCGTGGCTCCGAGCCGGTCTGTGCCTCAATCGGTTGGGCAAGGATGAGCGACCCAATCGCAACGAGCGAAAGTTTCAGCGGTCGAGCAAAGTCTGTCATGCGCGACACCAGCTCCGAATCCAGCCATTGTGGCCGTTACCGTCGGGCTGCGGCTGATCCAGCTCAATCCTAATCTCGCGAAATCCGGCGTCCGTCAGGAAGGTCAGCCACTCATCGGATTTGAAATAGGTAAAGCGTCGGCCGTCGGCAGTCGTTTCTTCTCCATGTCCGGCTTTGACCGATGCGAAGAAGGCGCCATCAGCTACGAGCAGGTTGTGAAGCTGTGATAGGGTCGGCGCGACGTCCTTTCGTTCGAGATGCAACAACGACGCCGCGGCCCAGAGCCCGTCGAAACTCTGTCTCGTGAACGGCAGATCCCGGAAATCGCCGACCTTTACCTCGCAAGCTGAATGACCGCGGGCAATCGCGGCAAGCGCAGGCGATAGGTCGATTCCGACGGCATCGAAGCCGGCAGTACGAAACGCGAGCAAGTCGCGGCCTGCACCGCAACCAACGTCCAATATCTTCGCGCCGCCCGGAAGCATGGCGGCAAATTCTTCAAGCTCCCGCGCCATGCTCAGCGCATTGGTCATTCCCGCGTAGCCTTCGGCGTTTTCGTCGTAAAACTCGAGCGTCTGATCGGCCACGAATTGCTTCGTTGAGAGTGAGTCTTTGGTGGGCATCGCTAGACTGTGACGCATGGCGTGGGTGAAGCAGCGCCCAGGCTCACCAAAGCCGCAATTGACCGGCAATCACGGTCGTTGGCGAGATAGGCAATTCCACGGTGAAGATGCAGGCGAAACTGCTGCGCCAGGACCTCATCGTCGATCTCCATGCCCTCATTCAGACACTTGGCCTTGAGCAAAGCGAGGAAGAGATCACTATGACGACCGCCAAAGACCCGCCATGACATTTCGACATTGCTGTCGGCCGGAATTTTCGCAGGAGCTGGCGCCCCCGGTTCAGAAAGGGAGCGACAGAAAGCCCAGCGGCACAGGACGTTCCAATGTTCAATTCCGGTGTGTCGCTTCAGCCGGATGAGCTGTTCGCGGGCCTGCTGGGAAAGGCGGATATGCTCGATCGGCATCAGGCGGCCTCCTCTTCAGCAAAATAACCCGGCTCAACAATCGTCCTTGCCTCAGCTTCATCGAAGCGAAGCCGATACGTGCGGCCGACCGACGGATGAAGCTCCTTATAATAGCGACGGGTAATTTCCTCGTCGGTCGAAAGCAGCAGCACCTGATGACTCGCGCGCGGAAAATAGCGACTGACGAGGTGCGAGCGATGCTGCGAGTCAAGACGCCCAAGGGGTGTGTCGATGACCGTCGGCAGCGGCCGCCCTGAAGCCCGAGCAAGTCCCCAGATAATAGCAATAGCCAGCAGCTGACGTTCGCCGGCTGACAGGCGCTCAGCCGTGACGCTCTTTCCATTCGCGCCTCGAAGCTCAAGCTCAAAGGTCAACGGATCAATCCGAAGGCCGGAAACGAGGGCCTTCTTGCGGACAAGCTGCTGGAAACTGTCGAGTACAAGGCCTTCGATACGGCTGACATGTCGATCAACCACAGCCGCCTTGAACCGGTTCAGCGTATGGCGAACCCTCGAGGAATGGGTAAGGACACGCGATACATCTTCCTGCTCGAACTGGGCCTTGGCGACGGTCTCAAGCAGCGCCGTTTCCTTCTCGCGGAGCGCGTCGATTTCGCCAGTTAACTGGGCAATTGCCGCGTCACGACGACCTTGTTCAAATTCGGCCAATTGCAGTTCAGATCGGCTAGCCTCGCGCTCAGCGATCAGTTCGGCAATTGCCTGTTCGTTTGGAACTGCGCCGAGCAGGGTGCGCAAATGCGTGATGCTCTGTTCTAGCTGAAAGTCCTGCTCAATGAGCTCGCGAGCTTCACGGCCTGAATCTGCGAGGCCTTCGTGGAGGAGCCCCTCAAGCATTGCGCGTGTTGCCTCGTCGAGGTTGAGATGGCGCGGCGTTTTCGCCGCCAGGCGAAGTGCCTGAAGCCGTTCCTCTGTATGGCGGGCAACTGCATCCTTCAGCTTCACGCTCGCTTGCGCGATTTCCGGAATTGCCAGGAGTGCTCCAAATTCACTTTCGACGACATCGGCTGTCTGTTCGCAGCGAGCGGCATGTTCTTCGACCTGAGCAATCCGTTGAACGTTAGCAAGCAATTCAGGGACTAGGTTAAGGGGAACCGCACCAGCTGCAGCCTCTGTCAGCGAGCGCCGGATTACCTCTTGCCCTCTCAAGGCGACAGCAAGCTCGGCTTCTAACCGACCCCGATCTTCAAACAGGGAGCCGCCCTCGCGCTCAAATCGCGCATCCAAATCTGCAACCCTGCTACGAAGCTTGTCGAGATCATTGACCGCAGCTGCCCGCTCCTGAACGATACCCGCACGCTGCGAAACAATTCGACGGATCTCCTCACCAAGTGCGTTCAGCGTATCGCTTTCCTGCGGGGGCTTGAGCTCGGCTTTCTTGCGCCGCTCGATTGCTGTGAGGTCGCTTCCAAGTCGCTCAACAATATCGAGACCAAGGAGGTTCTGGATCGCCGTTCGGATAAGAGCCGGCGCCTGATTAAGATCGGCGTAGCCTTCGACCTTTTCACCGTCGAACAGGAACAGGTGCGCAATTCGGGCTGGAATGAAATCCTCGACCTGGGCGCTCCATTGCTCGCTTGCCGCTTGGTCGAGCTTGTCGTTCCTTATGACCTGAAAGCGCTCGCGAACATTATCGCCCGCCGTCCAGGACCGCGTTAGCCGCCAGTTCTGAACCTCGCCATCCACGGTATGGCGAAAAGCGACCTCCACGGCCGCTTCTGGCGAGACCGCTCCGTGATGAACGCTGCGCCTCAAATACTCATCATAGGCAAGGTCAGCGCGGCCTGCACATTGCGCCATATTGCCGAAGAAACAGAGCTGAAGCGCGTCGAGAAGGGTTGTCTTTCCACCGCCATTTAGCCCGCCAAACAGGATCACCGGCTTATCGGCCGCCGTCGGCGTCAGCGTAATCTGTTGCCTTCCGCCGTAGACACCAAAATCATGCAAGGTGATTTCGTCGAGAATCATAGGGTTGCTCCCTGTGAGTCATCGGCAAGACCTTGGCCAAGAGGAGGCGGCGTGCCAGTCCCTGGCTCTCCGCGAAGTTCATCAAGCACATCGCGCCGGCGAAATGCTGTTCCAGCCGCCTCCTCGGCGCTGTCATACGATCCACGGCGAAGCGATTGTTCGAGAGCCTTAAACAGACCTGCACGCCGGGCCATCGAGCGATGCTGCCGCTCAAGATCCAGTAGTTCGCGGGTCAGCTGAAAATGCAGGATATCCTCGCTGCAGAGCTCACGCAGCAACTCAATCTCATCGCGCCCAAAGGCGAGACTGTCATCCATTCGCCCGTCAGGGAACGGCTGGCCCAGCTCCTCTTCATAGATGCGGGGTAGGTTGTCCTCGATCTCATGTTTCTCAACGACCCAAAGCCGCCGGATTTCACGCAGCTCAGGCAGCGTAATGAGCTCAATTCCGTCCATTCCTGGCGGGCCATGCTCGCTGATATGCCTTTGTACCTGTAGGACCCGTCTCAGCCAGTGTTCGCGCGCCGACTGGAGATAGGGCCCATGGACCATCCGGCCGTTGTGAACCTGAAGCGAGCCATTCATTCTCCGAAAATCACGGAGATGGCGGTCATCGCGCTTGCCACTTGCCTCGTCTCGGATGTCCAGCTCGTTTCTGAGCTCGAGAAGCGGAAGCATCCATTCCTTCTCGGCGTCATTCTGGATCATCGCCGTCATCGACTTATCTTTTTCGACCATCGTGCAGACCCAGCAGCCAAAGCGGCTGTCGCCGCAGCTGGGCGTCGACGCGTCAATAACGAGGGGGCATTCACCGTCTCCTGACGCGCCCTGGTACATGGTCAAAAGCTCTTTGTTGTCGAAGCCCCACGCGTTTTTGACCTGCATGAGGAAGGTCCAGACATCGTCGTTCGACCAGTCCTCAATGGGGCTGTAGACATAGGAATTGAGGAGCTTGCCGTTAGGGCTAAGCCGCTCTCTCACCCGCTTTTCCTCAAAGCGCTCCATGGCGCGGGCGCGAGCTTGGCTCTCAGCCTTGCGGGTGCCAAGCACGACAATCGCTTCACCGCTCGCCTTTACCACCTGCGAGATGAAGCGATTTGAGGGATAAATCTTCAAACGGTCCGTGCACCACCGGAATTTCGCTCTAGGCGCGGGGTAGCCTCGGCCAATGAGCGTGGCCCAGAATGACTCAGTGGGATCAGGCGTCAGGCGATGCGAGGTTAGCGGAAGGCCCTTTTCGGCGGCGACTTCGCCTAGCTTGTCTAGTGATCGTCCGACCCAGGCGGCAACGATCGGATTTTCAACCAACGTGTCAGTGCTGATGACATAGACGGGCTTCAGTCGCGCAGTCGGATCTATTTTGGACAGCGCCATCCACACCAGCTGCAACGTCGCGGTTGAATCCTTGCCGCCGCTATAGCCAACCACCCATGGTGTTTGGTCGGCGAGATAAAGCGCGGAAATCTCCTCGAGAAGCCGGGTGATTGTCTGCCTAAACCCAAGCTCACTGAAAGCTGAAAGCTTGGACGAACTGACATTGTCAGGCCGCATGTTTTTCCCTTCCAAAGGCGTCTTCGAGAACCTGCTCCTCAGCGGTCAGGTCCAGGCCAAGCGCGCGCTTAATGATATTGCCGGTGAGAATGACGCTTTGATGGGTTTTCGAAATTCGACCGGCCACAACAGCTCGGCCATCCCAGATGCGTGCATCCCGTCGCCAGTCGATATTTTGGAGGCGGGTCAGCCGGTCAAGGCCTTTGCCTTTTCCTTTGAGCAGCGCGTTCCCAACCCGGCCAAGCGCATGAAGAACAACGCCATGTGAATGGATAAACGCGTCGCGTACGGCACCCGACGTCATTACGCCCTCGCGGACCTCTCTCCATTGGGGAATCTGCTCGGACACTCGTCGCCAGAAATCCGTCGCGATGGCTGCCCTTGCCTCTGAACCATCGCCTTCGAGGTCAGCCAGGAGCGTAGCTGTCGCGGTATAAAGGGCGCTCAGGGTGAACAATGGTTTCGACCGTGGCGACAGGCTCGATTTCTCCATTTCGACCAGGGCCGCGAGCTCTGGGAGTTGGCTCAGGACGAGCTTGGCCAGGAGCGCCTGGTCGTCGCGATGATCATAAAGCACACTGAGCGAACGCGACGGGCGAACCGCGTAACGGTTCAGGTCGGCAAACATCTGTTGGCAACGCTCCAGTCCGCGGTCGTGAAATAGAACGACCGCAATCGTTTCGTCCGCAAGTTCGGGGGCTTCAGCTAAGGCGGACTGGATTGCGGCCTGTCGATGCTGACCATCATTGATGATGATCCTTGCCGCCATTGGCACCCGGAGAACACCAATCTGATCCACTTCCCCACTGCCGGCCGGCGTGAAGTTTACTTCGCCATCGATTGATGCGGTGATGGCAGAAAAGACATAGCTGTCTTTGTTATCCACCAGATAGCGGATCAGCTCAGGCAGGCGTCCACGATTGAGTTGGCGTTGTGCCCTTAGCTCAGGTTCAAGGCCCGCATCCGTAAACAGGAAAAGCTTGTGGACGATGCTGAGCGGACACATTGCGACATAATATTCGCGTCCGGCCTGTATCCCCCGCACCGCTGGAAACTCCAGCATCATCATGACTTTTCCCCGGGCCCCTTTCCCTTTTTAAAGCTCGGGAATATGTATGTATGCCCATGAGGCATCGGTCAATGCTACAAACAAACTTTGTTTCGGACGAAACAAACAAACCAATTTATCTGGACGCTGCGGCAACCACTCCAATGGAGCCGCGCGTGCTTGAACTGATGCTAAATCTGATGTCGGCAGAATATGGCAACGCTGGAAGCCGCACTCATACCTATGGCAATGACGCGCTTCGATTGGTCAACCGGGCGCGAGAGCAAATTTCAACCAGCATTGGCTCGACGCCCGACGAAGTAATTTTCACCAGCGGTGCAACGGAAGCCAACAACCTCGCAATTCTTGGGCTTGAGTCCCACGGCTTGGACAGCAATCGCCGCCACATCGTCGCGACTGCAATCGAGCACAAAGCTGTCCTAGAACCCCTGGAGTACCTCGCCGCACGCGGATTTGAAGTAACGCTTGTTCGTCCGAGCTCTTTGGGTCGGATCGACCCGCAGGAGCTGGCGGCTCACGTTCGCGAAGATACCTTGCTCGTCTCGGTCATGCACGGCAACAATGAGACCGGGGCTATTCAGCCCGTCAGCGAAGTCGCGGCTCAACTTCCTGAGAATGTCTTCCTGCACGTAGACGCTGCTCAAACATTTGGGCGGGAGACCGAAACCCTAAAAGATCGCCGGATCGATCTCATTAGTCTCAGCGGCCATAAGATTTTCGGGCCCAAAGGAGTCGGATCTCTCGTTGTGCGCCGCAGAGCCGGCCGCCGTGTCCCTCTCGCTCCGCTGTTGTACGGCGGCGGACAAGAAAGGGGTCTCCGACCTGGAACGCTTCCCACCCCGTTAATTGCTGGATTTGGCCTTGCAGCGGAAATTGCCGAAAGGGATCGCTTCGAGCGCCGTCGAATCTGTGCCGGTGTTCGGGAACAAGCGCTCGAGGCGCTTAAACCACTCAAACCAACGGTGCATGGCGCGTCGGGCCCGGTCTTGCCTCACATCCTTAGTTTTGCGGTATCCGGTGTGGATTCCGAGGCGGCGATCGTCGCCTGTAAGGACTTAATTGCAGTCTCGAACGGCTCCGCATGCACATCATCCAGCTACCTACCGAGCCACGTTTTGAAGGCAATGGCATTGGACGATGAGACCATTGCCGGTACCGTTCGCATGTCGTGGTCGCATTTGACGCCGCCGATACCGTGGGTTGCTGTCGCCGAGCGCTTCGCGGAGCTTCGCATCGAAATCTAGTGATCGTTGAGCGAACCGACCGCCGTAACGAACTTTCGTTGTCGCGCGAATTCTGAGGACCGCCTCCGGCTTCTATCCGGCCTGCAACGCCTCGGATCACCATGACTAGCTTCGCGCTCATACCGCCTGACCTATTTCATCTCCTCCGGGGCAATGCGGCGGACCATGATGATGATCACATTCCCTTGGCGAAGCTCTTCAATCCTGTCGGGCCCGAGCGCTGGCTCCTGACCGAGTTGAACGCGGATGAAGACTCACTGTTTGGCCTCGCCGACCTGGGCACTGGCTGTCCTGAAATCGGTACTTTCAGTCTTAGGGAGTTGGAGGCTTTAGCTCTCCCCTTCGGCCTCCGAATCGAGCTCGACCGTAGCTTTCGCACGGATCACAGGCTCTCTGTCTGGGTCGAAGCAGCGGAAGCTATTGGATCGATTAGCGGAGCTGAGCGCGTGCTTTCGGCCGCCCGCCGTCAGGCCAAATCACCGAAGAATTCGATCTCATCTCGCGAAGGGGAATGACCAGATTCGCTAGGAGAGTTGCCGTTCGTGACGATACGGGTGGCGCGGGCAGGACTTGCATATGGCAGCTCTTAAACGTGAGGTTGTCATGTCCCTTCCTGAATTGTTGACCATCCCGGAGTTCTGCGCCTGGGCGCGGATCGGCCGAACCAAAGCCTATGAGGAAATTGCCTCGGGCGCTTTGCGCGCCCTGAAGATCGGTCGTCGCACAGTCATCAAGGCTGATGACGCCGATACCTGGCTTGCCAGGCAGCCCTCGCTTGCGAGCTCGCTGTCATGATGACTGGACCCGAAAATTGCGTGCCGCTGGAAGAGTGGCGTCAGAGACTCGACGTGCACCCGCAGACCCTGGAACTGGCCATAACGATGGGCACGCTAGCACCCGTGATGCACGAAGGTCGACGATGGATACACTATCGCGGCGCAATGACCTGGTTAGCCTCCTTGCCGGCGTGCCCTCTCGAGTTTGCGGGTCTGGGGGCTGCGATGGCAGGCATGCCTCTGATTCCTCGAGCCCCGACCGGTGATGAAGAAGGCGAAGAATCGTGAGCCGTCGTCGTCGGAAGGCAATCGAGCTTCGCCAGCCGCATGACACGGCGGCGATCCGGGTGGCCATCGATTGGTGTTTAGCGAAGGGATATCCGGTGCGCCGATGCAGCCGCTGCCAAATTCGCGTTGGACCGATCAATTTCTGGCCCGACAGCGGCACGATCAACTTTGAGGCATCCCGCGCCGCGAAATCTGAGGGTCTGGCGTCATTCCGCCGCATGGTCACAGCGTGGTTCAACCTGTCGCCTTTTGAACAGGACCAGGCCCTCGAAACGCTAGGGGAGTTAGGCGTCAATGCGCTAGAGGAACGGCTGTCAAAAGTCTATTTATTATAACCACTTACAACTGGCCTACTGACCTTCAATACCTTTTTACCTACTTTCCCTTCTTGGCCTAATTCCCTTCATCCCATCTGCCCCTGCCCCCCGGGGAAGACCAATTGGATTAAATGTGAACCACTTCACCGCCGCCCTCTCCAAGCCGTTGCCGCAGCCTACACCGCCTGCTGATTTCAACATCAACGTCAGCCAATTTAAGCCGTCACGCGCCGCCGCCATCACCAGGGCCATTCATGAGGGCCAGCTCGCAGCTTTCATCCTTAATGGCCAATATTGGGTTAGCAGAACCGACCTCCAGGATCTTCTTCCTCCAGGCCACGACACCCACGACCCAGCCGACGCCTGCTGCTTCATCCGCGACGATCAAGAGAATGGGGCACATTGATTACCGCCTCCGGCATCATCGTCAGCCTCATTCCTGCTGACGCTGACATGGGCCATGATCACACCTTAGAAGGCAGATAGCAGCCCCAGCCGGTTTTTACGCCAAGTCCATAACCGGGCCTCGGACCGCGCTGCTCTGGCATGGTGCGCCATCCGGAATTCATCATCCGCACCGGTGCCACCCGCCCAGCTACCGCCACCATGCCGTACCATTACCAGGATCCGACCAGGCCACGCCGACATTCGGCGGCAGGTTTCATGAACATTGTTCCAAGCCGGCCGCAACCACAGGGGAATCCATATTCATGACCTCGATCAGTCCAATCGACACGCCGGAAAAGGCCTTACAGCGCATCCTTCAAATCCTTGATCAGCTTGCACCGCTAGCAGCGCAGCCGTTGCCAATGGAAGGCATGGACCGTCGCCTCTTCCTCGCCAAATTCCGCGATGCGGGGTTGAAATGGCCTCCCTTGCCCATTGGTCCCTCAGGCCCATCCGCCGCCAATTGCCCTTTTGAAGCCAACGGGCCCTCCACAGCTCAGCACCCCACAACGCAGTCGAAGTTCGTTAGGCGCTTGGCCGTCTCTAAGTCTCTGTAATCATTAGCGACTTAGCCGGGCCCAATCTGTTTCTTCAGATTCATCGTTTCCGTTTGTTGGTTTGGCGTTTCCGTTTCTTGTCTCAGCCGGTTCCTTCAACCGGTCCCAGTTCGCACAGTACCAGTTCCAATAGCGGTTATCATACAGCCACGTCCCGAAGCGCTCGATTGTCATGTCGGGAAAGTCATTCAGAGACGACCAGCGTTCGAACGATGCCTTGTCCAGCGCCCGCGACACGCCAACACGTTTCACGCTAATCTCCCCCTGTGGCGCTGCGTCGATATGGAGGCGTTCGGCATGTCTAAAGAACCCGGACGCCTCATCGCCATCGAACCAGCCGCCGCCGGGATCAATGCCCTTCATCATGTACCGGAAGCGCTTCCACTGACTCACGATGTCCGGCCCGCGCGGCTGGATCTTGAACGTCTTGCAGCTGGGCTCGTTGATCATCGGCCGGCGGGCAATCCTGGTAAGAGCTGCCCCGGCATCCTGCCGCAGCTTCTCCCCCATGCCGTCCGGGCAATGCAGTAGAATATGACTATGCAGGCCCTTTTCTGGGCCACGCTCAAGCACCCAGACAAATGCCGCCCAATCCGCGTGCCGGTCCAGCCATCGCCGCAGCCAATCGAGCAGTTCCCTTTGCGCATCGGCCACGTCTCTATCGCTCGTTATGCCGACCGTTGACCAGGTTACATCGAACCGCGTCGACAAAATCCGGCCCAAGCAATTAGCGAAGGCGATGGCGCGAAAGACCCATTGCACCTTCTCGAACGAAACATTCGAGCTTTGGCCCCAGCCTTCCCATACCTGTTGGAATTCCCGGCGAGTTGCGCCGTAGATCGCCCGCGTAAGTTCGCCATAGTGGTCCGAAGTACCCCTCACGCCATCGCCCGCTGGTCCGCGCTCGTAAGGTTCCAGTCCGCCTTCATGGCGATATCGATGCCATTGCTCAGCGGTGTCAAAATCGGCGCGGGTCAGCGGCTGATGCAGTTCTTCGTCGTTCATGTGCCGCGACATGGTTTCCCCCGGCATCCGGACAAGGACTTTCAACCCCAAACGCTGGGGGACTTGTACGATTTTCTGGCTGCAGGAGGCTGCCCAAAGGCGGGTGACGTCTTCAGCACCCCGCCACTCTTTGAGATCACGTCAAATTAACGAAAGGCGCTCAAACGAAAGTCACTATCTTTCGCTCGCCTCCACTGGGTGCCGAGAGTGCTTCTCCATGTTCGTTTCCGGCCGCGATGAACGAATTCTCCTGGGTCAGCAGGAGAAGATCATTGCCGCGCACCTATCTGCCAATCGTCCCGGCCGCCGCGCTTCGCCGGCATAAGGTACACGAGCCGTTCGATACCCGCTTTCGCAGTTCGGCCAGGGTGCTGCAAAGCCGATGGCGTGCCGACAAGGGCCTTCCCATCGGAACCTATACCCGGCCAGATGGCGCAGTCCTGCGCCTTGGCTCGATGATCACCGACAAGGCCGGGGAAACGGGCGCTAACTTCCTTCTGCCGGAGATCGCCCGTCTGGCTCGACGGGAAGTGGCCTACAGGGAACCGGGCGCCTTGATCGAGGAGCGGCGCCTGTGGTGCAACCTGCTTTCATCGACGACGATGACCCTTAACCTGCTCGGTCTGCTCAAGCTCGACCCGAAGCTTGCGACCAAGATGCTGCGTGCCATGTGTCCTGATTTGAAGGACGCTACCGTCGACGCCGTGCTGTTCGAGCATTCCCCTGGTCGTGGGGCGGAGGAGCTGACGGGCGACCACACCGCCTTCGACGCGATGCTTTTCTACGTAAAGCCGGACCGGTCGCGGGGCTTCGTTGCGATTGAGGTCAAATATTCGGAATCGGCCGGTGAGCCTCAGCGTAAGCTACGACCGCGCTATGCCGAGTTGGCGCCGATCGCCGGGTTGCACAGGGAACCCCACGACGAGCTGCTGACCAGTGGTCCCCTCCAGCAATTCTATCGGCAGCATCTGCTGGCGCAGGCCATGCTGATGCGCGGCGATTTCAGTGAGGGTCGCTTCATGGTGATCGCGCCAGAGTTGAACACCCCGATCCAGGCCGCCGTAATCCTCTACGCGAAGCAGTTGATGCCTTCGTCGGAAGTGCAGGTGGGGTTCACGACCCGCACGCTGGAGGACGTGATCGACTTGCTTCGCCAATGCGGCGAGCGCGGCTACGCCAAGGCCCTGCATCACCGTTATTGCGATTGGTCGAGGGTTGACGAGGTAATCGAGCAGGCCATCGCCGAGTTCGGCGTGATCCCGGCCATCGGAAACGACAATGCCTCCGCGGCGACGGAAGCCGCGTGACTGGGATGGACGAGGACACTCGCCTCCGGTTGAGCAAGTCCAAGGTCGCAGCGTTCGAGCATTGCCCGAAGCGTTTGTGGCTCCAGGTTCATCGGCGCGAAGTCGGCTCGGTCGATCAACGCACCCAGGCGTTGTTCGCGGCCGGTCATGGCGTCGGCGCGCTAGCTCGCGAGCAGTTGCCGAACGGCCACCTTGTCCATGAGGATCATCGAAACGTCGAAGGGGCGATAGCCCATACCAAGGCGCTTCTATCAGGGCCGTGCGACCGCCCAATCTTCGAGGCCGCTTTCCAGCGCGAGGACGTGGTGATCAGGGCCGACATCCTTGAGCCGGATGGGCGCGGCGGCTGGTCATTCATAGAGGTCAAAAACTCGACGTCCGTTCGGCAATACATCTTAAACGACGTGACAACACAGGGCTGGACTGCGTTGGGTGACGGTTTGCGGATCTCGACGTTCGCCGTTCGGCATGTTCGGCACAAGGTGCGGACCGAGTCTGACCTTTCCCGATGCATATTCATCGACACGGACATAACCTGGCTTGTCCTGGGCCTGATCCCTCGCCGGTTGGCCGTTATCGAGGCGGCCCGAGCCTGTGTCCGAGGTCCGGAGCCGATGCGAAAGGTCGGACCACATTGTACGCGACCGTTCGCTTGTGAATTCCGCGATTATTGCCAAGCGCTGGCAGTCAGTTGCGCGAACCGCCGGGACACTTGGCTTTTGTGACCTTGAATCGATTGGACTACATTCGTGCGGGGTGGGCGGAGCTGTTCGGGGCCAGCATGGCAGAGCTTACAACGGAGCAATTAGCGTTTCTCGCTGCTCACGGCATCTCCCTCAGCAGCGTTTTCGATGCATCGGGCATGAGGAAGCCGGATTATCAGGCCGCCATGCGGGAACTTGGGAAGAGTTTTGCGTTCGGGGTAACTCCCTGCAATCGAGCTTTCCACACGCTTCGGACCAGAGCTGGACATTGCATCCAGTGCGACCATTCCAAGATCGCCTACATGCTTCGCTTCGACGCCACTGCATTCATTTACGTCGCCGCTGCCGACAACGAACGGCTCATTAAGATTGGAAGCAGCGGAGATATCTATGAAAGGCGCACGATGCTGAACACCTACCGCTACGGTGGTCGAGGAGATTGGCGGATGTTGGCCTTTGCAAATTGCCCAGCCGCCGGCCGGATTGAGTTTGCCATTCACGCCAAGCTGGCGCGCTTCCAGGTGTCCGGGCAATATTTGCAGGGTGGGAGGCAACGAACATGCTACGAACTGTTCAGTTGCAAAGCTTCGGAAGCAATGAACGCTGTTCAATCGGAGCTGCCACAAGGCGTGAACTTAAAAGCGCTCGGTTAGTGCTTAGCCTAACTGATCCGTTGTCGTACGCAGCAAGTCTGCTGGCGTGACGCCCAAAGCCTCGGCAAGTTTACACAGGCCGACAATAGTTGGATCTCGCCGCCCGCTCTCAAGGCAAAAGACAAATTGCTCACTGAAGCCGCTACGCTCGGCGAGTCCCCACTGAGTCCAACCCCTGGCCAATCGCAAGGCACGCACATTGTCTCCGATGAGTCGGAATAGAGCTATGCCGTCCTTCGTGGCCGCCTCTAGATAGATCCATGGCATCTTGAACGCATTGGGATCGAATTCGGGCATCTGGAGCGGCCCCATTTAGCGGATTACGTCGAAACAGCTGAAGGGGCGATTTGAAAAGTCACTGAGTTTCGCGCGCGTGGCTTGTAACCAGATCCGTCGCCCATTTCTGCAGCGCGTCGCGCTTTTCATCTGCGAAGCCATAGACGTTGTAGCGGGCGTGCAACCCCTTCAATGCATGACCGAGCACCAGTTCGGCGACAACCTCGCTGACACCCATGCGGCTGAGATGGGTGCGGACGGTTCGACGTAGGTCATGAAGCGAGAAACGCTTCATCGGCTGGCCCAGGATCTTCTCGGCTTTGGTATGCAGCCCATTGAGTGTTTTGCGGGCTATGCCGGCTATCGGCTTTTCGCCGTTCGTCGTGCTCAATATGAAGTCGCCCCCGTTGAATACAGGCAGTGAATCCAGGATCGCCTTCGCCTCTACTGGCAAGGTAACGAGGAAGTCCCGCCCACTTTTGTAATGCTCGGGGGGAATGAGAAGCGTGCCGGCCTTAGGGTCGTACCACGCTCGCCTTGCCCCACAGATCTCGTTCTCCCTGCAAGCCGTCAGCATCAGTAGGCGGATCGCTTCGCTCCAAGGATAAGGCAGCTGATGTGTAGCCGACCAAACCGCTTTGGCTTCTGCCATTGTCAGGAACCGCTGGCGGCTAGCGAGTTTAGGCGCCGGGATGCCGCGAAACGGATTGACCTTCACTCGGCCGCCGCGCCGGCCCCATTCAAATAGCATCGAACCCCATTTTCGCAGTTCGCCGGCCGCGCCGTTCCTTAAACGACCGGCCTTCTGGTCATCTTCACCACCCTTCTGCACTTCGGCGACCAGCTTGCGGGCGTCCCGTTCCTTGACAACGCCCACAGGCATCTCGCCCCAGGCGGGTCGCATGTGTCGGTCAAGGTTCCACCTGGCGTTACGGGCCGACCGCATGGTCCGCTCGGCATGAGCCAGATAATCGTCGATCAACGACGCAACGGTGTCGCGCCGGTTCACAGCATTCTCCTCCAGCCCTTCGATGGGATTCTCGCCGCGCTCGACCGCCTCGGCATAAAGTCCCGCCTTCGCCCTGGCGGCTTTGATCGAAACCGCCGGATAGGTGCCAAGGCTGACCCGATAATAGCGCCGCCCGTTGAGTTCAGTGCCCCTGGCGGTCGTTCCGCCTGCACCGCGAATCCGGAAACGGTAGGCCCAGGTCGGACGGCCTCGAGGCCCTACGCGGAGCGTTAGACCGTCAACCTTTTCATCCTTTAGCTCGACGCGAGTTGTGGGCGGCTTGGCCAGCAGGGCCTTCAGCTGAACGTCGGAGAGGCCCTTTGCCATGATTGGGGTCCAAATTGGGGTGCAGGTTCAGGCGGCTTTGGCCGAGTCTGGCCGAATGAAATCGGACAACCCCGGACGTGACTCCACCTTAGAGTCAGAGACTTAGCGAACAAGCGAAATCGGTGGCGAACACCGCCGAATTCACGAACCCAAAGTTGCCAAGGTTGGGGTCGAGGGTTCGAATCCCTTCGCCCGCTCCAGTTTTCACTAGAGAATTCAACCGTTTAGCGGGACCGGGTCAGCCCCGGCCACCGGGCTGCGTAGGTTTTGCGTAGGTTTGCGGATTGGTGCCGCGCCGTTGTCAGAATGAGACGGCGGTTGGCGATCAGCAGAATGGATGCGATGCAATGGCATCAGCGTGTCGAATCGGAAGGGGCGGCGGAAAGGAACGCCGCCCCTTCCTAACCGGTTCTCATGCAGGCTGCGGCCGGAACTCGATTGGACCGAGGCCGCAGATGTCCAAAACAACGGGTAAGGGCTTGCGACTCTTTGGTCCGAACCGCTTTAGGACGTTCAGCCAAAGCTTTTGCGTGAACGCGTTCTCCTGATCGACCGTGAACTGCACTGTTCCGTGATCGCTCAAAAACCGCAATTCGACGCCCGTCACATCTTCGGGGTTGATTCTAATGTCAGGCATATTGACTTCCTTGTCGTTGCAGAATGGCAGCAAGGTCGCTGCCGAATCGTGATCTGCCTGATCTCAGACGCCCTAGGGAGGCCAAGCGTGAGTGGTGAGCCTGACAACTTGATCACTCAGATGCTGCTGGACTCCTTTATGGAGCCGCCGCTGTCGGCAGAGGATGCATACGGGGCGCCGCCTGCTGGCAAGAAGCATGATCGGGAGATCGCCCGACGGGCTTGGGAAGCGATCTCGGTGTACTCGGCTGCTGGTGAACGGTGCCTTCCGTCTTGGGTAATGAGCTATCTCGGCCAGGTCGCGCTTCGGATCCACGACAGTTTAGGGCCCGAGGGAGGCCTGAGCCGAGATGCGGCTCAAGACGCGCTTGGGCTCGTCGGAAAGGCGTGGCCAAGCGCAACCCCCGAGGCCGTCTGCCTCACGATCCAAGGTTGGATAGACGCAGGCAAGGCGGACGGCGTTAAGGAAGGTGCTCTGAAGTTCTTGCGTGAGGAAAATCCCGGCAACACGAAAGCCGCAGACCTCGAGTATGTCATCTGGCAATATCGGGAAGGCCGAAGAAGGATCGCCGCGCGAGATCAGTAGGCCTATGTCGGCGCGCTCGAGGCATACTGCTCGATTATCCACAGGGAAGTTGCCCCGCATCATCTTACACGCTTGTGTGCTGCATCTGGGCCGCATATCGTCGGCGCCAGAAGAGGGACTGATCCATGGACATTACGACCAAGCTCCGAGCCGTTCTTAAGCTTTCTCCGCATCAACGGGAGCGGCTAGCCGCGGCATTGGCTGTGTCGGCCTCAACGATAGACCGATGGGCTTCGGGAACGGTCGCGCCTAACCCACGACATGCGCACGCGCTCCGTGAGGTGCTCAGCGAATATGGCGACCCGGTCGCTCAAACTCGGGTGGCAAGTGCTTTAGCGAACGGTTTGCGAGACGCTCGGGAAGCAATGCATCGGCATGGAGCGGCATCCTCGCGCAATGAAGCGTTGGACCAAATCAGCTTGCTGTTGATGGCGCACCTTCACAGGCGGCGGAGCGGGGCCGAGGGTCTTCAGCAGATCGCCAAATCGTCCTTGCCGAGTGGGCTCACGGCAGCGGTTGAGGAACTCCATGTACACACACCGGCGGATGTGCACGCGCGCTTCACGCAATCGGCAACTTCTTTGGCTCGAAATGCAGCTTTCCTCGGTGAATTGGTCGACGCACTCACGGCAGCATTCAACGAGATCGATGCAACGGAAGATTGGCACCGACCTCTCGAGTTCCACGAGGTCTTTGTGAATTTCCTTTCGAGCTCGTTCCATGAAGAAAAGGAATTCGCGCAGTACATGACTCCGCGCGAAGTCGTCGACTTCATGGTGAGGGTAGGCACCTCCTTGCTGGGCAGAATGACTGGCCACCCCAAGGTATTAGACCCGTCTTGCGGTACGGCTGCATTCCTGACCAGCTTCGCTGAGGTGTTCGCGGAAAAAGTAGAGTGGGAGGGCGGGAGCGCGGCCAAAGATCAATGGTGGACCGAGGGGGCAGCAAACGACCTCATTGGCGTGGACACCAGCGAACGCATGATCCGTCTTGCCAGCGCATCATTCGCTGCCGCCGGGCTCGACCCCAAGAACATCTATCTCGACAGTTCGCTCGACCCGAGGACTAGCGGGGCTGCTGCGGCACTGAAATCGGGTGGTATCGATCTCATCCTCACAAACCCGCCTTTCGGCGCAGAACATAGCCGAGGTAAGCACGGTGGCGGTAGAATCCCATCTGAGATCCTCTACATCGACCGCTATCTCGACTGGCTTAGACCAGGCGGAATCGTCCTCACAATCGTCCCGGACAGTGTTCTGACGAACCGCGGAATGTTTGCTGACGCGAGGTCAAAGATTCTGAAGCAAGCCGCCGTGGTGGCGGTTGTTTCACTACCGCCCGTCACGTTCGCCGCATCAGGAACAACGACCAAAACGTCCGTGGTCGTGCTGCGTAGGTCCGACGGACGCGAAGCCGCTCCCACTTTCTTCGCGGTTGCGTCTCACGTTGGTTTCGAAGTCTCCACGCGAGGCTCTGTTCGAAAGCGTATTCCAAATGCGCGCAACGATCTGCCGACCATCGCAGATGCGATTATTTTCGGAGCGGATGCCGACGAGGTAGGCGTGGCCCGTGTCGTGGACGGGGCGCTCGATCGCTGGGACGCGCAATTCATGAATTCTCCTCTAGCTGTTCCATCGCCGGTTGATACGCGAGCAGGGGAGCGGGTGCCCGTCACGGCCATCGCCGAGCTGATAAAGGATCGCGGCGATCCAAAGACCGTCGGTAAGGACACATTCTCGTACATTGAAATCTCGAATGTAGACGGCGCGTTGTTGCGCGTTTCCGCGACTGAAACTGCCGTCGCTCAAGCACCCTCTCGCGCTCGCCGTCTTGTGAGATCGGGGGACGTGCTAATTTCCACTGTTAGGCCGGAACGGAAAACGGTCGGAGTTGTGCCACCACACCTCGATGGTGCAATCTGCTCAACGGGCTTTGCTGTACTAAGGCCTCGCTCCGTTTGCCCGTATGTTCTTGCTGCGGCTCTCAGGTCGGACACGACAACGGCACAGTTGGTCGGCGTGTCGTCGGGAGTCGCGTATCCCGCCTTTGATCCTGAGGCTTTGCGCGGCGTGGAAATCGACCTGAGAGGACCAGAGTGGCAACAGAGGTGCATGGAATACGGCCGCGCCCTTGAGGCGCTCGAAGTGCTTCGTGCCGATGCGGAGATCAGTTAGGGCAGGTCCCAGACCTCGTCGATGCTTTCGAACCACACTCCGTTGCCAATCTCGCAAACCGGGTTTTGGTGCACGTGATCTGGATAGCCGGTGGATCGAGGCAGTCCATGTGGCTGAACGTCCTGCGGGACTGACCGAGCGAAAGCTATGTCTTCGATGCGGCCGGTCCGAAGGAACAGGCCCACAGCAAAGATATCTTGCGTCTCGAATTTGCAACTGCTTGTCGGATAATAGTTCTTGCGCTGACCTTCGGTCCAGCTTGCCTCAGGACCGGCTGGTCGTGTGGTGGTGCTGTGAATGAGACGGGCGTACCGCGTGTTCGTCCCCCACAACGACTTGGATTCGATGCGCTTGGCGACTCCCCCCTTCGTGAAGACGAAGTCAAAATTGGGGTATTCGCCAAGGTGCTTCGCCATGTCTTCGGGCATCCTGGTCACTTCGTAGCCACGGCTCTTCGCATGCTGCACGAGATAATATTCAGACAGCGCACTGAGGACTTTCGCTGAAGCGCCATACTGATCGACTTCCCACAGGTCATCTTGACTGAGCCCTTCTAGGGCCGCTTCGAGGTTCGCACGGCTACCGCTTACGTAGACCTCGCCGGAGGCAATGCCCGTTTCAAAGTTGACGTCGCACAAGCGGCCTTTGGCTATTTCCCGCCATAAGCCAGCCGTTCCCGCGTCGTTTGGGACGAATTTGCCTGTCCGCCCCCGAGCCATCACCACGCGGTTAGCGTCGGTTATTTGCACCGTGAAAGACGCCCGCCAGTGGGTCTGGCCCGCTTGTCTGATGATGGTCTTGTCGAGTGACGCGATGGGGATGAGCAGTGGGCAGAGAACTGACGCAAGCGCATCAAGCGACGCGCCTTGGTACCGCCTCGTAAGATCACCGATAATGTCGCGTTCGTGGTTAGTCGCCAAGGCAGTCCCCCCTCTTGCGGAGGGACTCACTGCGTTAGCCAATCAAGTCAAGACGTGGCCCGTTAATACCAACCCTCTAGCTGGCCGACGCCCGTGAACCCCGGAAGCAGATGCTCGGACGCGAAGCAGGCGGCGGCAAGCGCAATGGCAAGATCCCCGTGGTGAGCGCCCGACTTGCCCTGCGTGATCACCTGATTGCCAGCAGCGGTCGTCTCAAGCTGGAACGTCTCAAGCTCTGCTAGAATGTCGTCGCGCAGCGGGAGGTCGTGAGCGAACGTCAGGTCGCCGGTTGCGAACAGCAGCGAAAGAGTTTCCAGAAGGAGCGTCTTGCCGACATTCACATAGCGGTCCTTCTTCACCCAATTCTGGCCAACCGTCATTTGAACGGCGTCGTGCTGGACGCCTTGATCGAACAGCAGATCGGAAACGACGCGGCCGAGGCCCGAAGCGTCGATTACGAGGCGGGTTCGCCCGCGCAGCGGGTCTTTGAGCATCGTGCGGATCACGTGGCTGACAACATCGGGATAGGAGACGCCCTTGAACTTGTCCGCGAAGACGATGGTTCGCGCCCGCAGCCCAAGCACTTGCCGCCCGGCGTTCCACAGCGGCAGGCACTCGTCATGGACGCAGACCAGCGCAGTGTTATCCTGCGCCTGCGCAAGATCGACGCCGAGCCAGTAGCGCGAGTAGCCCTTCACCCGTTCCGAAGCAGGATCGTTCCCGGTCGGCAGAACGGCGGTGCCGTCCGCGAGGACTTGGCAGATCACAGACATAAGGCCTCCACTGGCGAGACGGCCTTCTCGATGGCCGCAATGTCGAAGTAGTTTTCGCCGCCGCCGAGCATCTCGACTTCGACCTCTTGGCGGAACTTGGTCGGAGGGAGCGCGATGCGCAGGCGCTCCACGCGCGAGGCGAGGCGCGGAATGTCCGTCCCGCGAACGACTATCCGCTCGACGCCCGGTTTGGGATCGAGGAATAGCGAAGCGAACATGCCTTGCCGCCCGGCTGGCGTGGACGCGAAAACGGTGCGCCCGCCGTCCATCACCATCGGCAGCACGGCGATGAGGCTTTCATCGTCGCAGAACGCCGCCTCGTCGATTAGCAGCAGCGAGACGGTGAAACCGCGAATGGTCGCGCCCGTGGACGGGACGCAGATCAGGCGGGAGCCGTTGCTGCACTCGATCTCGGTTTGCGTGCTGCGCTCAACAGCCAGGTCTGTCTTCGGCAGGTACTCGCGGACCTTGCGCGCGATCTCCTTCGCCTGCCGTTCCGCAGGGCAGATGACGAGCACGGTGCCGCCCCGGCGCATCTCGACGATTGCGAGGGTTGCGAGGCAACAGGACTTGCCCGCCTGACGGCAGACGCGAAGCGCGATGGTCGAAGTCGAGGAGCGTAAGACTTGGCGCTGCCACGAATCGGCGTCACCGCCGACGAAGCGCTCGAACAGCAGCACGGGATCAAGCCGCTCCTCGAGTGAGAGCAGCCAGTCAGTCAGCGCGAGCATTGGCAATCGACAGGCGGCGACGGCGGGCAAGGCCCAAGAAGGCCTCGCCTGCCGCTGGATGGTCGCGGAAGACAGTTTCGAGGATCGAGCGCAGTTCGATCCACTCGCGGGATTCGAGAATGGTGACTTGCACGGTGAGCTGCTGGGCGAGCTTGCCCTGCATGGTCGCGCAGTCGTGCAAGACCTTGCGCAGGCCCTCCATGCTGGCGAGCGCGAGGCCGTCATTGCCTTCCTGCTCGGCTTTGGTGATTAGTCGCTCGACGCGGCGCGCGAGCGACTCATAGGCGTTGGCAACGTCCAGCCGCTCGTCATTGAGTTCGGTCGCGACCGCCTGCGCGCGCTCCCGCTTGATCTCGACGGCGATCTCGCACTGCTGCTCGTCCGTCAGGTGGTTGATCGAATGGCGGTGAATGGCGTCCGGGTGGATGCCGTACTTCCGGCCGATTGCATTCTTCGAGATCGACCCGGCAACGAGGTCGCGGTTGAGATCGGCAACGCGCGGGTGCGCACAGGCTTGGCACTGCGCCATTGAGGTGACTCCTAGATGCGGCGTTGAGCGGAGAAGGCGAAGGCCGCACGATGCAGCGCATCCTCAACCGCATCATCGGAGAGACCATGACCGCCGCTGCACTGAACATCATATCGCGCTTCGAGGCCGTCGATCCGCAGGCGCTTCGCGAGCGACTTCACCAGTTCTGCGCCGATCCGCGCACCCGTCGCCGCATCGGCAAAGGCAAGGGATTGGAGGATCAGCGCAACGCCGTCCTCCGCTTGCAGAAGGTCGCCTGACTCGTCGCGAAATCGGCCGGCAGCCGACACGCGCGGTTCTAGGACGCCGTACTCGCTAAGCGCCGCCTCGCAGAGCGAGCGATAGAGCGGGGTCATTCGTCGCCACCAAGAAGGTTCGAGCGGTCAGTCATTGATTGCGCATGGGCCTGCGCTGCTGTGGTCGGCAGGTCTTCTACGGAGCGGAAGGCGCGCATCGTCTTTGCGCCCTGCTCGGCTGCGATCTCCCGGCAGCGAGCTTGGCCGTGGCGGCGGATCATGTCGGCGTTGACGTAAAGAACGCCCGCGTCGCCATCCTTGACCCACTTAATCGGCGACGAGCGGCGCTCCTGCGGCGGGGCATTTTCGTCCACTATGCGAAGCGGGACACCCGCCTTTTCCGCTGCGGCCTTCGCCTCCCGATAACGCTCGCCCGAGCGCGCCTCGTCACGCGAGATCGTGTGCTCGGTTACGAGGCTTTTCGCGGGAGCTTCGCTGCCTTTGCCGAGGAGTCGAGCGTTCTCGTCGCGGAGCTTCGCCAAGCGCTGGTCGATGCCCTCCAACCATTCGTCAAAGTTGTCCGACGCCTTCTTGCCTTCGCCGTTCTTCCGTTCCGCGAGCAGTTCGTCGCGGTTGCGGCGCAGACCTTCCGTAATGGCCTCGTGCTTCGCCGTGAGTTCGCGGGCGGTACGTTCGACGGCCTCGCGCACGGCGGCGTCGATTAGGGCGGATAACTGCTGCTGATCGAGAGACATGAAAAAACCTCCTTGCATGGCGGCAGGAGGTTCAGGGGCTCATCTCGACCGCGCTCGGCCTCCTCGCGCAAGGCAACATTCGCAGGAGAAGGCGGCGCGGCGTGAGCGAGAAGAAAGGCAGAGCGCCCTACGCTGCCTGAACTATCCGATAGCGCCCATCGGGACCGCGCTTGCTCCTGATGCCGAACTTCATCGGCAGGTCGCCGGTCACGACGGTCGAGCATGTAATCCGCGCCCAGCCGAACATCCTCTGCATCTCGTCGAGCGAGACGCCTTCCGGCTGGCGCAGGAGATCGACGACTGCGGCAAGCTTCGTTCCGGCGCGGGGCATCTTCTCGGGCAACAGGGCAGGTTCAGGCTCCGGCGCGGCCTCCAGTCCGAGCGCATCCAGCGCTCGCGCCCGCAGTGAGTCCGGACAGACACCCGCGATCTCCGCCCAGTGCTTACGCGAGCGCGCCCAAGGGCCATGTTCGGCGGTCAGGAACCTTGCCGCCTCGTGACGGTCCTTCTCGCTTTCCGCCCGTCGAGTGCCGCGAACGATGCCTGCGCCAGCGTCCGACCACGCTTGATATATGACCCCGGCTGCGAGCGAGCCGAGATCACCAAGCATGGCTCGCTGCACCAATGAGCCGATTGGCGCGCATCTGCTGTTCCGGCGTCGGCGGGTTGCGCCAGATAACGGCGAGCGTTCCGGCCGGTCGCGACCTTTCGACGCGCAGGACCGGGAGACAATGGGCGACGAGGCACGAATAGGCTTCATCATCGCTGACGGTGACGTGATCGAGGCGGTCGCTTTCCATTCTGATCTCCGAAGGTGAGCGGGGCGACGACCAAGGAGAGCCGCCGCCCCGGCCTGCGCCGCGGGCAGCAGGCAGAGATCACGATAAGGAGCGCTGCGCGGAGGTGGCGCAGAGAACGAGGAAGTGCCTTAACTCGTCCGCAACCGACTTTCCCTATTTGCAAATTTGCTCGGGTCTTGCAGTTTAGGTTGGGGAGTAACGGGGGCCTGTATGCATTTTGAAGTGAGCGAGCGGCTGATCACGAACGAGCCGCCCGAAGCCGTTATGGAGTTCGCGCAACGGCAGTTCAGCAAGATTTCCGACAAGACGCGGTTGGAGAAAGGGCAGTTGACCGTGCGCAGGGTCGAAGCCTCCTTTGGCTCGATCAATCGGACTGACGTGACTCGTGTGGCATTGCAGCGAGTCGGTGGCGGCTATCTGCTCGTCTCGGAAACCGACTATCGCCCTTCGGGATGGTTCTGGATCATCCTTATCGTGTTGCTGTTCTCATATGTCGGCTGGCTGATTCCAATCGGCTTCTACCTCTACCAGCGAGGGACGGTGAAAAGCGCGATCCAGTCCGCTGTCAGCCGGATCGTGAACGAGTTTAGCGTCGGGCCGATGCCCGTCGGATATCAAGCGACAGCTGCGAGCAATGCGGATGAGCTGAAGAAACTCGCTGAGCTGCGGGACAGCGGCGTTCTCACCGCCGAGGAGTTCGAGGCGCAGAAGCGCAAGCTGCTTCGTGCGTAGCAAGCGCGCTAGCTGGCCTTGGTACGTCGCCTTATGGGGTGGTGCGGCGCTAATCGGCACCGCTTACGGCGCAGGGTGGCTCGACGGCTTAGGAACGACGCAACCCGCAGAAGCGGCGGCTGGCGGCGCGCGCGTGACGTTCTCCTACTGCCACACCGGCGGCGGTTATAACTGCGTCGTGGACGGTGACACGATCTGGCTCGAAGGCGCGAAGATCAGAATCGCGGACATCGACGCCCCCGAGACGCACGATTACCGCTGCTCGTCGGAGAAGGAGCTCGGCGACCGCGCCACGGTGCGGCTTCACGAACTGCTGGAAAGCGGGCCGGTCTCACTGCGCCCCATTGACCGCGACGAGGATGTTTACGGGCGCAAGCTGCGGATCGTGCTCGTCAACGGGGAGAGCGTCGGGGAAACGCTCGTTAGCGAGGGGTTGGCGCGCCAGTGGGAGGGGCGTCGGAGACCTTGGTGCTAGTTTCTGAAGCGGGGACTACGGCTGACCTTTCGTTGTGCAGGCCGGTCACTCGATTCAGGTGCTTCTCGTCGACAAGCGACAAAATTGCCGCAACCACAAGAATGCCGAAAATTGTGTAATAAAATGCCCCGATTCTCGTCCCTGATCCGAGCTTTAGTCTCGGCAGTTTGATAGGCCCCAGCTTTCTCGCCGGGATTTCTCGACGGCTGGCGTCGCTAATCGCCTTCGTCAGCCCGAATTCGGGAGGCGCGGAGTCTTCGATGGATTCTCCGTGACGGACGGCTCCCCGCAAGAGGCGGTGATAGTGCTTGTCGATGCGATAGAATGACATCCAGCAGATCGCAGCTGCCATGAGGACGCACGTTGTCAGCGAAACAGTGATGCCGAACACCTCGATCAGCAGGTTTTCTTTGGTTGTGTAACCCGCCGCAGCGAGGAACGCAGCCAGGACGGTGATCGCCACGTTCCGAATCCGCATCTCGATTTCATTGAAGTGCCTTTGGACCTCAATCGTGGTTTTCCACGCTTCAATAAGGCGTTCGTCGGAATCCATTACGCGGCCCGCCGCTGATGCCTGTGGAACGCGACGTGCTCCCGCAGCTCACCGAAATTGCTTTCAAGGACGATTGTGGGTGACACCGAGCGCCGCTCAATGGTCGCGGACTCCTCCTTAACATCCGCGTCTGACCAGTGCGTGACCCGCCTGAGCAAGTCATAGGCCTCTGTGTGCTGCGCCACACCAAAAGCAGCATGGGCATCAAGAACTCCTGCCTCCTGCGCCATGGCCACGTCTTTGACGAGGCTGTCGCCAACGTAGACCGCGTCGGACGGCTCAGCGCCGATCTGTTCCAAGATGTCGAGAAGCAATCGCGGATTCGGCTTCAGTTCGCCCGACGGCGTGTGCAGATGCTCCGTAACGGCCATCTTGTAGTGACTGGCCGGGTATCGCCGAACCTCGTCACGCGTGAGACCCTTCGGCAAATCGTGATCGGCGGGCGAATACAAGAAGTCGACCACAGCGTCTAAGCCCAGCTTTCGAAACCTGTACTCCGTGTAATAGGCGAGGGACTCAGTGTAGGCCACGATCTTAACGCCCGCTGCCCTGAGTTCCGTCAGACACTGGAGAACTGTCGGGTAAAGACGGAGCACCTTCGTTCTAACGCGCCCGTATTCGGCAATGGCGTCCTCGTAGAAAATCGACGGTGGGACCGGGCCAGCTGCGGTTCTCAGCGCCGGAACTTCCTCGACCAGGAAGGCATACTCTGACGTGCCATGTCGTTGGTGAACTTCGCGGATTTCGTCGAGCAATTGGTCACGAGGAACGCCGCTTATCGAGACGAGCTTTTCGACCATTGCCGAGAAAGTCGCGTGCCACACTTCCACCCAATCTAGGAGCGTGTTGTCCACGTCTGTGATCAATACTGAACGAGCCCAGCGCACTTGCGCACCCCCTGCGTTGCGCCGGGAGGATGCCAGCCGGGGCCCCAATCCTCAAGCGCATCGGCCGCGCTCGAATTTCAAATGTAGAGCCGCTCCGCCTGCTTGCGCGTCAGGCCGCGGCGCATGGCTCGCTCGATCGCTTGCCGGGAGATCGCCTCCTCGGCGACTGCGTTGTCGAGGATAGGCCGGTGCAGGGCGTCGTCCCCGCGCTTGCCGCCCTCGCGATAGAAGAACTCGTTGGTCATCCCTTCACCGCCGCAATGATCGAGGCGGCGACGATGATCCAGCCGAGCGCTTCGACCGTCAATCGTGCTCGCCGCCACCAGCGCCGCGCAGCGCCGGTCGCTGACGCGGGAAAGCGAGCGTGGAGGGGTGAGCGCAGGCGCGCGGGCATGTCGATGCTCTCTGCGCGTCTGAGCGGGATGATGGTCGCGGACATGCTGTTCTCCGTTGCTGCCCGCATTATCGGCGGCGGCACCGGGAGCGATCAACCGGACGCGACGAGGGACAACCCAACAAAGGTTGCGGTCGCGAACGGCGAACCGCTTGACGTTGCAGGTGATCTCACCGGGCGAGCGCCGCGCTGCGCAGGCGATGTGTAGGTGACCGCGCTATTTTACCCGATTTGCGCCACTCCGAACGGCAACAGAGATGGTGGAATCGGCTGGCCGTAAGTCGGTTTACATAATCCACGCTGCGCTCGCGGCTGGCGCGGACGGCGGGCGGGGAATGTGGCTCGATGGAGCGGGATGGTAGCGTAAGGAGTGTCGAGCAAACCCCACCCTTACACGCAACCGCTACAGTCGATCTTCGCCTGATTTCAGTCGTTCCAAACCCGCTTTGTAAGCCTTGTAAGGGGTGTAAGGGTTGTAAATGTCATGCTGCCGACGTGCGCCGCGCCGTCCACGCCTGATCGCATGGGCAGCCATGAACAAACGACCGTTACACCGTTGCATCCCTTACGGACGCACCATCAACCGCTTGTCGGCTAAGCGATAACCCGCCGTAAGGGTCGCGGCGCAACCCCTACAGCGGGCATGCTCGACCGCTACATTAGAAGCTGGCTTCGCCGTCGTCCGCGAAGTCCCAGTCTTCCTGATCGTCCCAATCTTCATGAGGATCGAACCACTCGCGGAGTTCCTTCAAACGCGGCAAGACGTAGCGGGTGCACCGCTTCACCTTCGGTTTCATCGTTTCCAAGTCCCAGCTTTCCACGACCCAGCCATTGTTGTCCCGCTTCACACCCGGGATGGACTTGAGGAAAACCGCCTGCCTCACTTCGCTGAAATTTCGCCCGTAGGGCCGCTGCCAAAGCAGCTTTCGCAGTTCTGGGCCAAGCAGTTCGTTCGGCTGGTGACGGCCAGCGTGCAGCCCCGGGAGTTCGCCCAGGAAAAGCAGTTCCCGAAAGAGGCAGCGCATCGGGTCTTCCGAATGCTGAACCTGAATGCGCAGTGCTTCCGTCTTCGGAATGTCGAAGCGCGGGTGCCAACGTCCAAGATCCACGGCGAGAAGGTCGTGGAGCATGGCGCCCAAACCGCCGTTCTCGACCTGCTGCATGAGCGCGTCGAAGTAGGCATGATCGCCACGCCGAGCGGATGACACATCGAACATGGCGAAGCGGCGCTCGTCGGCTGTTGCCGGGATCACCCAGTCCTCATTGGACGCCATCATGATGTGCAGGCGGTTTAGGGTCACAGCCGCGTCGCGGCCTTTGCCTTCGATCACGAGCGTGTCTTCGGTGGTCATTCGCTTAAGCTGACCTTCGCCTTCCTTATCGCCCGCCCAAAGGGCCTCGTCCGCGAAGAGGAAGATGCAGTCCCGCATGTGAGCGTTGAACCGGCCGGTCATGAGCTGCGAGGATGACAAGTGGATGCCGTGCTGTCCCGCGAGTTTACCCAGCGCGCGCCCGATCACACCTTTGCCGACGCCCTTCTCGCCGCGAAGAACAAGTGCGACCTCGGCTGGCTTGTCGGGGTTCTGGAGCATCCACGCGATCCACCGAACGATGTAATTGGCGTGCTCCTCGTCGCCGCTGGCTAAGACCTCGACAATGTGGCGACGGATAAGCGACCAATCGCCCGGAGCCGCGTCGACCGCCCAGCCCTTCCACAGGTTTAGGTAGCCGTCGTGCTCAGCCCCTGACGGGTCAAAGACGAAGCCGTTGGGGTATTCGCGTCGAGCATCGGAAGCGAGCCAGATCGCCGCTTCCTTCCGCTTGCGCTCGAGCAGCATGAAGTCGGTTTCGGACATCAGCTCCCACTTCTCGCGCCCGAAGTAGGGGTCGAGATGCGCAGTTCCGATTCGAACGCGCGAGCCGTCGCGGATCACGGCGTAGCGCTCGTTATATTCTTCGACGGCGGAGTTATCCGTAAGGCCGAGCCAATCGGCAAATACAGGGCGGGCATCGTCCGGGAAGGCGAAGGCCTCAAGCAGCTTGCGCCACTTCGACGTAAGGCCTTCGGTCGCGTATGTGTCCTGTACCGCGCGGACGCGATCTGCTTTCTCGCGGTCGGCGCTACTCATGGCTTCGACCACTCGGTGGGCGACCTCTTCGGGCACCTCCGCCCATTTTAGTATGCCGGCGAATGCAAGTGCCGCGTCATGCTGCGCACCGTCACCCGGCCACAGGCGAACGCAGACGGTGATGAAGGCGATCAAGCCCGCCCAGCGGTGTAAAGTTTCGGCGTCAACGCGGGCGACCTCACACTCGTTTTCGAAGCGGACGGTCTCGCCATTCGGATGAACCGAAGGCGGGAACATCGTGTAAGCGCCCGTTGAGCGGAGTTCGCACACCGTCAGTGCGTGTTCCTCCGGAACGCCGCGGCCCAAAAACGACTTCGGCAGCGTAAATTTCCTCGTCTTCGTGACCTCGCTTGAGAACAAGAAGTGTGAGGACGGCTTACCGTCGCGGCCGAAGATTAACGTTCGGCCCTTCCCGACGAGCATGCGTGCTACGTCGCCAGCCTCAGGCCAGTCGAGATCGAGATCAACAAGGCCGTTGGAACGCTTGCCGAGAGCAACACCGATGTTGTCGACTTCCGACCATGGGCCATTGAAGGACGCGCTCCATTTGACGCGCGGATGCTTGCCGTTGAGTGGGAAGATGTCCCATCCCGCGGCCTTGTACCGATTGCGGAATTGTTCAGACATTCGCCACCTCAGGAGTTCGAGGCAACGGGCGTGCTGGCGGTTGTAGAAGCCGGTGAAACCGACCTATGAAATGACCACTGATTGAGTGCAGCCGACCGTTGCAGACCTGAGGGCGTGATGGGTGTTACTGACCCGTCGCGCCCTCGTTCATTTCAGCCAGCCAGCGCTCAACTTCGGCGCGGCGATACCGCACTTGCCTGCCCATCTTTTGGAAAGCAGGGCCGCGGCCTTCAAGCCGCCAGTGATTCAGCGCGGATTCGGAAAGGCGGAGGAATGCTGCCGCCTCGCGAGTGGTCAATAATTCAGTCATCGCAAAGGAACCTCAGATCGAGAGTCGATCCCAAGCCGGTCTTCGAATTTTTCCTTTGCTAGACTCGCGCACACGTGGCGGCGGTCGGAGGGCTAGGCGCCTCGATCCCCAAGGGCTTTGACCGTCACAGCAATCGCCTTGGAAAGTTGCTGTGGTAGGGGTCCGCCAACGGCGACGGACCCCATTTGAGTATTGCAGCGATTTGCAAACTGCAAGGCCAAAAAGAGCAGCGTTTCAGGTAGTTATAAGTCGCTTATAATTTATTCACCCGTCGCCGCATTTAAACGGCGAACGATCTCGCTGGCGATCTTCTGCATCGGCTCGCGCAATGCCTCCACGTCCACAGCGATGTAGCGACTCGTGATCTTCGAACTGCTGTGGTTCAGGAGCCGACCGATTATGTCGTCCGGGATGCCAATTTCCGCGCCGACGCTCGCGAAGGTGTGCCGCAGGCTGTGCATTGTTCCCGGCACTTCTTCGTGGCGAGGATCGACGGTGGGGCCGCGGTTCGAGCGATCCGGGAAAACCCATTGCTTGTGCATCCCTTTCATGGCGTCGATCACGGCTCGGTGCTCGTCGAGCAGCGGAAGATAGAACGGGCGATTGGATTTGTTTTCGCGGATGAACAGGCGATCCGGCAGCACCCGATCCCACTCAAGTCGGCAGGCCTCCGTCTTGCGCAAGCCCGTGAGTAGGCACAGCAGATAAATCTGCCGGTGCGTCGGATTGTCGAGCGCATCGACCGCTTTCTTCCATGCGGCAAGGTCGCGGATCGGCCCGTTCCGCTCGTTCGCTTCCGTGTACCATTTCCCGCGCAAGGCGATGGTAGGGCAGACCGGGAGGACCGCCTTCTCATATTCGGCGAGCGCGTAGTTATAGACGGTGCGGAAGGCGCGCAGCGTGTCATTCGCCATTGTCGTTCCGCCCTTCCCGAGCGCTGAGTGCTTGGTGCGGATCATTCCGCGCGTCAGGTCGCGTAGCGGCTGGTCGAGCCAATCCTTCAAGCGAACCTCGCAAGCGCGCTTCACATACGTCTTGTGCTGTTCGCAGGCGCTGGTCGCCTCAAGATAGCCGTCGAGTGCGTTCCGCAGCGTCGGGTTCTCGCGTTCGAGATAGCGCGCCTCACCGCGCCGCATTCCGTGAATGACATCTTCGGCGGCTTTGCGCGCTTCGGGCACATTGATGTCTCCATGCCGTCCAATGAAGACCTTGTGCGTTTTCCCGCGAACGTCGCGCTGGGCATAAAAGGATCGCGATTCCTTCCCGACCACGACCGAGAACCCTTTGAGTTTTGTGTCGCTGAAAACCGCGCGTCCCGAGGCTGGCGGGGCGAGGCGGCGCATGGCGTCTTCGGTGATGTTAAGGTGCGGCATCTTGAGTTCTCCTGTGTAGGCATTGCGTAGGTTTTCCGACGCAACATCATGCAACAGTTTGCAGCGTCAGATGCCAATTTTGTCAGGTAACTCAGACACTTGTGCAACCGGATGCAACGCGCTGCATCCGGTGATTTTAGGTTGCCAAGGTTGGGGTCGAGGGTTCGAATCCCTTCGCCCGCTCCAGCGACGTCCAAAATCCTCCCCTCTTGGAACCCGGCACGCCGCACCCTATTGGGAAGGATGTGGCTGT
>Ga0070660_100000242_pt1 | contig 36371 bp, 36 predicted proteins | sample KBSC33metaG_FD_64670 | JGI IMG/M metagenome (GOLD analysis project Ga0070660, IMG submission 64670) | Corn rhizosphere microbial communities from Kellogg Biological Station, Michigan, USA - KBS C3-3 metaG | ecosystem: Host-associated > Plants > Roots > Rhizosphere > Soil ... | reverse complement strand
ATTAGTATGAAAAAAATGAGGAAGATGCGTTTGTTTCAAAAAGATTCTTACATAGGTATTAATTTTCTCGATAAAAAAACTGAGGTCATAAAATATAAAGCGCCAGGTGATAAAGATGTATTCACTTTTGATATAGATACCAATCACGGAAAAAAGACAATCGCTATCGCATCGCCGGTGATAAAAGAAAACAACGCAATACTAATGGAATTGCAAAGTTTCGTAAATTCCATTAAAAGCAACCAACCTACTATCGTTAGCGAGATTGATGGCTACCGGGCAATGGAAGTAGCTCATTTAATTCTTGATAAAATAAGCCATAACCAGATCACATAAATTCTAACTTTCTTTCAATTTGCAAAAGCGGTTAAATATCGGATTTTATGTGTTGGGCGATTTAATTGCTGCCGTGGCAGCGTGGATTATTTTTTATTGGATTCACAGAGAGATTGGATACGAACATTTTCATTTTAGCAGGAAATTTTTGGCTGGCGTGGTGTTGTATCCTTCAGGCTATTTTGTGTTACATCATCTTTTTGGAAATTACAAAGGCCTTTATTACAAGTCGAGATTACTTGAATTACTGTCCACATTTTTGAGTGCTTTTTTAGGAAGTATTATTTTATTTTTTATTTTTCTTTTATACAAGAGGCAGCAAAATCTTTCTACCTTTTACACGCAGTTTTTTATTCTTTTCACCCTGCAGTTTTTTATCACTTATATCGTACGGTATTTCTTTCTCAGCAAGGCTCACAGTCAATTGCAAAAAGAAGAAATCTGGTTCAACACACTAATTGTTGGTAGCAAGGCAAGAGTAAATGAATTATTTACCGCCATTAATACCAACAACGAAAAAACAGGTTATCGTATATGTGGTTATATCGCTACCGATAGCGAAAATGATATCTCATCCAATGGAAAAATTAATTTTTTGGGCAAACTAAACAGAACGAAAAATGTTATTGATGAATTAGCCATTAGCGAAGTGATTATCGCTTTGCAAAATGAAGAAAGAGATGAATTGGAAAAGATTCTTCAAATACTTGCTGAGAAAGAAGTGAATGTAAAAATGATGCCGGACAAAGTGGATATTTTAAGCGGAAATGTGAGAACGACCAACGTTATGGGAACGCCCCTGATAGAAATCCATACCGGCCTGATGAATCCCTGGCAACAAAATGTGAAACAGCTCGTTGACATTATACTTTCCGTTTTTGGATTGATATTGCTATCGCCATTGTTGATCTATACAGCTATCAGAACAAAACTTTCTTCGCCCGGAACTATATTTTATTCGCAGACAAGAGTAGGGTATAAAGGAAAAGTTTTTCTGATTCATAAATTCAGGTCAATGGTGATGAATGCGGAAGAAAATGGCCCGATGCTCAGCAGCGACGATGATGAAAGAATCACTAAGTGGGGGAAGGCCATGCGGCGTTGGCGTCTTGATGAACTGCCTCAATTATGGAATGTAATAAAAGGCGAGATGAGTCTGGTAGGCCCGCGGCCCGAAAGACAATACTACATCGGCCTGATTACCAAAGAACATCCGGAATACAAATTGCTACTGAAAGTGAAGCCGGGAATCACCAGTTGGGGAATGGTGAAATTTGGCTACGCCGAAAATGTGGAGGAAATGACGGAGCGGATGCAATACGATATTATTTATATCGAGAATATTTCACTGGCTTTGGATTTTAAAATAATGATACATACGATAAGGATTATTTTATTAGGAAAGGGAAAGTAAAGTCAAGGCTGCTTTTACAGTAAACGAACTAATAAATACAATTGCTATTTTGATAAAACGGAAAGTAAATTTGTTGTATCACAATCAAACTAATTGACATAAAATGAAAAATATAATATTATCTATCTTCTCAATTTTGGTAGCAATCATACCAAATAATACCAACGCGCAAATGAAAAAAAATCCAACCTTAAACCATGTAGCGGTTTATGTATTTGACTTACAGAAAAGCGCTGAATTTTATAAGAATATTATTGGCCTCGAAAGCATTCCGGAGCCTTTTCATGATGGCCGCCATGAATGGTTCAGGATTGGCCCTCGCAGCCAATTGCATTTAATAGGAGGCGCCAAATCTCTTTCGGAACATGATAAGGATTCGCACCTTTGTTTTAGCGTTTCTTCTATGGAAGATTTTATCGCCAACTTAAATAAAAACAAAGTGCGTTATGGAAACTGGCCGGGCGAAGCCAATAAAATAACCAAAAGGCCGGATGGCATTCAACAAATTTATTTTCAGGATCCTGATGGATATTGGATTGAAATTAATAATGACAGTTATTAGTTGAGAAGACTTTTTTATCCTTATGCTGATACTTTCCGTAACATAAAAAACATCTTGTTATCGGAAAATAGCCTGTAAGTAATTTTAGGAATAAAATATATCACTTTAAAATTTAATCTGAGATAATGTGATTACTTATTGCAGATAAATAAATTCCACCCTTGTAAGCTGCCACAGTAAATGGACAAATAGTGACAATTGTCATTTTTAACGCGTTCAACTATCAATTATAATTTACCTTTGCCGACTTAAAAAAATAGCGTTTCATAAATACGAGTAATTAAATAATAAAATTATGGCAGATATTACCGATTTTGATCCTGATGCGGTAAGCAACCCCAATAATGGAATATTTGGTCTTCCGTTTACAGAGGAAGAAGCAAAAGTTGTTTTATTACCGGTTCCCTGGGAAGTAACAGTAAGCTATAAGCCAGGTACAGCAAGGGCTCCGGAACATATTTGTAAAGCGAGCATGCAGGTTGATCTCTCTGATGATGATATTTGTGATGGATGGAAAAGAGGTATTTTTTTGAGAGAGATAGATAAAAATATATTGGCAAAAAGCGACTATTTGCGTAAGGAAGCTGAGTTGTATATCAATTATATCAGCGAATGCGACGTACTTGATGGCAATAAGTATATGCCAAAAGTGCTGAAAGGAATTTGCGAAGGAAGCGCTTTTCTAAATAATTGGGTATATGAGCAAACGAAAGAATTACTCGACAAAGGAAAATTAGTAGGCCTTCTGGGCGGAGACCATAGTACGCCCCTTGGATTTTTTAAAGCAATAGCAGAGAAGTATAATGAATTTGGAATTCTGCAAATTGACGCGCATTGTGACCTTCGGAAGTGCTTCGAAAATTTCAAATATTCTCATGCATCAATAATGTATAACGCGCTTGAAGAAATTCCCCGGTTAACGAAGCTGGTACAAATTGGCACAAGGGATTATTCCGCTGGCGAAATTGCTTATGCTAAAAATAGTGGCGGGAGAGTAGTTACCTATTTAGATAAAACTATAAAAGAAAGGATGTATGAAGGCGAAACCTGGAAAGAAATAGTGGATGAAATTGTAAGCCATCTTCCTCAAAAGGTGTATATCAGTTTTGATATTGACGGGCTGGATCCAAAGTTATGTCCCAATACCGGAACACCTGTTCAGGGCGGATTTGAAGCGCAGCAGGTTTATTATTTGTTCAGAAAAATCATAGAAAGCGGAAGGCATTTAATTGGTTTTGACCTGAACGAAGTAGGCATCAGTCTTAATGAGTGGGATGAAAATGTGGGTGCGCGGGTTCTTTTTAAACTATGCAATCTTTTGATTGCTTCAAACGAAGCCAATGCAGCAATTTGAAATCTTTCTTGAAAACGACAAAAAGAATTTCTATAATAATATAGCATGGATTTTCCTGTTTTTAAATTTTGCTGTATTTATTTTCCTGGTTTTTTATGATGCGTATCATTATCCCGCATTGGCTTTCATCGTCGCTCTGTTGCTTTACCTGCTGTTGCGCTGGTATCTTTTCCATAAAAAAAGAGTCAATTTTTTAATAGATGAATTTGTCTTTTTTATTCCGGCGGCAGGCTGGCTTGGGCTGCACAGCTATGGTATTGCCATTGCCTGCATCGTAATGGGAATTTTGTATAAGTTATCTTTGCAAAAATTACAATTTATTTTTACCGGAGAAAAGGTGATAAAAATAAATTTTCCTAAGAAAGAATTCGCCTGGAACGAGCTGAATAATGTGATATTAAAAGACCGTATTCTTACATTAGATTTTAAAAATAATAAATTGCTCCAGGCTGAAATTGAAAAATCGCAGGATGTCAATGAGGAGGAATTTAATTCATTTGCTCAATCTCATTTATAATAATTCCGTGTCCTGTATTTTAGCCTAAGTAAAAATATTTTACAATGAAACATGCTCCCTTTCTTTTATATTCCGATGGCAAAGGAAACATTTTTGAAGACACTTCATTATATGTATGTGGAAGAAGCGGATGGGACGCGTTGCCTGTAGAAAATGGCGAATGGATCGAACTTCCCAAAGGCGGCCAATTGTACGAATTACCCGACAGGCGCGGCATCGGTATAGATGTGAAAACCGGGGAAATGCGTTTGTGTGAAAAAGGTTGGGCAGTTGCAGCATTTATTCCACCTGCTTTCACCGGGACTTATCTTGCGGCTTATGAAACGCTTTCCGGAGCCGGGACTTTACCCTTATTTTGCTATACGGCCGCTGGATGGTATGATGAAAAGTTTTATGTAACGGCAGTACGTATTGAAAACGATATACGCCAGGAAAGCGAAGGTTTTGATGAAGACAAAATCGAAAACGGGGTAAAAGGTTTATTAAAAGCGTATAAGCATAACCGTTTGGTAGCGCATCTTGCAAATAATTGTTGCCTGACGTATCATTGCCCGGCTGCGAGAAACTATTTTATGGGAAGATGGGAATGTCCTGTACCCAGTTCTCCCGCATGTAACGCCAATTGTATCGGTTGTATCTCTTTTCAGCCACAGGAAGAAACAATTACTTCCACTCAGGACAGGTTGCAGTTTAAACCCACAGCAGAAGAAATTGTAGAATACACGGTTCCTCATCTTGAAACAGCTCCTTTCCCCATAGTGAGTTTTGGACAGGGATGCGAAGGCGAGCCATTGTTGATGTGGCAAACTATTAAGCAGTCTATCATTGAAATAAGAAAACACACTCAAAAAGGAAGTATCAATATCAACACAAACGGCAGCGATCCAAAAGCGATAAAAGCACTATGTGAAGCGGGTTTGAACAGTATTCGTGTGAGCACTAATTCCGCCAGAGAAAACATTTATACGCCTTATTACCGGCCTAATAATTATGAGTTCAGTGATATTGTAGAAAGCCTTAAAGTAGTGAATAGTTTTGGCGGGTGGACAAGTATTAATTATTTTGTTTTCCCGGGAATGACTGATGCTATAGGAGAATATGAAGCGTTGAGAAAGCTTATAAAAGATACGGGGCTTAAAATGATTCAATGGCGCAATTTTAATATTGATCCCGATTGGTATCTTGGGAAAATAGGAGTAACAGATACAGGCGAATGTATTGGAATCCGGCAAATGATGATTTTATTGAAAGAGGAATTTCCCGGCTTAAAATTCGGCTATTTTAATCCTTCTATAGAACGAATTAAAGGAAACTTTGAAATGGATTACGCCAAGGCCTAAATTATATTGCATATCAATTTTTTAATTTGACTTTATTAGTTGAGTCCCGATAATCGAATAGTTATACCCCGTTTATTCCTTCCTTCTATAAAAAGACACATAATCTTTTTGGCCAAAAGAATCACAATTTTTTAATGCTTCTATTTTTATTTAAACTTTATAGAAAGATATTTGTCATGAACTTGTGTAACTAAAGAGCAGCTCATTTCGTTAACCCAAAAAATAAAATTTATGAAAAAAATTATTTTCCTTTCAGCCCTCTCATTAATGATTTTTACTTCCTGCAAAAAAGAAATAACGCAGGTAAAGCAGGTAAACCAGGCGTTTTCTGCGGTTTTTACTATTAGCCCGGGTAGTTGGACCACATCAAATAATGGCGTGAGTTATAATGCTTCGTTGCAGATACCTGAACTTGACAATGTTATTTACCAGAACGGCGGCGTGTTGGTATATATATCCTTTGACGGCTCGGGCTATTATGAAGCGCTTCCGGAAGTATTTGATAGCTTTACTTATGGTGCTATCCATGCCAACGGGTATGTGACAATTGATGTCAGCGCTTTATCCGGCGATCCTATTAATCCTCCTGCGCAAACTATTTCTGCAAAAGTTATTTTGATTGACGCACAAGCCCTGGGATTGCACAAAGATGTAAACCTTCACGATTTGGGAGCGGTACAAAAGGCATTCAATATAAATTGATATTTGTAGCGAATCTTATATTGGATTATTAATGAGAACTTCTTAAATGGTAATAAGCCTGCCTGCAAGGCGGGTAAACAAACAAATAAGCCTTATTCTCATTTACTGAAATCTGATATCTGAAATATTTAAAAACATTATTTTTCCATTTTAGAACATAATAAAAAACACCGGCCGGCCGGTGTTTTTTTTCTCATAATCAAAGTATTTAAAATACTATTGGCAAAATGTCAAAATCTGTTATAACATATAAGACACTTTGTGGAGCCGGAACGCTGCATGAGCATGAAATGTCTTTTGATTTTTAGATAGCAAGACCTTTAAATATTTATTTCCCGTGTATCACACTATTGATCGCATTTAGCAACGATTGTTTTCCGTCTGCATCACCCAATAATTGCCAGATCATTACGCCGCCTCCCTTTTGCAAAGCCAGTTTTGTTTTCTTTTTTATAGTTGACAGGTTATTGAAATACATTACTATATTTTCAGGTAAATTAAGTGTGTCTGATAACTCTTCGGGATAAAGAGAAACTATTTGTTTATAATTCATACTAATTACAGGGGAATCAACTTTTCCAAAACCGTAACCATAAAAAGGTAATCCTAAAACCAATTTATTTTTTGGAATCTGCCTTACATTATGCCAATAATCCAAATCTTCCACAGCCATCGAATAAGGCGAAGGATCACCGGGATCCTGCGGCCGCCAGGGACCTGTACGGTCATAAGACATGATGTTCACAAAATCAAATTGCTTCAAAGCTCTATCGGGAAGTTGGTCTTTATAGGTGGTGGCAATTGCAGCAGTGATGATTTTGTGAGAGGCATGAAGTGAAGCTGCCAGTTCGACAACAAACTTTTCATAATTTTCATCAATGTCATCACCTTCCAGGTCCACATCAACGCCATCCAATTGATAAAACTTTGCCATTGCTACCAGGTTTTCAATAAACATTGCACGCTCATTATCCTTTAACAAAGGAGAAAAATAAGGATGCGGGCCTCCGCCGGCAATAGACGCAAGTACTTTCACATTTTTATTATGTGCTTTCTTTATAAGCGTTTCAATAGCAAGATCTTCCTTGAAATTTCCTGAAGAATCTGGGTTAATAAAGGCGATGTTTAAATGTGTTATTTTATTTAAAAACAAGTAAGCGCTATCGGCGTGTGCAGTGTCTCTCAATGCGGCATTTAAAAAATAATATCCCACTACTTTAAATGGACTTTTATTATTTTTCAGTTGGGCTGTAACATTTGAATAAGCTAAAATTGAAAGAAAAAACAAAATAAGAAAACTTTTTTTATCACGATAAATCATGGATTTTTTTTCTTCAAAACTATGAGATAAAAATTGAATTTTTTATGTAGGGGCAATCCCTTGCGGTTGCTTTTTTTGGCAGGGGTAAACCCGGCCACTACAAATGTCTCAGATAGTGATTTGGGTCATTTAAAAAAGTACTGGTTATGCGGTAATGTTCAGTGTCTTTATAATCAACCCGATCCATACTTTCTTCTTTTATCTCATAGATCCATGCATCAGGGATACCCATAAGTATTGGTGAATGAGTAGAAATAACAAATTGCGTGTTTTTGTTTTTTAAAATTTCAGCAATCAAAAAAATTAAAGAAAGCTGTTTCAATGGCGAAAGAGCTGCTTCAGGCTCATCAAGAAGAAAAATCCCTTTGTCGCCAAGCCGCATCTGCAAAATTTTCAGGTATGCTTCCCCGTGGGAAAACGCCTGCATATTTTCTCCGTAATCTTTGCGCATACGAAAAAGAGAATAATTCATATTGTCACTCATCTCTTTTATGATACTATCATCCACCACATCCTTTAATTCTCTGAGGTCTTCTCCTATTTTTCGTTGCTCATTTTCCACAGAGTTGATGAAATCACTAAAATCTTCCGCCCTGAAAAAAAATCCTTTTGAAGTTTGACGCTTCCACTCTATTTCCAGGTAGGATTGAAGAATTCGTGCAGCTTCAAAACCTGCGTGCGACCCGATATAGCCTCCTATCAGCGGCAGGTTTAGTTTTAATGCCAACGTTTCCAGCAAGGTTGATTTGCCACAGCCGTTGTCGCCAATAAAAATGGTAATCTTTGGATTAAAATCTATTTGTTTTGCAAATTTTACTGCGGGAATATTAAAAGGGAAAGGGTTTTGTTTGTGAGTAATAATGGAAAATGATTTTAAAAAAGGCATAAAAAGAATTATGGGAAATAAGTTGGATATGTGAATGTATAAAATTCCGGTTAGAAAGATTAGTGAAGGATGTAAGTTTTTGTTGTTTATCTGAAAGACTGTTTGATAAATTACAAATATTGATTACTATAATTTTTTAACAGTAAGCAAAGAAATATCACGAATTTTTCTTTAGAAAAAACCAATTCTTTAATTTGAAGGAGGTTGAACAATTTAAAATTACAATCTCCTCATTACGAGGTTTTAAATCCTTGTATTACTCTGGCAAGCAATAAACCGCCAAAATTCTATCCATCTGTCAACCTGAAATAAATAGAGAATGCCAGCGCAATAACAAAAGCTACAGCAAATAACATTACCATATATTTTATTTGAATCTTTAAAGGTGGAACGTGCATCTTTCTAAGTTCCGGGGGTTCCGGAAACTTTTTTTCATCGTATTCCATAACATTTATTTTAAAATATCTCAATAAAGAAATGTGCCAGAAAGCGTTAAAAATATGTATCACGATCAAAGATTCCCATTATCGCAATCCTTTCTATCTGCAATCCTTCCTATATTTAGCGCGAATTTATCTTTTGTTAAATGATGCCACTCACTATTTAAAGCTTACTCAGATGAAATTAAAGATTTTAAAATCCTTATTTATTTTTTTATTAATAACCGGAAGCGTCAGCCTTGTCTTTGCCTGGGGACAATGGGGGCACAAGCATATTAGCCGCGCGGCTGTTTTTTCTTTGCCGGCTCCCATGCAGGTATTTTTTTACAACCATATTGATTTTATTACAGAAGGCGCTGTAGTACCGGATTTGAGAAGAGCGCTAATCGGTGATAAAAATGAGAGTCCACGGCATTTTATAGATGTCGAAGATTTTAAAATTCCATTAGATTCTTTTCCAAAAACATCTGACGAAGCCTTCAAAAAATTTGGCAGTGCTTTTTTGAATAAAACGGGCTATGTGCCTTGGTATATTCAAACCCTCACCGAAAAATTGACCAATGCATTCAAGAAAAGAAATAAATCTGAGATACTTTTTTTGACCGCCGATCTGTCGCATTATATAGCAGATGCCAGCCAGCCATTGCATACTTCTTTCAATTATGACGGGCAGTTGACAGGACAAAAAGGAGTACATGCGCTTTGGGAATCGCGGCTTCCGCAAATGTTTGGCAGCGTTTATGATTTTAAAACCGCTCCTGCAAAATATATTAAAGACATCCCGGCCAAAACATTGGAGATTATCGAACAGTCGCACGCTTTGGTAGATACTATCCTGGCGAAAGATAAAGAAGTAAGAGAGCGATTTACAAAAGACAATATGTATAAAAAAGACAGTAGCGGCAAATTAGTTATGTTTTATAATTCGCCCGTTTATTCTGATGAATATGCCAGAGAATTTAATGCTGCTTTAGATGGGATGATAGAAAATCAACTACGCATTTCCATTTATAATGTTGCCTGCTTTTGGTACACTGCGTGGGTAAATGCCGGAAGCCCTGATCTTATTTCTTTAGACGATCCGCACCTTACCAAACAAAACAAAAAGAATTATAAAATAGAACTGAAAGCATGGCAGAATGGAAAACTGCTGAATCTTGCAAACGGGCCTGATGAATGATTATGCTGGAAAAACAGGAATTGATTTTATTAGTCCTGACACTTGATAACTAATACCTGATACCTCTTACCTGCTCCTCTCTGCCATTTTTGCACATTTTTCCCATTGGCATAAACCTTGTCAGTAATACAATAATTATAAAAATAAATTACAAATTATGGCAAAAATTATAGGTATTGACCTCGGAACTACTAACAGTTGCGTGGCAGTAATGGAAGGTAACGAACCCGTAGTGATAGCGAATGATGAAGGCCGCCGTACAACGCCTTCAGTAGTGGCTTTTTTGAAAAACGGTGAACGTAAAGTAGGTGATCCTGCAAAAAGGCAAGCAATTACCAACCCTGTTAATACAATAATGAGCGTAAAGCGTTTTATGGGGCATAAATGGGGCGAAGTATCTACTGAGGCTACCCATCAGAGTTATAAATTAGTGAAAGGTGACAATGATACCGTTCGTATTGACATAGATGGCAGACAATACACGCCGCAAGAGATTTCTGCTATGATTCTTCAAAAGATGAAAAAAACTGCTGAAGATTACCTGGGCCAGGAAGTGACTGAAGCGGTAATCACCGTTCCTGCATACTTTAACGATTCTCAAAGGCAGGCAACAAAAGAAGCCGGAGAAATTGCCGGATTGAAAGTGCGCCGTATCATCAACGAGCCTACAGCCGCAGCATTGGCTTATGGCCTTGATAAAAAAAGTGTGGATCAGAAAATTGCTGTTTTCGACCTCGGTGGCGGTACTTTTGATATTTCCATTCTTGAATTGGGCGATGGCGTTTTTGAAGTAAAATCAACTAATGGCGATACACATCTTGGTGGCGATGATTTTGATAAAGTAGTGATGGATTGGCTGGCAGCAGAATTTAAAAAAGATGAAGGAATTGACCTTCATAAAGATCCGATGAGCTGGCAGCGCCTGAAGGAAGCATCTGAAAAAGCGAAGATTGAATTATCATCTTCTACAGAAACTGAAATTAATCTTCCTTACATTACAGCGGTAGATGGTGTTCCAAAGCATTTGGTGAAAAAATTGACACGCGCACATTTTGAAAAACTGGCTGATGAGCTTTTCTCCCGTTGTTTAAAACCTTGCGAAGCCGCATTGAAAGATGCAGGTTTGAGCAAAAATGATATTAACGAAGTAATTCTTGTGGGCGGTTCTACACGTATCCCAAAAGTGCAGGAAATAGTAGAAAGTTTCTTTGGCAAAAAGCCGCACAAAGGCGTAAATCCTGATGAAGTAGTTGCTGTGGGCGCTGCCATTCAGGGTGGTGTTTTGACAGGAGAAATTAAAGATGTATTGTTACTTGATGTTACCCCACTTTCCCTTGGTATTGAAACTATGGGCGGCGTGATGACAAGATTGATAGAAAGCAATACTACTATTCCTACCAAGAAAACAGAAGTATTCTCTACAGCGAGCGATAATCAACCGGGTGTACAGATTCATGTACTGCAAGGTGAGCGCCCGATGTCTTCGCAAAATAAAAGTTTGGGAACATTTAATCTCGATGGAATTCCACCGGCCCCACGCGGCGTGCCACAGGTAGAAGTTACTTTTGATATAGATGCGAATGGTATTCTAAATGTTTCTGCAAAGGATAAAGGAACCGGAAAATCTCATAACATTCGCATAGAAGCAGGCAGCGGATTGAGCAAAGATGATATTGAAAAAATGAAAAACGAAGCCAAAGCCAATGAAGCTTCTGACAAATTGGAAAGAGAGAAAGTAGATAAAATGAACCAGGCAGATAGCTTGATCTTCCAGTCAGAAAAGCAATTGAAAGAATATGGCGAAAAGATTTCTGCTGATAAAAAAGCGCCTATCGAAGCTGCTTTGGCAAAACTGAAAGAAGCGCATAAAACCCAGGATGTAAGCGCTGTAGATGCATCGCTTGCTGAACTGAATGCTGCATGGACTGCCGCAAGTGAAGAAATGTACAAAGCTACCCAGGGCGCAGAAGCCGGTAGCAGCGATGGACAGGCAAATGGCCAGCAAGCTAACCAGCAAGGTGCAGAAGCCAATGCCGCTGGTGATAATGTAACAGATGCAGAATTTGAAGAAGTAAAATAAGGATCGATTTTAATAGAAATGAAGGCTGTCTGAAAGGACGGCCTTTTTTTGTGGGGAATAATCTTCTACATCTTCTACATCACTTTTAAAAACAGGAATCAGGATTATTTCTTCTTTTGCTGTAATACAAATAATGCAAATAACGGCCAGCCTAAAATCTATTAAAATGAAAATAGAATAATTTAAACCTTATCTATTTTTTGCTGATCTTGATAATGCTCAATCATAAGTAAACTCCCGTTAGGGTTATAAATGTATAGTGTTCCATTACCTTCTTTTAATGTTCCTTTTTCAACTGGATCACCATCGCTATTGTAATTGGAAAGTACCGTATAGGATATCCCATTCTTGTAAATACGCTCACTCCAAAGTTTCCCATTTTGATGATAAAAAATCATCATTCCCTCATACATTCTGTTTTTATAATGAGAAATGGTTTTAATCTTCCCATTTTCATAAAAAGATTTAGACATAAATACTTCTTCGTCCTTTATATCAACAGATTCGTGATCATTTAAGAAAGGAATATTATTAGTATGTTCGTTAATAAACGATTCTGAATTCCTAAAATGAACAAGCACATCAGCACATAAATAATCCTTCAAAAGTTCTTCATTTGTGTATTTAGATAGCAATGCCAAAATGTACCCATACATTCTTTGATTAATAAATCCAAAGCGAACTACCTGCCAACCATAGTGTGAAATGCCTTGCCATTGGTTAGAACGAACAGATATATTGCTGCAGATAAGGCCAAATCCCATAAGGATCATAGCAAAATTTATCATATAGCCATTGACAAATGTGAATATACCTTCGGAATAAAATTTTAGAAAAGTAAGATTATAAATTAGCCGGATAAAGAACATGTCAAAATCCTTTAAAGAATCTGCATATATGGGTATTAGAAAATTTCCATTTTCCATTTTGCGGAACATGAAACTGTCTCTGCTGGCTTCTTTGTCTTCACGTGTAACAAACCCTTCGGAAAATTTAATCACATCATTTTCAACAATAATATATTCAATGTTAAAAGGATTTATTTCAATATAATTACAGATGTATTTTATAAAATATTTTATAGCTTCATCGCTGTCTGCATGGTTATATTCGAAATTATAGTTTACTGGCATCAATGATTTTCTTGACCTTATATAATCTGCACCAAGTTTATTTTCAAACCAAAGTAGCGACTTCTCGATAAGTTCTTTATCAAATGTGTTAACAGGTAAATTATTTGTCTTTTTAAAAAGCATAGGCCAAAAATAATCTTACAAATTCTGGATTTAAAATAAGATATACTTTTTTTTAATTCATAAAAGATTTTACAAATATTGTTGCGTTTCCAAATAAAAATAAAAATCTTCAATAAATGTTTGTCCACTGGATTATTCAACAAAAACTTCCGTCAGGTAAACATCAGTTTTGTTCCTTTTTATTTCTTTACTGTAAAATGCATAGTCTTCAGGTATTTCTTCCTGCAGACGAAAAAAGAGGCATGGCTTACTTAACCCTTCAAAAACCAAGGTAAACCGGATAAAATCATTTATTATAAAATGCTCTGTCCAGTATGGCATCAGGGAAATATTAAAAGCTTTAATGAGTTTGGATTTGCGGCCGGTATCTTCTTTTAAAAAAGTTTCAGGCCATATTCTGACGCCACAAAGTTCCTGTGTAAAAAATCTGCAATGCACAATAGTACATCGTTCAGTCTGCTGCTGTACCAATTCTTTTACAGCTTTATCTATTTCTATTTGTGGCTTTGCAAGAATGCTGCTCATCCTTTAGAGTTTTTCAATCCTTTACAAAATTAAAATTTTTGGGCGAATCGAAAGTGGATTGAATTAATTCCTCTTACAGCTTTTTTCTTTTAAAATATTGGGAAGAACATAAACGGAGTATCCGTGATTTACAATCGTTTTATTTTAATATTTCTAAAATACACTTTGTCACTATGATCAGTTAGCAAAATGTATCCACTTGCCAATTCGCCATAGTTATTGTAATCTTTAAATTTTGTTGCTGATTTTCTTTTAAGAAAATCAGCGCTGCCTCTTTCATAACTTAGCACTTTCACGCCATTCAGCCAATGCTCCACGTGTTTTCCTCTCGCTATAATTCTGATGCGATTCCATTGCCCGGCAGCACGTAAGTGCACATTCGTGGGAGCATATAGCAAGTAGCAGGAAGCAGTTGCCGCTATATCATGTTTGTGATTTTTCACTTCGGGATGATTATAATCATCTATGATTTGGTATTCAGGGCCATTGATCACCACATCGCCTGTGCTTGAGTTTTTTAATTCACCTACAAAATACTTTACGCCACTATTTGCGCCGTACGTTAAGTTGAAATCCAGGTCGAGTTCAAAATCGCTGAATTTTTCCCGCGTGATGATATCCCCGGCTCCTTTTTTATTCAAGAATAAAGAGCCATCTTTTATAATCCATCCATCTGACGGAAAAGTTTCACTATTTTTTGATCTCCATTTATCGGTATTCTTTCCATCAAATAATATCTCCCAACCTTGTGCGGTTTCTTTTTGTGCTGCCACTGGCAAACCTGTATCCGGTTTTAAGAAATCAATAATTTTATTTACTCCAGGACTTGCAGGTACAATAGAAAAGTTCTCACTATTATTTTCCAGCTTACTTATTTCGCTTGCACCTGATGATAAAAGATTAGGATCTGCATTAAATAGTAGTAAATGTTTATTTGCACTTAAAGCCAATGCTGTTTTTAGTCCGCCCACTCTCATGATGCCGGGTATTTTCAGTATCAGCATTTCCTGATCCGTGTCAGGATTAAAATGGTTACCATCAAGAATGTATTTGTTCACATCTTTTGAAACTGTAGCTAACAATAACGAAGTGATCCCGGTATTGCCAGTGGAATAAAGATTGATGTTATGGGAAAGATTTCGGGTTTCCTGAATGAAATGAATGATGGTTTTTAAATCCTGGATCTGCTCTTGCCGGTCTGTCAAATTATAAACTGTAAAATACTTTTCATTTTCATCCCGAAGTGTCTTTGTTCCAGCCTGGAGCAGATGCTCACCTTGCTTGAACAAGTCGGGAGCCAACACATTACATTTTTGATTGAGCAGTTTTTCAATAATATCATTAGGAGTAACAGCGTCTTTTTCAACCCAATGGTTTTTCCCTTCATCGGCAGTCACTATCACAGTTGATGTTGCATCTGAGAGAGGCTGGTATAATACGCAGGGAATCCAATCATTTTTATCCTTCCTTTCAATTAAAAAACGGGTAGCGATAAAATCTTTTCCTTTAGCGCTTCCCATAATTTTACAATTTGTTGTTTCCGGTTCTGTAAAGTTTGTTAAATGCCGGAAAGCCGTTCTGTATAAAGAATTAAAAGTATCCAGGCTTTGCCGGTCCTTTGGCCAGTATTGATCCAATTGTTTAGCGTAAATATCTTTTAGTAATGCTTTTAATCCGGCCTCGTCTAACTTATCGGGAACATCATGATATTCAGTAGCCGGTAATTCTTTAAAAGATTTTGTTCTGACAGAATTCAGTTGATTCATAAAAGCCAATAAATATTTAGCACTGCCTGCTACAAATGCTTTTTCTCTAAAGTGATTTGCATCGCTATCATGCAATAACCATTTTCCGAAAAATTCGTACGCTGCTTCTCTGCTGGCTTTATTATAATTGTGTACATAATCGAAATGCTCATTTTTTAATTTGTCTTCTGCATGGTAAAGATGAAAGATCGATCTTACCATTGGCACAATCGTGTTCCTGGTATTATACGTCCAGTCATAAGTATCCGAAATCAATAAAAGTGGCTTGGGCGCTACCATGGCACTGATTTCCACATTAAAAGTATTTATTCTTAAACCCGGCGCTCCTTCGCATAAATCACCACCTTGCATATTATTGCTAACCATATTTACGGGAGCGGTAGCCTGAAAACGGTTATCCACCGCTGTTAAAAGAAAAGTTTGGGTTGCCCCGCCGGAAGCGCCTGTAATACCGACTCTGCCGGCATCTACGCCAGGAAGGCTTAAAAGGAAATCTAATGCACGGATACTATTCCTTAGTTGTAAGCCTAATAAATTAATGCCATACAGACTGGAAATACTATCATTTGCAAAAAGGTGCGAAACCTGCCTGGTATCATTATAACCAACCATATCATAACTGAAAACTACATATCCCTGCATAGCAAAATTAATACAGCGGCCAGGTATGGAGTTTATGCTATCATTATTAAACCGCCCAAAATTAAAATGCCCGTGCGGCGTCAGGATTGCCGGGAAAGGCCCCTTTCCTTTGGGTTTATACAGATCACCAACCAAAAAATAACCGGGATATGTTTCAATAGACACTGTTTCTACTGAGTACTTATCATGTTCTGTTTTATGATAATAGTGTGGTTTTAAAGGATTCTTTGGCGGCATGGGCCATAGCCCGGCAGCCACTAAAATTTGTTGTCTTAGGAATTCTTTTCTTTTTTCCCATTCTTCTGTGTTCTTATAAACGGGCATATCATCATATACTGTATTGATTCCGCGGCTGGTCAATAATCTTTCATCCCGGAAAGTTACGATTCGGTTTTCCAAAGCATGATCGTCATAGACTTGCGTAAGTGATGAATAATTTGCAGGTGGAAGTTTTTTTAAATCGTTTCCAGGAAAGTTAAAAATCGGCTTATTTTGCGCATTAGCATTCATGCCTGCAATGATGCATATAAAGGCAATTAGAATAATTAATCCATATTTTTTCATCTGAAAGAAATTTAAATATATGTTCCGGCAGGATTTAATAAAACCTGGTAAAACTCAGAAATATCGAAGAGACTCATTAATACTTGTTATCAAAATCCTTTGCAAAATCATTAATTTCAGAATCTGTAAGATGTTTCCCTGAGCTGATAATTACGCGATATCTAAACGTTACTGACTGACCTTTAGGAAGCGTATAATCTACGGTCAATTTTCCATCGGTAAAGTCATGAGCGCCGAACGGATTGGACGCAAACAACCCATAGCCGCGCGCATGCCAGTAGGTTGGATAACCGAAGTTTTTAGGATGATCACAAATGATTAGAGACACATTTTCTCCGTTGATACTTCCAAACAGATCCATCCATTTTGCCCTGGTGCTCCAAACACTATCACCAGTGATTCCTTCGCTGCTTCTATAAGCTCCTGTATTCTCTTTTGAAGTTGCAGCGATAGTCGTTGTATCACCTCTTGCATCCACAAATGACTCTGATTTTTTTATTGACAATTGCATTTGGTCGTTATAACGGATACCAAACATTCCCTCTTTGGTATCCTTAAAGGTTACCGCGCTATCAGTGGCTGTTAAAGTCGTAATCCGGTCAATGATACGAGTTGAACCATCAGCAATAAAATGATAGGTTGTTTTTTCAGATAAAAGTTGGTTTCCAAAAGGGCTGACCCAACTTTCATCTGTAACCAGCGTTCCTTCGCCTGAACCGGATGTTAATTGTTCAATTTTAATATGCTTAATTCTGCCATCATGCACTTTTCTTATTTCCGGTGCGATGGCATAAGAATTTCCCCAGAAATCATAGCCATTCACATCTCCATAATTCAACCACATACCCCGCTGATGCGGATGATCGGTGCTTTCTCCCGGCCTTGGCTTTATGGGCCACCCGCGGGTCAGCGGGTTGCCTTCTGCAGTAAGGATTGGATAAAGAATTTGTTTCATCAAAGAATCAGAATAACAGTAGGAGGTGAAAAGTTTTCCTCCTATCATGACATCAACTTTCTGATCAGCTTTTTGATCAATCAATTCTACTTTAGGATCATTATTATTTTGTGTATCATCTCCTTGCTTCACTGCAGTGGAGTTACACGAAAAGAAAAATATAACAATCGACAGAAACAGAGCCGGGGATTGATTTTTCATACTTTTAATAATTTATAATTAACCGATTAAATTGATATTCAAGGATAATAAATAAAACATTTCCATTGACTTTAGACTTCATTTGGAACAACATACGGCGGGCGATAAACTCTTGTCAACAATTCATTTGCTTCGGGATCGTTCACAAATTTTTCCCTATCCATATCTCCTCCCATAAATGCTAACCCGCGTTTAAGACGATAAGAAATATTAGCGGTTAGGGGAAGCACTGTTGAGAAAAAACCTTCGTTGACATCACAATGCAGATCATGATAATTGCCGGAACGTACGCCATCAAGAAAATTAGCAAAGTGTTCTGTTTCGCTGGGGCCTGTAAGTGAGATACTCTCATTACTTCCGCCGGCACTTTTTGAGCTGGCATAAGGTTTGTCGTCTCCACTATGAAACGCCTTCCATGTAGATCCATCAATTTCAAGATATCCTTTAGTGCCATAAAATATATTCCCGATTTTTATACCAAGGCTTCCTTCTCCATTCGACTGGCGGCCACGGGTTTCAAACTGAAGTATAGAGCCATCCTTATATTTGAATACGGAGCTCTGCATATCCGGAGTTTCCTGTGCACACTCATCGGAAGTCCATCCGTAGATACCGCCTGTAGAATCAACAGAGACAGGATGCTCGTTTTTATTAAGCCCCCAACGTGCGATATCAAATTGGTGCGGCCCCTGGTTACCGGTATCTCCGTTTCCGGTATCCCAGAACCAATGCCAATTGTAAATATCCCGTTTTTCATTGTATGCACGCCATGTAACCGGACCTAACCAAAGATCATAATGAAGGCTGGCAGGTGGCTGGCTGTCCTTGGCTATGCCAAATGAATTACGCGGTTTAATGCAAAGGCCCCGCGCCATAAATACTTTACCAATACCGCCATCATGAAGAAATTGAATAGCCTCCCTCACATTTACTATGGAACGATTCTGAAATCCGACCTGGACAACCCTGTTATATTTTCGCGCTGCTTCAATCATTTTTCTGCCTTCCCAAATATTGTGCATGGCAGGCTTCTCACAGTAAACATGCTTACCCGCCTGGCAAGCCCATACTGTTCCCAATGCATGCCAAAAATTTGGCATAGCGATGGACACGGCATCAATATTTTTGTCATCAAATACTTTACGCATATCGTACGCTGTCTTAGGATTGACACCACTTTGATCCAGTACCATTTTTGACCGCGAAGGAAAGAATTCCTCATGGACATCACAAAGCGTCGTCAATCTTACATTATGACTTTCTTTCAATTTGCACCAGGCATCAATATGAGCGACTCCACGGCCGTGAATGCCAATGACAGCAATGTTTACACGATCGTTAGCTCCAAGTATTGATGCATAAGATTTAGCGCTGAAGCCTAAACCGCCAATAGCCACGCCAGCAGTTCCCAGTAAACTTTTTTTAATGAAATCTCTTCTGTTTTCCATTGCAATTGTTTTATTTAAAGATGAATAATACAGTGTGAGTTAGATATAAAAATGATCAGATGTTGAGAATTGAATAATAAAGTTGTTACAATTATATTGCATTAATTTAATTAAGGTGATTAAACAGATAGCAACACGAAAAACACAATACCTCTTTTCTTCATTCCAAATATTTTATCAGGCAAACATGTCTTTATAATTCAGCAAAATAATTCTAAAGAAAAGAGGAAGGTAATTATAAGAGATGATTTTACTAAAATAAAAATATGCAATAAAAGTTTGTTTGCTGTTTTCTTCAGTAAAAAACTTCCATAAAGTAAAGATCGGATTTGTTCCTTTTTATTTCTTTGCTGTAAAATATATAATCTCCCGGTATCTCTTCCTCCGATGAAAAAGAGATAAGAAGTCTTTAGATCATGAAAGACAAACAGGATTATTGAACAAATTAAAGAACCACCTCAAAACGCTTTATTTTTGCAGCCATTATGCCTATTTCACTTTTTAATCCATTTGAGACATTACATTTAGATGCCGCAACCTGTTTTTTAACCGGCGCCGATTTACTATCAGCAGACGAACAAATTGGCGTTTTTCCTGATTGGATACTGGATCGTTTTTCATTAAGAGAAAAGAAAATGACAATGATGGACCAGGTTACAGGTATCCGTTATGATGATTTAAAATTACCCGCTTCGAGGGACGTGAAAATTGCTTTTGAAAACTTAGACGTTGAAATAAAAAATGCGTTTGAGGGTGGTTATGAGGAAGTAAAAAAGATCCCTGAAGAAAAGTTGTTTCTATGGATGGCAAGGTTGGTTTATGGCGTTTTATATAATGATATGTGCCTCGAAATAAAACGCTCAATAAAAAAAGAAAAAGGAAAGGAATTTAAACTTTCCCAATTGCTGAAAGAGCGGTTTGGAAAATTTCATTTGATGCTGCAATCGTTAATGGTTCCGATAGAATTTAAAGGATTAAAACCCTGGACTATCAGGATTGTCAGGCTCAAATATTCTAAAGATACTTTCAACTATAAAGACGAGCCTACCAATTTGAATTTCTCGCTCGGCATGAATGATTTTGGTATTGTCGCCTGCCTGCAGGATAATGGGGCGGTTGGTAAAAACCAACAGGATATTATCGATAAAATTTCGGATAAAATCATGCATCCTATTCAATTTGAAGAACTTTGCGCGAGGTTTCTTTATGCCAATTATTTAATAAAAAGACGCGCGCAGCATATCATTCAGCAGATGGATGAAAAAGTTGTTATCGAATCGGTTCCTGCGACAGATACGCCGGATAATCCTTTATTTTCCCCGTGGGATGATAATATGTTCGCGCAGGTTTTAGCGGGCTATTGGGAGCCGTGGGGGCTTATTAAAAGCGACATCATTACTTTCCCCGACGCACCGATCAGCTTTCTGGAAAATGATTATACCCATAAATTCATTGAGCCGGAATCTATCACATTGCCATTTTAATTTTGCAGGATTGCCTTTTCTCTCAATCATTCCAAAAACATTCTGTTTATCAAGATAGCAGAAATAATAATTGTTTTTAGTGTCATTTGAAAGGAACCTTACTTCCTGACAATGCTTTTCAAAAGATATTCCTTATTTTTAAAGAATTGAAATAGCTGTTGAGAAAAATTTTCCCCACGAATTTTTAAACTTTAAAAAACAATATCAATATGATAAAAAATGAAAAGCAAAACTCACGTCGTTCATTCATTGCAAATGTTACCAAAGGAGTTATAGGCGCTTCAATGGTCCCTTCTATTGTAACTGCTAAGGATAGCAAGCGGCATCTGGAGGAATTAATAAGATCCCATCAAAATTATGGCCCCAATGACCAGGTACAAATTGCATTGATCGGATCCGGCGGCATGGGAGTGGCCGATACCAGTACCTGTATTACTGTGCCTGGAGTGAAACTGGTAGCGGTTTGCGACTTATATGATGGCCGTCTTGCAGCAGCAAAGAAACGTTGGGGAAATGATATTGCTACTACAAAAGACTATCGTGAAATACTTGGAAGAAAAGATATTGATGCTGTAATTGTCGCTACGCCCGACTTCTGGCACAAAGACATTTCAGTAGCGGCTATGAACGCCGGCAAGCATGTGTATTGCGAAAAACCGATGGTACATGATATTTCGGAAGCGCCCGCCGTTATTGAGGCGCAGAATAGAAATAAAGTTGTCTTTGAGGTAGGGAGCCAGGGTATGAGCTCACTTGGGAATGAAAAAGCCAAAGAATTATTGAAACAAGGCGCTATCGGTACATTGAATTATGCAGAAGCTTTTTATGCACGCATGTCTCCCGAAGGCGCATGGCAATATACGATACCGGATGATGCCTCGCCTGCTACAGTAGATTGGAGCAGATACCTGTCCATCGCGCCTAAAAGGCCTTTTGATCCATTAAGATTTTTTCGCTGGAGAAACTATCGCGATTATGGCACCGGTGTTTCGGGCGATTTATTTGTACATGTATTTTCCAGTTTGCATTATATAACAGGTTCTATCGGCCCCAATAAAATAATGGCCACAGGAGGTTTGCGTTATTGGAAGGATGGGAGGGAAGTACCGGATATTATGCTGGGGACATTCGATTATCCTGATACAAAAGTGCATCCAGCCTTCAACCTTTCTTTAAGAGTCAACTTTGTGGATGGCACCGGCGGTACCAACTATTTGCGTATGGTAGGCAGCGAAGGTTCCATGACGGTGGAATGGGATAAGGTAACTTTATATAATAACAGAAACATAGTGGATGCTACTGACCCGCTTTTGAAAACAAAAAACAGTACTGCTCACGGAAAAGAATATAGTTACGAAAGAAAATCAATGCTACCGCCTGAAACAATGATCTATACAGCCGAAGAGGGTTATAAAGGTGCTCATTTTGATCATCATTATAATTGGATAAATGCTATCCGTACTAAAGGCAGCGTAACGGAAGATGCGCTGTTTGGATTTAGGGCCGCCGCGCCGGCGTTGCTTTGTAATCAAAGTTATTTTGATAATAAAATTATACAATGGGATCCTGAAAAATTAAAAGTAATTTCCTAAAACGGATCATGAGAGGGAATCTAATTCTGTATTTATTAATGATGATATTGTGGAAACAATGCGAATCATGACTGGGCGGCGATGTAGGAATTCGAAATATTTGTGGCTTTACTGAAAAAATTATGATTATAAATTTAACTTATGAAAGCATTGGTAATATCGGGTGGGGGAAGTAAGGGAGCTTTTGCCGGTGGCGTAGCGGAATACTTGATTAAAGAATGTGGAAAAGAGTATGACCTGATGGTTGGTTCTTCAGCGGGCAGCCTTCTGCTGCCTCACCTTGCAATTGGGAATATAGAAAAGATAAAAGAAATTTATACTTCTACTACGCAGGAAGATGTTTTCAATGTGTCTCCGTTTCATACCAGGGAAACCAATGGAGGCGGATATTTTAAAAGTATCAATCAATTTACTATCCTGCGCAATATCTTAAAAGGGCATCTTACATTTGGAGAAAGTGAAAATCTAAGGAAACTTATATTTAAAAGTTTGACCCAGGAAGAATTTGAAAAGATTAGGTTGCTTCAAAAAAAAGTGATTGTTACGGTTTCTAATTTTACCAAACAAAAAGTGGAATATTTTGATTCTGATGTTTGCAATTATGAGGATTTCTGTAACTGGATATGGGCTTCAGCCAACGCAGTACCCTACATGAGTGTTTACGAGAACAATGGATGCCAGTACGCCGATGGCGGATTTGGGAACCATATACCCATTAATTGCGCTTTGGAAAATAATGTTACAGAAATGGATGTGATCATATTAGAGCGTGAAAATGAAGATAGAAAAAATCCGGTAGCGCGAAATCCGTTTTCTTTATTAATTCAATTGATTCGGTTTATGAGCAACCAGATAAGCCTTAAAGACAGGATTATTGGCGAACTAATGGGGTTAAAAAGAAAAATAGATATTAATATTTATTTTACTCCACGGCAATTAACGGATAACCCATTTATTTTTAAACCTGAATTACTGACGCAGTGGTGGGAGGAAGGATTGGAGTATGCGAGACAAAACCAACCGTTATGTTATTGCAACCATGATAATGGAAATTTAGAAAGAGAAAACATAATATTAAAAGTTCCGCCGTATTAGTACCCGATCAGTAAACAAATAAATATTTTGAATTTTTAATTTCCGGTTTGACTATACCGGATCACTCAGGCGGTATGAAAGAATTGATTTAAAATTTGTGCGCCACAAACTGAAAATAAATTTATAACTTTCGCGCAGTTTTAATAAAAGCGGAAGTAGCTCACCTGGTAGAGCGACAGCTTCCCAAGCTGTAGGTAGCGGGTTCGAGTCCCGTCTTCCGCTCTAAGGAATGTTTAAAATTTTATCATTTTCCGAATTAAAGAAATTTGCCCTAAATGATAATAACTGTGTTCAATAACTCCTTCTATATTTCGTAAATAACTTCCATATTTCTCGTCCACAAACGGCTGGTCAAAAATACTGTCATCCATTTGTTCAATCTGGTTTGCAAATTTCTCGGAATTGTTCAGGAAGTCTGTTACCAGTTTATTCCAGTCTGCTTCCGAATTTATATGAGGAAGATCAAAACTGTATTTGTCGCTAATTTCAAGTTTTCCATTTTCAAAGGCGTTCAATAATCCTGCTAAATAATAGTTGATATGATAAGTCAAAGCTGCAATAGTGTTTAAGCTATCAACTTTTTGTACTGCTTGTAGCCAATTGATATTTAAAATCTGTTCCTTATAATTGGTATTCGCAATCCAATGTCCATTGAGAAGCACCTCTCTAAGTCGGTTTGCGATGGATAAATTTCTTCTCATTCTTTTGTCAACTTAAATGTTCTTTGTAAGGGAGGTTTTATCGGCATACCGCTAATAACATGCTTTCTATGGCTACGCTAAACCTTTATCTGAAAATTGATATGTTATTCGCAAAGTGCAGTAAATAAACTTTTATTAGTATTTCTTATTTAAAACAATTCCTTAAAAAATACCTTCATATCATTCCATGAAGCAGTATCTGCTTCAGCATTGTATTTAATCGGCATGTTGAATTTCTTTCCATTTTCGGTAGATGCAGGATTGGTAAAGGCGTGTGTAGCGCCGGGATAAACGATAAACTTATAATTAGCGCCTATGGAATCCATCTGTTTTTTAAATTCTGCTACATGAGGATTTTCAAATTCATCGGCGCCGCCATGACAAACCAGTATTTTCGCTTTCAATAAGTTTTTATCAGGAGCGACTCCGCTAAGGCCGCCATGAAAAGTGACAACTCCTTTTAACCGGGCGCCCAGTTTGGAGGCGTTCAAAACGACGAACCCACCAAAGCAATATCCAATTGCGGCTATTTGGGACGTATCTGTTTGTGGGAAGGATTTTATTTTATCAATTGCAGCATCTATGTGCGTTTTGGTTAAAGCAGGATTTTTATAATAAGTTGAAGCCAATGCCATAGCAGCCTGCGGGTCGTTTCCTAATTTTCCGTCACCGTACATGTCTATTGCCAGCGCGATGTATCCCAGGCCTGCCAGTTGCTTTGCGCGGCTTTTGGGATAATCATTTAATCCCCACCATTCAGGAACTACTATGATGCCAGGGCGTTTGCCCTTTATGTTTTCATCATAATATGCAAAGCCTAAATAATTTTTGCCGTCTATTGTAAAGTTTGCAGCTTCTTCCTTTATGCTCTTGTTACTTGCTGTAGAATCATTGTTGCTCATCGTTTTTGTTTTATTATTTTGAGAATTATTGCATGAAAAGCCAACAGTGGCAATCATTATGAAACTGATGGCGGGCAATTTTAATTTCATAGATTATTTATTTTAGAAAACTTATTAGTATTTAAAATACTTTACATCAATAAAAGTACCAAAACGCTTATTCCGTTGGAATCAAATCATCCACCTGGGCATAAACATCTGCCAGCGAAAGATCAAAATTAATTGCGTTGATTTGAATATGGCCATTCTTTTCTTCAACCACGTTCAAAGTCCATTCTTCATTTTCTTTCCTTGTATAAATTTCCGCTGCGTATTCAGTGCTGCTCACCAAAATATAATTTAGGAGTGAAGGAATAGAGCGATATAACTTGAATAATTTTGCACTTCTGTTATAATCCTCTACAGATGAAAATATTTCAAATAAAACCGTTGGATTTAGAAGTGTATCAAATTCATCATCTAAATATTCTTCTTTACCACAAACAACAGTTATGTCCGGATAAGTATATAAACTATTTTCATTGTTATGAACTCTAAGATCACTTGAGAAAACCTTGCACGATTTTCCTTTGAGAAAACCATAAAGTTCACCAAGCAATGCGCCAACAATTGCATTATGCACTTTTGTAGCGCCCGGCATCGCAAATATTTCTCCTTTGTAATATTCGCTTTTAGTCAAAGCCTTTCTTTCTTCATTCAAATATTCTTTTTCAGAAATAAATGTTTTTGCAATTGCAGACATACCTGAGTTTTTATTTCCCATAAAATTAAGAAATTTATCATTAGGTTTCCTTAATCAAAAACAGTAGAAATTGTGCCAATAATGTGATTATACAAAAGACAAAGACAATTGCACAGTCGGCGACTTTTTTATTTTGGGCTTTGGAAAGAAATTGGGCAAAGCGCCAGTTTCGGTAATATGATACACTTCTGTTGCTTCATATCGTGATGCTACAATTACGCTTACGTTTCCTGCATTGGCATTAAATAAATTATAAACAAGTTCAGGAGAATTATTGTTTTTTGAAAGATGGGCTAATAATAAATGACTCATGAAAACAGGTTTGTGTGCCACAAAAAGTTCAAGCGCCTGCCGGTTACTCAAATGCCCCAGCCCGCCGCGGATCCGGTTTTTGAGATGGATAGGATAATTTCCTTTGTCAAGCATTTCTTCATCATAATTTGCTTCCAGAAATGCGGCGTGGCATTGCTTAAAATATTGAATCAATTGTTTGCAAGGCCTGCCTATATCGGTAAAAACACCAACACAAATGTTGTTGCACGAAATCACAAAGCTATAAGGATCGCTTGCATCATGAAATTTTGGAAAGGCAGTAACTGATAATTTCCCAACACAAACCGGCTCGTGAGCATTGAAGGTTTTTACAAGATGCGATTCAAAATGTAACTGGCCACTTTGCATAGTTGCCTGCTTAATATAAACCGGTAATTGGTATTTTTTGATCAAGGTTGGCAAGCCTTTTATGTGATCAGAGTGCTCATGCGAAACAAAAACCGCTTTTATATTTTCCATATTTAACTTCAGGTGATGCATTCTTTTCTCTATTTCACGACATGAAATACCTGCGTCTATCAAAATAGCTTCGGCTTCGTTTCCTACATAATAACAATTGCCATTGCTGCCTGAGTTTAGAGAAGTAATAAATAGGGACATATAAGGCAAAGGAAAGAATTTTGTGTGATTGAAAGAGAAATTTATTCTGCGTATTTGAAATAATTTAGTCCGGATTTTATTTTGTTGAAAAATAATCTTTGAGAAAAATTTACCACCTTTAACAGAAACAACAATGAGCCTTTTATTAAACAGAAATGCTTTTGGCAATAAAGCCAACAGTGGAAATGTACTTTCCAAAGATGAAGCAAGTAAAATATTGAATAGTTGGGTGTTGAATGACAAATTGCGCACCCACATGAAACAAGTGGCACATTTGATGAAAAGCTGGGCTGCAGAAAAAGAACAACTCAATGAAGCAGATCAGTGGCGATGGGAAATGGCAGGTTTACTGCACGATGCGGATTGGGATCAATGGCCCGAACTGCATTGCAAAAAAATAATTGAAGAATTGGAGGAACGGAATAGTGATCCGGAAATCATTCACGCCATCGCTTCACACGGGCCAAATCATTTTGGCGTAGAGCCTGAAACTAAGATGGACAAAATGCTTTATGCATTTGATGAATTGTCAGGATTGATTCATGCTTATTCGTTGATGCGGCCCGGAGGATATGATGGGATGGAACTGAAAGGGGTAAAGAAAAGATTGAAAGAAAAATCTTTCGCAGCCAATGTGTCAAGAGAAGAAATCAATGACGCATGCGACAGGGCAGGTCTCGGTTTAGATGAAGTGATCGGATTTATTATTTCTCACCAGGGAAGCGCGGTGGAGTGATTTTATTACAAATTAAAACTTTCTTAGCGGATAGTAAACCAACAAAAAATACAGATTTGTATTTCTACCCAACTGTAAAACCAACAAAACAGAGAATTCTAATTTTCTACAAATCACCTTCATTTCATATCGAATAATTTTTCCGCTTCCAGCCAGTTATTCATCCTTTCGTACTTATTTTCATCCATATTGTGAGCAGCCGAAAACATGATAGCTCTTCCATGGAAAACGGATAAGTTGAAATCGTGGTCATCGATTAAAACATCTCCTTTCAACACACTTTTATCGCCACAAAATATTCGCCGTTTCCAGTGGATGAAAGGAAAATTTTGATCGAGCCATTCATTTTTATGGGGCAAAGAATAGGGAAATTCCATAGCTGCCGAAGCAATATAAACCTCAAACCTGTTGTGTAGCTCTTCTACCATTTCGCGGCTGTTTTCAATAACAGGAAGGTTTCTGAAAAAGTCGGGGTTGTGCGGGTAAGCTTTTACAATTTTCCGGTTTTCTTCCGGAACTATGAAATGCAGTTTAGTTCCCCTGATGTCTTCCTTTGTGTAACGCACTCCAAAATCCCGCTCGTACCATTCTAAAAAACGAGCTTCAGCATCTGCAATTACATCATCCATGTCAATAAGAATTCTCATAAATTTTTTTTATAGGAAATAAATTATCGTGTTTTTTATTTTTCGTGAAGGTATTTACAAAGCGCTTAATGATGAAATATAATATTACTAAATGGCTGATTGGGAAATGTGGTTAAAAGTTGGTTTGCTAATAATTTTTGGCAGATTAATAATTTACTGAGCATCTCATTATCTTTTTCGAAAATAGAAATAGTACACCAAATGTTTCTCACAGTAAATAAAGAAATATTGTGGATTCCTGATTTCATGAGTTTGATCTTTCATGACATCCAATATCCTGCATTCACAGCGGTTGAATTGGGTGATTATTAAAATGAAAATCATAAATATTTTTGGATACAGTTGTCAATTGTCGTTTTTTTTATGCCAACTTTCGTTTATCTTTATAAAAAGCATTCAAAATGAGAACTCTGGAATTAAATGAAAAAACAATCTCTTACAATTCAATTGACGACAAAGATGTTTTTACAATTATAAGAGCAATTAAAACGGGGATTAAATTCAGTGTGTTTACTTCAATCGCACAAAACAGCCCTTTCACCCTCAATGAATGGTCGGGCTTTTTGAATATTTCAGAACGAAGTATGCAGCGGTATAAGAAAGAAAAAAGAACTTTTGATGCTGACACTTCTGAAAAAATTATCGAACTTACCCTACTTTATAAATATGGCATTGAGGTTTTTGGAAATAAAGAAAAATTTAATAGCTGGCTGGAAACCAAAAATCTTGCTCTCGGTGGAATAGAACCTAAAAGTCTTTTAGATAACTCATTTGGGATTAATTTATTAAAAGATGAATTAACCCGGATAGAATATGGAGTTTTAGTATGATAGTTTATAGATTGATTAAAGAAAAATATAAAAGCGACCTGAGCGGGAAAGGAGCGGAAAAAGCAGGGGCAAGATGGAACAGCAAAGGCCATGCAATGTTATATACCAGCGAATCAAGGTCTCTTTGTACTGCAGAAATTGCAGTTCATACTCCATTAGGAAATATTCCATTGAATTACTTTTTAATAACAATTGGCATTCCGGATTCCATTGACGTTTTTCAATTGAAAATGACAGAATTGCCGAAAGATTGGAATGCAATACCTCATTCAAATTCTACACAATTAATTGGAGATAAATTTCTTGATCAAGAAAAACATTTGGTGATGAAAGTGCCTTCTGTAGTCGTATCAGGTGATTTCAATTATTTGATAAATCCCCGTCATATATTTTTTCCAAAGATAAAAATCCTCAAAATTGAACCTTTTCAATTTGATGAACGATTGTTCGTAAAATAAGTCAGCCTTTGCAGTAAACCAACAAATAAATCAGATTTCTGATTTTCAATCGTCATCATCTTTGATAACACCCAATATCCGGCGAAACCCCTCTTAACTTATCATCCAGATCATAAAGAAACGGAGTAGCAACTCCCGCATTCACTGCCGGTGAATTAGGATGATTATTAAAATGAAAATCATAAATATTTTTAGAAACGTTTATGCTATCAAACATTGGCGGTTCATTTTTTATTGAAGAAGTAAATGTCGCGTTGGCAATATCATTTTTTGCTTTATATAAAACATGATCGAATGCAACAGTGAAGAGATCCGCGCCTTGCTTGTCTATTGTTATTTCATCATCAACAGTGCCGCCATCGCCCCAAAAAATGCAGTTTTGAAAAAATCCATTTAAAGGAGAAGTAATAGTTGCACCATTTTGTGTGATAAAATTTGAGATTTGTAAAACAGGATTTTTGTGAGTAATATTTCCATTTCCATAAGAAGCCATCGTGCAATTGATGAAGCGATAATCGCCACCATATTCAATTTCAATATTACTTCCGCAATTAGAAATTAAGGAATTATCAGCATAGAAAGTCGTATTGGTGGCCAGGATTCCCGCATCGTAAATATTGTTTATAATGCATTGAGACAAATTAACTTTTGGGCTGGACGTGGTAGAAAGTCCCTGTGCAATAATGCCCTGATAGGCGTTTTGAATTGTAGAGTGTTTCAGGAGATTGTTTTCGCTTGTATTTCTGAAAAAAATGCCAGGCCAGCTTGCGGGTAAATCTTTGTAATCCTCATCCAGCCTGTCTCCGGAGAAAATAACAGGTGCATCTTTTGTTCCATTTGCTTTTAAAGTACCGTCAACTAAAAAGGGAGCATCAGCATGTAAATATATTTTTGTCCCCGGAGAAATATTGAGTGTTGCGGCTGTGTCTATTTGTATGCCACCAATAATTACATAAGGCAAACTTTTGTTCCATGTTATATTTCCGGTAAGTATTTGGTTCTTCAAAAAAATAGCATTTTGTCCATAAGCCTGTAGTTGTACCAATTTTTTGTTTCCGTTATAATCTATCTGAATGCTGTCACGAAGAATAAAAGGAAGCGAATCTGAATTTGGATTTACATTAACCTGCACAAAAACGTACAAGCTGTCATTGGCATTAATTTCTACATTGTCTATTTCAGATGTAGCAGTGCCATCTACGTTCATCTTAAATGGAGAAGAAAGGCCGCCGGAAAGTTTGACCTGTGATAACCGAAGCTTTTGATCATTGTTATTAAATATTTTAAAGGACTGAGTTATAGAACCAACAGTTGTAAACACGGTGTCGAAAGATAAGGTGTCCGCGCTGGTGTACAAGCTCGCATTGGAACTGGTAATGAAAGAGTCTTTTTTACAGGAAAAAAAGATGAAGGTTGATAATAAGATTAAAATGAGAAAGCGGTTTCCCTGCCATCCGTTGAAAAGGATTTTTTGAGCGCGCTGAAATAAAAACTCTTTATTACTCATTCTTTTTTACTGATTAATACGTCAATGATTTTTTTGCGGAATAATTATTAAATATTTTCAATCGGCTGTTTTACAGGAAAAAAGATGAGAACGGATAATAAGATTAAAATGAGAATCGGCTTCCCTGCCATTCGTTAAAAAGGATTTTGCGAGCGCGTTCTGCTGAAAGTTCTTTATTGCTCATTCTTTTTTGCTGATTAATACGTCAATGATTTTTTGCGGAAATAATTATTAAATATTTTCAATCGGCTGTAGGCACAAGGCATGCCTTGTGCCTACAGCCGATTCTCAAACCAACACATTTTCTATTTCTTCAAATCCTTTGTCGGCCGAAAGCTCATTCCATAAAATTTTGTAAATTGTTTCTGCTATCGGCATTTCTGCTTTTACTTTTTGATTGATGATAAAGATACATTTACTCGCGTTATATCCTTCTGCTACCATGCTCATTTCTAACTGGGCCGATTTTACGGAATAGCCTTTACCTATCATGTTTCCAAAAGTACGGTTGCGGCTGTATAAAGAATAACAGGTCACCAACAAATCGCCGAGATAAACCGAAGCAGCGTAATTGGTTTTTTGTCTTTCATCAATAGATTTTGCATGATGCTCAATCGATCCAACTTCGACATTTTGAATACCGGTTTTTCTCAAAAATCCGGCCATTTCATCAGCACTGTTGGCAATCAACACGCTTAAGAAATTATCTCCATAATCAAGCCCGTGCGCTATACCCGCGCCTATGGCATAAATGTTTTTTAGAATAGCTGCGTATTGTACTCCGTAGATATCTGAATTGTGAACCGTGTTTAGATAAGGGGTTTTAAAGTGATAAGAAATTTCTTTCGTCATTTCTTCATCAATGCCAGAAAAAGTTAAGTAAGACAATTTTTCGGCGGCCACTTCTTCGGCATGGCAGGGGCCAAGTACGGTAAAATAATTATTCAATTCAACGCCGAATTCATTTTTTAAAAATTCATTTAATAAGATATTATATTCGGGTACCACTCCCTTTATCGCGGAAACTATTTTTTTCCCTGAAAAAATATTTGATTGCAAACCTTTAAGAACATCATTAGCGTATGCTGACGGCACTACTAAAATAACCACATTGCTTTGGTTGATGACTTCTTCAGCAGAAGTTGAAAAATTGATAAGGCCGGTATCAAAAACTGCCGAACTCAGGTATTGTGGGTTATGTCGTATTTTTTTAAAACTGCTGATATTGGAATCGCTGCGCAGCCACCAGTTGATTCGGTTTTTATTATCCGTTAATATTTTAGCGAGTGCCGTTGCCCAACTCCCGCTTCCTATTATTCCAAAGTTCATGTGTGCGTTTTAATTTTCAATAAAGCAAAGTAATATTGAATCGTATTAATTATCGTCAGGAAAGTTTTAGTTTTTCAATAGCAAGTTGCGCAGCTATTTGGCTGGCATCTTTTTTATTAAATGCTTTGGCTTCTGCTACCAACACACCATCTACCATCGCTCCTATTGTGAATAATCTTCGCCCGTTTTCTACTGTCTCATCTATCGTTTCAAATTCCAGGTTCTTTCCATTTTTATTAGCCCAGCCGTATAATTTATTTTTTTGATTGATATCAAGATTCTCCAGGTCTTGCATGAATAAGTGAGGAAGAATAATTCTTTCAGTCACCCATTTTTGAGTTTGTTCATATCCTTTGTCGAGATAAACCGCTCCGGCTAAGGCTTCCAGTGTGTTTCCGAATATCTGTGAAACTTTTAGAGAATGATCAAGATGGTTATAAAGTGTAATTTTTTTCAAACCAATTTTTACGGCGATATCATTCAGTTTATTTCTGTTTACCATTTTACTCCTCATCTCTGTTAAAAAACCTTCGTCTTTGTAAGGATACCGCATAAAAAGATAATGGGCTACAATGCTGCTAATGATTGCATCACCCAAAAATTCGAGGCGCTCATTGTTTTCATCCGGGCCTTCTCTCACGGACCGGTGGCTTAACGCTGTTTTGTATAGGTCTATCTGTTTTGGAAGAAATCCAAGTACGTTGAGAAGTTGTTTTCTGAAGACGCGTTCCCGTTTTGAATAAAATATATTTGAATAAAACTGCAACTGTTGAATGAGCATTTGTGTCCTAAAGTTAAAGAAAATAATTCCTTTTCTTTTTTTTATCGCTGTAATTCTTCCCAATATTCTGCGGCGCGGCGTGTGTGAGGTATCACAATAGTGCCTCCAACAATGTTCGCTACTGCAAATATTTCATACGTTTCCTCCGTAGTAACGCCAAGCTCATGCAATTTTCCTAAATGATATTTGATGCAATCATCGCAACGCAGAACCATACTTGCCACCAATCCCAGCATCTCTTTGGTTTTCTTATCCAGGGCGCCATCCTCATACGTATTGGTATCAAGGTTCCAGAGCCGCTTCATCACAAGATTATTTTTACTTAAAATAACCTCGTTCATTTTTTCGCGGTAGTCATTGAATTCATTGATTATTTCTGACATTTTAAAAAAAATTGTAGTTTCAATTTAGTATTTATGCCCGATATTATCAATATCGTCATCAAGGCCGCGGTTTGGTAGTTTAAGTAATTGTGCCTTGATGAAAAAATAGCTGGTAACGGCAAAAGCCAGGCCAACCAGAATTATTGAAAATAGATTGTCTTTGGTGAAAAACATCAGGCCCACTATTATCCCAAATATCTCCGAAGCTATCCATCCAACTACAGTACGGAGCTTCCATCTAAAAGCTTTCTGGCCTTTGCTTTCAGCCAATCTGCCTATTTCTTTTGTAAGAAAATAAAGAACAACTATTTCGAGCATTTACGTAAACATTATAAAAAGCCTATTTATCATTAAACCAGGGAAATATCAAAATTAGATAATTGAACAAACTCTGAAAGCCGTTTGTCTATGTCTTTCCTGGTAATTTCCTTTAACCGCTGTGGTCCAAATTTTTCAACACAAAAACTCGCCATGGCCGAGCCGACAATAATCGCGGTTTTCATATTTTCAAAACTGATATTTTTAGTGTGATCGATATGTCCCATAAAGCCACCCGCAAAAGCGTCGCCTGCGCCGGTAGGATCGAATACTTCATCCAAAGGCAGCGCCGGAGCAAAGAACACGTGGTCTTCATGAAACAGCAATGCGCCGTGTTCCCCTTTTTTTATGATTAGGAATTTTGGTCCCATTTGCAATATTTTTTTGGCAGCTTTTACCAATGAATATTCGTTGCTTAGCTCGCGGGCTTCACTATCATTGATTAGTAAAACATCAATTTTCAGAAGTACCTCTTTCAAATCTTCCATTGCCGTTGCCATCCAGTAATTCATGGTATCCAGAACTACCAGGTTGGGCCTTTTTCTCAATTGTTCTATCACGCTCAACTGCAGGGTAGGCATTAAATTGCCAAGCATCAGATATTCAGCGCCCTGGTAAGCCTCAGGAACTTTTGGGTCAAAATTCGCAAGTACATTCAGGTCGGTTACCAGTGTATCTCTTGAATTCATATCCAAGTGATATTTTCCACTCCAAAAAAAAGATTTTTGATCTGGAACAATTTCCACCCCGTCAAACTGTACACCCCGCTTTTTCAATTCATTAATTTCATCTTCCGGAAAATCGTTTCCTACAATAGAAATTTGCTGAATGGGTTGGGTAAGATGACTGGCTGCATAAGCTACATAAGTGCCGGAGCCCCCCACAATTTTATCAACTTTTCCGAAAGGGGTTTCAATAGCGTCAAAAGCCATAGATCCAAGAGAAATAATTGCCATAAAGATTTTATTTTTTTAATCGGTGCAAATGTAATTGTTAATTGGTTAATTGGTGGGTTGGTAAACCGGTAAATCGTATAATTGAAAATCTTTCAAATTAGTTTGTTTGCTGCTTTTTATTTTTCATAGGCGTATTGTTTATTAAATATTGGCCACTCATTACTCACCATTCACCATTCACCAATACAATTACGGTTATCTTTGCCCTCTTTAATTTTTTTAAAATGCTTTTATCAATACATCCTGTAAATCCGCAACCGAGGCTGATAAAGCAGGTGGTTGAATGTTTAAGAGATGGTGGAATTATCATTTATCCAACTGATACTATATACGGGCTCGGGTGCGATATTCATCATCCAAAAGCCATTGAACGTATTTGCAGAATTAAAAATATTGAACCCAAAAAAGCGAATCTTTCTTTTATTTGTAAAGACCTGAGCCACCTGAGCGATTATACCAAAAGCATAGACACACCACTTTACAGGATTATTAGAAATTGCCTGCCGGGGCCATTCACCTTTATTTTACCCGCAAGTAAACAAGTGCCTAAACTTTTAAAAAGCAAAAAAGAAACCGTCGGTTTGCGTGTACCCGACAATGTTATATGCCATTTTATTCTTGACGAATTAGGAAACCCTATTCTAAGCGCATCGCTTCCTGGCGAAATGGTAGAAGAATATACAGACCCCGAAATGATCTACGAGACTTTTGGCAACCAGGTAGATTTTGTGATAGATGGCGGTCCGGGCGGAATCGTACCTTCTACTGTGGTTGATTGTACTACGGATGAATGGACGATAGTTCGCCAGGGGCTTGGAGTTTGGCCGGCATAGAATGAATTCGCTATGCAGTGAACGAATAAATAAATGCTTTTTTTATTTTCTTGAAAAAAAGATTTGGCGCTAAAGATTTCTTTAAAAAGTTTTATTCTCTTTTACTTATTGGAAGAAAAAAGTAAATTTGGATATAAAACAAAATGGCAATGACAACGGGAACAATTCGGGAAAAATTAGAAAATTATTTACATATAGCAGATGAAAAAAAAATAAAAGCTATTTACACACTTTTAGAAGATGAGATTGAACAAGAAGAACGCATAAATATAAAGCAATATAACAAGGAGTTGGAAGAAGCTGAAGAAGAGTTTGAAAGAGGAGAATATATTACAAATGAAGAAATGAAAAAGAATGTGAAAGAATGGTAGTGCAGAATTATCAGCTTATTTGGACAAAACGTTCACAACAAAATATGCTAACGACATATAAATATATCTGTAAGGAGTCTGAACTCAATGCCAAAAAAGTTATGGCAGATATTATTAAAGCAGCCGAAAAAGCGATCGTTAATCCCGAATTATATCCAATTGATAAATACAAAGAAAATAATGACGGAAGCTATAGGGTTTTTGAAAAGCACAAATACAGAATTGCGTACCGGATTAAAAAGATATTATTCTTGTACTCCAGATAAGACATACTAAAATGAGAC
>Ga0070660_100000234_pt1 | contig 36826 bp, 28 predicted proteins | sample KBSC33metaG_FD_64670 | JGI IMG/M metagenome (GOLD analysis project Ga0070660, IMG submission 64670) | Corn rhizosphere microbial communities from Kellogg Biological Station, Michigan, USA - KBS C3-3 metaG | ecosystem: Host-associated > Plants > Roots > Rhizosphere > Soil ... | reverse complement strand
GCCTCCGTCCGGCAGTGCGCGCCCTTCGCGGAGAGGTGGCTGAGTGGTCGAAAGCACCGCACTCGAAATGCGGCGTACGGGCAACCGTACCGTGGGTTCGAATCCCACCCTCTCCGCCACCTAGTCAGCCTTTTGTGAGAGCCGGCGTTTTGGCTGGCGGACTTTCCCCAGAAAGCGCCACTTTTCGTGGGGATTCGAGAGCTAAGAGAGTCGGAATCATGGGGGAAGCCTCTGCAAGACCGGCTTTTTCTCTGAAGGCGAAATTCGAGGTACGGAGTGCGTCGTTCAACAGCCCAGACAACGCGGTGTTTCAGGCGAATTGACAGTCCCATCGGGCGGCCACGGCCTCGGGCAGGCAAAGCCGCTTGACGGTCAGATGCGCCGGCAAAGTGCCGTCGATGATGCTCTTCAACATCGTCGGGGACAGAAATGCGAGACGAATAATTCGGACGATATAGGCTGCGGTCATGCCTTCGCGCTGCGCTAGGTCCTCGACGGTCATGGCGGCATTCGCCTGGAGCTCTCGCCACCAGCTACGGCCCTGAACGATCGCCTTGACCAGCGTGCGATCGAGATTGGGTGCAGCGGCTCTACCGTTCCGCTGGATGAGACGCATCACATGACCGCTGCGCTTCAGCCGGCCGGCTATATCGAGCCTGATGGACTCGGTGGTAATGGGAATATCAAGAAGTGCTTCCAAGGCAGCCCGATTGACCTAAATGCTGACCTGCTCCCTACCAAGTCGAATTTGGGCGATAAGACCCCGAAGCCGTTTGGCGGCTTGTGCGCCAGAACCGACAAGCGAGCATGCGATCTCCTTGCTTCGCTCAGCGATCGCGCTGAGCTCATACGGCGATGGCTCCTCATCAGTCGCTCGCTTCAGCAGCTCAATCGGATCGTTGAGAAGCGCGACGATCTTGGCCCGGACCAACGGCTCAATCTCGCGGGCAGGCAAGCGCCAACCTTCGGCGCTGCCCGCATCACCTGAGTGGTGCAAGTCGTAGCTGACATAATAGCGGTAACGAACCTTGCCCTTGCAGGCATGGGTGGCGACCATCAGAACCCCGCGATCATCAAACAGCTTGTCGCGACGAGGTTCGGGGCAATTCAAGTCCGATGTGTTGTTCAAGGCCGGTGTCCGGAAGCTTCGGCCTATCCGTCGTCCTAATAATTCACGCCGAGCGCGACATAAACGTGATAGTTGGCGCGGTGGTTGCGCCAGGTCGGGCCGACGGACGTCAACAGCGAATAACGGTCGGACAGGTTGACGATGGCGCCGATGCCCGCGGAGGTTTGGCGCGGCGCGCCAACGCTGCCGCTGCCTTGTCGAATCAGCTCGGCGCCGACCGAAATGCGGTCGTCGAGTTCCTGGGTTAGAGCCGCGCCCGCCTGCCAGAAATTGCGGTTGCCGGTCCCCGGGTTGATCGCGTAGCCGCCGCCACCGAACAGGGTGGTCCCGCCGGCGAAATCCCTTTGCACCCAGACGGGCAGCAGCAGGCGCGTTCGCTCGTCATGGTCCAGCGTCGAGGAAGGCAGGATGGCGCGCGGAAAGATTGCGGCCGAAACGCCGCTTTTCTCGTCATGCACGAAGCGATATTTGACGGCGAGTTCGAGGTCGCCCGTGCCGCTGTGCAGCGTGCCGGCCTGATCACGCGACACGCCAAGCGGGACGGTCGCGGTCAGCTGAACATCCTTGAGCCCGCCATAGTTGATGTCGACGCCGGCGGCGCCGTCGAAGACTCCGCGATGACCGTCCGCGGCCGTGAAAGCATTAAGCTCCCAATGGGCGAGGTCGGTCGGGACCGGATCGTCGGTGAGATACGGAGGCCCGGCTTTCGCGGGGATCGAGACCGCCGCGAGGATCAAGAATGCGAGCGCACGCAACGGCTTCACGCAGTACGGTCCACGTGGCCTGGATGACGCCCGGCGCGCTGCGGCAGGGTCAGGATCAGTATGACGATGATGGCGACGAGGACGATGGACGCGATCGGGCGGCTCATCGCCAGACCGCCCTTTGCGAGGGGCTTGTCGAACCAGTCGCCGACCGTGGCGCCGAGCGGCCGGGTCAGGATGAAGGCGGCCCAGAACAGGAAGACACGGGACGTCCTGGTCGTGAAATAAAGGATCGCAAGAAGGGCGAGGGCGACGCCGAAAACCAATGCAGCGCCGGAATAGCCAAGGCCCCAGCCGCCCTCGCTGGCAGCGTCCGCCGCCCAGTCGCCGAGCGCCGTGCCCAGGGTCTGCGAAAAGGTGATGGTGAGCCAGTAGAAGCTTTCCTCACGCGGACCGACGACGGTGTTAACGTCAATCGTGCCAAGGGTTCGGTGCCAGGCGAATAGCGACGCCAGAACGCAGAGGAGCAGGAGCAGCGAGCCGCCTGGATAGCCGATGCCAAGCGAGCGGTCGGCGAAGTCGGCGAGGGTGGTGCCGCAAGTGGTCGAAGCGACGATCGTCGCCCAGTATAGCCAGCGGTTGAATCCACGCGCCCTGATCTGGGCGATGACGAAACCGATCAGCAGTCCGCCGAAGATCGCCGTGCCGATGAGATACGCATACGGCACCGAATGGTCGGTGTCGGCGAGCAGCCATGTCATCGTCACAGTGTCGCCGCCGGTCTCGCCGAGTGTGGTGGCGAGGACTTTGATGATCCAGAAGCCGAACGTAACGGCCGGGACCTTGCTTAGTATTTCGTCCCCGACCGAGTGCTGGTTCATGGATGCCTCTAAACTGCCTTGGCTGCGGAATGTGGCGGTTCCGCCTCGTTTGCCGAGGTGCCTCAGATTATTGTTGCAGGTCTCAACCAGATTCGCAGTGTTCCCGCCGTCTCTGGTTCCGATTCCTTCGTCAGAGCTACCGCAACGGTTTGTTTGTCCTGGGTGGATCCCGGCCGAGCTCCATGATGAGCGACGTCAGCAGATAGAGCCGCGGACTCAGGGTGCTGAGCTGGAGATACTCTTTATCAGAGTGAGCATCTCTTCCGACCGGGCCGAGACCGTCGATCGCCGGCAAGCCACCTTCCTGAGCAAGTGCTGATTCGGAGGCGCCCCCATTCCCGCTGCGCCCGAGCGTCATTCCCAACCTGGCGTAGATGCGCCGGGCTCTGTCGGCTAGCGCGTCGATCGCCGGTGATTCCGACAAGGGCGGGTAAGCTCCGTCGGTGCTGATTCTAACCGTGGTGTCGGGCACGGCCGGAGCTAGCGCATTGCTTCTGAACTGGCTTTCGACGCGGGCGAAATCCGCCTTCTCCCGATAGCGCACGTTTACTAGTGCAGAGGCGTGATCAGGGATGATGTTACCCCGCGTTCCAGCACTCATCACGGTCAGGTTCGCTGTCAGACCCGGGCCTGATGTGGGCCAGGAACTCGCTTGAATCTGGTGAATCAGTTCAACCGCGGCGTTTCGGCCGAGCTCGGGTGCAATGCCCGCGTGGGCAGCTCTCCCGGAAACATCGATTCTGATCGTTGTGCTTCCCTTTCTCCAGACTGTAACCGAATCTGGCGGGTCGCCGGGCTCCATATTCAACTCGACGTCAGCATCCTTGAGAAGCTGACGGATCAGAGTTCGTGTTCCTGGTGATCCCCGTTCTTCAGATGACTCCACGAGAAGGGTGATCTTGCGGAAATCCTTGAACCGGACTTGCTTGAGAATCTTCAAGGCGAAGATGGCTTCGACCACGCCGCCCTTTTCATCGGAAACGCCGGGTCCGTAGGCCCGCTCCTCATCCATCCGGAACGGTCGTTTCGCGGCGGTGCCGGGCTCGAACACAGTATCGAGATGGCTGATGAGGAGCAGCCTCCCCCGCCCTGTGCCGGTGATGGTGGCAACCAGATTGGGAGCCAGCCCCGGTGCCTCGGCCGGTACGAACGTGACTTGAGCTCCGAGTTGGCGAAGTTCCTCGGCGATGAGATCTCCAGCGTGGCGGCCGCCGTTCACGTCTCCAGTCCCCGAGTCGATATTGACCAGCCGCTCAAGCAGCTTGAGCTGTTCGAGCTGGGCCTCCTTGGCTAGCAGCCAGGTTTGGTCACGAGAGGCGGGGGCTTCAGCTCCGGCCATTTCGCGAGCGATGGGCCGCGGTTCGGTAAACCCTGGGATTGCCCAGGCAGCGAATGCCAATGCAATACACCGTACAGCGAGCTTCATTGATGTGTTCCTCCGTCCGGCTTCTCAGCGAAGGTTAGCGGCACGTGTATCCGCCATCGATAGGAAGGGCGACGCCCGTCACGTATTTGGACTCATCTGAGGCCAGCCAAAGAGCCGCCTGAGCGATGTCATCCGCGTGGCCAAACCTGCCCAGGGGGATCGCGGCTAAATATTTTGCGCTGTTCGCTGCAAGCTCTGCAGGGTCGCCGCTGCGACCAACGAACCCCTTGAACATCGGCGTCTCCGTCAAGCCGGGGCAGAGGACGTTCACTCGGATTCCGTCGGCAGCGAAGGTTAATGCGAGGGACTTGGCGAGACCGACGACGGCGAACTTGGCGGTTGAATATACGGGGCTCATCATCGATCCGACGAGGCCCGAAACCGATGATGTATAGATCAGCGACCCGCCATCTCGTTGGCGCATGTGTTTGGCGACCTCTCCAGCCGCAAGCACGGCAGACGTCACGTTGAGCGTCATCGCCAACTGATATTCATTCATGTCGAGATTCTCGACTGAGCCGGGTCCCGGTATCCCGGCGTGTGCCCACAGGATGTCGACACCGCCGAGCGCTTCGGCGGCGCGATTGATGCTATCCTTGGCGCCAGCCTCTGTCGAAAGATCAGCCTGCAGGGGAATCACTTCGCCATTTGGCCCGAAATCGGCAACGAGTGAGTCAAGTGCATCCCGGTTGATGTCTACCGCAGCGACCCTCGCCCCTTCGCGCACGAAATGCTCAACTCCCGATCGACCCATCCCGGACGCGGCTGCCGTGATGACGGCGAGCTTGTTTTGTAGACGCATGCTACTTGTTCCTCACTGCGCGTAAGCATCCGGGAAGCGTCCCGTGGTGCTGATGATCGTGGTCCTGGTCTGCAGATATTGGTCGAGCGCTTCAGCGCCATTCTCGCGCCCCCAGCCACTCATCTTGAAGCCCCCGTAAGGCGTCGACCAGCGGATGTATCGATAGGTGTTCACCCAAACCATGCCCGACTGGATCCGCGCGGCCACCCGGTGCGCCCGTCCCACGTCGCCGGTCCAAAGCCCCGCGGCGAGTCCGAACTGGCTGTCGTTGGCGATCGCAATCGCCTCCTCTTCGCCGTCGAAGGGAATCAAGGCTGCCACAGGTCCGAAGATCTCTTCACGGGCAATCCTCATTTCATTGGCGACTTCAGCGAAGACCGTCGGCGCGATGAAGTATCCATCGCCCAGTCCATCTTCGGTTAGACGTTGACCACCGGCGACGAGTCTTGCTCCTTCGGCTTTTCCGATCTCAATGTAGGAGAGGGTCTTGGCGAGCTGATCGGCATGCGCCTGGGGACCCATGTGAGTGGCATCGTCATGCGGCAGCCCGACGCGGACCCTTGCCGATCGATCGACAAATCCTTGAACGACGCGGTCGTAGATGGAACGCTCGACCAGCACTCGCGAACCGAGCGCGCAGCTTTGGCCACAGAGCGCCCAAGCGCTGTTCGTAGCTGCGTTGATAGCCGGAACGACGTCGGCGTCGGCAAAAATGATGTGCGGAGCCTTGCCCCCCAGCTCAAAAGAGAAGCGCTTGAGATTGCCCGTGCCGTTCCTGAGGATCGTCTGGGCCGTACGGCCTTCCCCGGTAAAGGCGATCTTGTCGACCTGCGGATGAGCAACCAGAGCCGCGCCCGCATCGTGGCCGAACCCCGGCACGACATTCACGACTCCGGGGGGGAACCCCGCCTGCTCGATCAGGCGCGCCAATTCCATGGCCGTGACCGGCGTCTGCTCGGCCGGCTTGAGAACGACCGTGCAACCCGCCGCCAGTGCCGGCGCAAGCTTCCACGTCGTGGTCATCATCGGGACGTTCCAGGGTGTAATCGCGCCGACTACGCCGACCGGGACATCGGTGGTGAAGACATGAACACTATCGTCGATCGGGACCGTCCGTCCACTTCGAGTTTCTGCAAGCGATGCAAACCAGCGAAACCACTGATGGTGCGAGCCGACATCCAGCCGGGACTCCCGGATTGCACGCCCGGAATCACGGGATTCCAAAGCCGCCATTTGCGGAGCATAAGCTTGGTAGAGATCGGCAAGCCGCCGAAGCAACGCGCCGCGCTCGAGCGCTGTCATGCGCCCCCAAGGCCCCTGAAGGGCCTCGCGCGCCGCCCTGACAGCGCGGTCTACGTCCTGCGGGCCTCCAAATGCGACCATCGCCCAAGGCTTTCCACTCGCCGGGTCGATGCTCGGTTCGATTGTTCCATCAAGCGGGTCGGTCCATTCGCCACCAATGTACAACTTCTCCCGGTGGAGCAGGCCTTTTGAAGGGGTTTCCCCTTGGATCGTCATCGGCCTGGTCATTGCAGCCTCATTCATTGATGTGAATTCAGAAAACACTATTATGAATTGTAGTCAATCGAGATGAGGAACAGGTGGGACCATTATCGGGGGTTAGGGTCATCGACTTGACCACAGTGCTAATGGGTCCGTCGGCGACTCAGACGCTCGGTCAATGGGGCGCGGACATCATCAAGGTCGAAGCACCGGGCGGGGATGTCACCCGTCAAATCGGACCGGCGCGCAATCCCGGAATGGCTGCGCTTTACCTCAATGCAAATGCCGGGAAGCGCAGCATTTGCCTCGATCTAAAACGAACCGAGGGGCTGGCCGCGCTGCTGGAGCTCATTGCCGACGCGGATGTGCTTGCGTTCAATATCCGTCCGAAGGCGATGAAGCGGCTCGGTCTCGACTGGGAAACGGTGAAAGGCGTCAACGAACGCTTGATTTACGCCGCAATGGTCGGATTTGGACAGGAAGGGCCATATGCCGCGAAACCCGCTTATGACGACCTAATACAGGGGGCGTCGGGACTGGCATCGCTGGCGGCGGCGTCCGGCGACGGCACCCCTCGCTACGCTCCGGCTGCTCTCGCCGACAGGATCGTCGGCTTGGCTGCCGTCGGTGCAATCTGCGCTGCACTGTTCGAACGGGAGCGCACGGGCGTCGGCTGCGAGGTCGAAATACCGATGTTTGAGACGATGGTGGGGTTCACAATGGCGGACCACTTGGCAGGCCAGACGTTCGACCCGCCATTACCGGGGCGCGGTTACGATCGGCTACTGTCGCGGTACCGAAAGCCATTCGTGACCAAGGACGGTTACATTTCAGCGCTCGTCTATACAGACAAGCAATGGACCAATTTTCTTGAGCACATCGGAATGCAAGATTTGCCCCAGCAAGATGCGCGCTTCGATTCGTTTACTAGTCGAGCGGCTTCGGTCGACCACGTTTACGCGTTCCTCGCGGAAATCTTTGCGGAACGAACCACGGCCGAATGGATGAAGCTGCTCGAGTCCGCCGACGTACCTGCGATGCCGCTACACGACGCCGAGAGCCTAATGAACGATGCGCACTTGGCTGCGACGAGTTTCTTTGAGGATGCCGACCATCCAACGGAAGGGAAGATCAAAGTGATCTCGGCGACGACGCGGTGGCCTGGTCGTCAAGCGGAGCGTCCTCGCGCGGCACCGCAATTGGGCGCAGATGGCGAAGCGGTTCTGCGACAAGCGGGGTGGTCCGACGCGCGAATTCAAGCGTTGGCCCAGAGCGGCGCCCTCCTCTTGCCTAAACGATCGGATGTCGGCTGAGCTATGTACGTCAAGCAAGCCGCGAACGTCCTTGAGTTGCTGGAATATTTCGCGCGCCGCCAAACCCCCGCGCGGCTTGCCGAAATCGCTGATGATCTTGGCTGGCCACGCTCGAGCACGTTCAACATTGTCAGTACAGTGGTTGAGAAAGGCTTCCTTTACGAACCTCAGGTTCGGAGCGGCTACTATCCCACTCCGCGGTGGCTGGCTCTGGCCCAGGAGGTTAGTCAAGCCGAGCCGGTCCCAGAGCAATTCAGGGCACTGGCGAATGATCTTGCCCGCGAGACCGGAGAGACGGCAGCGATATCGGCAGTGGCCGGGATCCACGCGATGTTCGTCCATGTGGCTGAGTCGAACCACCCGGTCCGATATTTCGCGCAGGTCGGTGATCGCGTTCCTATCCAGGCCAGCTCGGCCGGGCGCGCTTTACTGGAGCAACTCACGCCTGCGGAACGAGACGAGCTATATCGCAAGATTGGGTTCGATGCTTATTCGTCAACCTCGCCAACGTCGCCTGAGGCGGTCGAACATGAACTCGCTGCGGCCAAGGTCCGCGGTTATCATCAGAGCAACGCCGAATACACGCCCGATCTCGCTGGAGTTGCCTTGCCTCTGAAAGGGTCTCGACCCCTGTCAGTCGTTGTGGTTGGCCCGGTTTCGCGTTGCCTTGAAAAAAGACCCCAAACCGCGGCTCTGATAAAACGACGCGTTGACGCCATCCGGAGATAGCTAGTCCTTGGCCGCGGCCTCGGGGTGCGCGGCGCGCCAAGTATCCAGACGCGACAGCCACTGAGCGGCGGAAAGGGGACCGTTCGTCTTGTTCTCGGTATGCGAGGCCATGTTCTTACGAATCTCGAGCCAGAACGCGGGCCCTGTCTTGAGGCCCATTTGTTCAGCCTTGGCGTTCATTGCTGCCTGCTGAGCCGCCGTAATCGGTGTCTTCGGAAAAGGCTTTAAGAGCAGGATGTCCCATTCGTCCCCGTCTTCGTGGACATACATTTGCGTTGGCCCAACTCCACCGGCGGCCGAAACCTCGTCCCATTGCGCAAGCTTGCGGATGAAGGCTTCCTGCTTTCCCGGTGCGAGCTTGAATATCTCGATTTCGGCTTCCGGCCACGTAGCGCCGTCATCCTTAACGGGCGGAGCCGGCGCGGCCGAGACAGCCAGAATCGCCAGAAGGCCGATCCACAATGCCGATGGTCTCACGATCAATTCCTCCCAGTGTTTGACGAATTTCAGCGAATCAGCTTGCCTGAGCGCGATTCCTGTTTGGCAGCACGATCAGCATCACCGCTGCGACCAAGGCGCCCGCACCCATTGCCAGAGAGACCGTCATCAGGCTTGCGCCGTTCTTGAATAGGTAGCCCACCACGATCGGGCCAAGTGCGGAGCCCCCGCGGCCGATACCGATCACAAAACCGGTCCCGGTTGCCCGTAACCGCGCGGGATAGGCATTCGCCATGATGGGATAGAGGCCGACAACGGAGGCATTGATGAAGAAGCAGGCGACGGCAACGATCACTGACATGATCGAAAGGTCGCGCATCCCCAGCCCGAAGACGACGACAGTAGCAAACGCCGTCACTAAGGACCCAATGATCAGTCCGCGCGGTTGGAACCGCTGGGCAGCAAACCCAATCAAAATGGCTCCGGCGAGGTTGCCAATATTGGCGAAGACTAGCACGCGCGCGCCTTCGGTGGCGGTAAAGCCCATGTCCACGACGATCTTGGGAACCCACTTCAGAATGAAGTAAAAGAGCATGATCTCGGTGAAATAGCAGACCGAGAGAAGGGCAGTGGTCAGCCCATAGGAAGACGAAAAGAGCGCTGCGATCGTCGACTCTTGAGCCTTTGGCAACGCCGGAGGAAGCTCCGAGATTGCCGGATGGCGAAGCTTCGCCAATACGCGGTTGACGGCCTCAAGAGCGTTGGCGGGTCGCCTTGTGACCAGATAGTCCACCGATTCCTGTATGGTGAAGAACGCGACCGGAAGAAGGACGGCGGTCACGATCGCGCCGAATTCGAAGATTGCGCGCCAGTCGCTGCCACCTGCCAGTAGCCGGGTCACCACTACCCCGCCGACAATCGCTCCCATCGAATATCCCGCGATGTTTAGCGAGACGTTCAAATTGTGACGACGCTGGTTCGAAAATTCCGACACGAGAGCGCTCGTCGAGGACAGCATTCCGCCAATCCCAAGCCCTGTGAAGAGCCGGGCCGCCGAAAGCTCAACAGGGCTGTGGGTTGCAGTGGCGGCGAACATTCCGGTCATCATAATTGCGAGACAGGCCAGAATTGTCCCACGTCGGCCGATGCGGTCGGCGACGTTCCCGATCACGATCGACCCAGCCGCCATTCCCAGTAGTTCCATCGAAAGAACGATCCCGAGTTGTGCCTTGTCGATGCCCCACTCAGTGGCGATGCCGGGTGACGCGAAGCTGATCGCGAGAACGTCGAAGCCGTCCAATCCATTGAGTGCGATGCAGACCGCGACGATTGCGATCTGCAGTGGCCGCATCGGGGACGATGCCAGGGTATCTCGAGGATCTCCCGCCATCGTCCCTGTCCGCCTAGCCATTGGCGTCAAAAGCGCCGCGTCAGCGCAATGTTGAAAGTCCGCGGGTCGCCATTGGTGCAGCTGCCGTACTGCGCACATGCGGCGTAATAATATTTGTTGGTGAGATTCAGTGCGTTGAGCTGGATGGTCCATTTGCGGAAATCGACCGCGGCCATAGCATCGACCAGCGTGAAGTTCGGAGTGACGACGCGAAGGAAAGGCCATGCGTCGACGGTGCCGGCCACCTGGCTGCCAACATGGCGCACACCGCCGCCGAATCGCAGGACTGCATCGGGACGCAATTGCACGGTCTTTGTCCCGAAGATCGAAACGGTGTCCTTGGGCGTATTATCCTGCTGCTGGTGCTGACCGGTAATGATCGTCGAGTTGTGGGCATAGGCGGCAGTTACCGAGAAATCGTGGGGCAGAGCGTAGTTGACCTGGATTTCTTCGCCCTTCGATTTGACTTCGCCGGCCTGAATCGAGTTAAGCGGATTCGCCGGGTCGGCGATCAGGTGGTTCTTTTCGACGATGTTGTAATAGGTTGCCCGGATCATTGCTCCGCGCACAGGCTGCCACTTTATGCCCGCTTCGTAGGACTTTCCGAAGAGCGGTTTGTACGATTGGCTGAATTGATTGAGGCCTGACACAGGCTGGAATGATTCCGAATAGCTGGCGTAGGGGGTCACACCCTTGGCGATGTCGACGGTAACTCCGGCCCTGAACGTTGTTGCGTTGTCAATTTGCGTCGGCAGTCCGGTGTTTTGACTGTTGAGATGATCATGGCGCACCCCGAGCACCACGGACGCGCGGTCCGCAACCCGGATCTGATCCTGCGCGTACAGACCAGTGTCCTTGAGAACCTGGCGGAGTTGTGGATCGAACACTGGCGTATTGCCCGGTTGCCCGTACACCGGGTGATAAATATCGATCGGCGTCGCGCACAGATAGCAGAAGGCTTGCCGGGACAACTGGCGAAACCAAGAGTAATCGGCGCCGACAAGAATCTGATGCTTTAACGGTCCCGTATTGAAGTCGAACTGCAGATTGTTGTCCGTCTCGAACGAGCGGTAATGGGCGTCAATCGCGAAGATCGAACGCGGCACCACGCTGTCGTTTGCGTCAATGAACGGCTCTAGCGGTGAGGCGCCATTATAATAGACGCCATAAATTTCGCCGTATTTAGTGTGATCGCCTTCAAGTCGCGAGGAGCTATGGAATTTGATCGCGTCCGAGACCCGTTGATCAACGACTAGAGTGAGCCACTTGTCGTCCTTCGGTCCGCGATTGACATCCGGCTCGCCTAAAAGTGTCCGTCGGTCCATGCGGCGCCCAGAGGGCGCGTAGAGCGTTGCCGCCAACGGCATGTATGCGGTCGTTCCAGCATAATCATGCTGCCAAAGCGCCATGAGCGTGACGTCGGTATTCTTGGTGGGCCGCCAGGTCAGTGACGGCTGAATCACGGAGCGATCATCGGGCATGTAGTGCACGAGCGAATCTGCGTCGCGGTAAAGGCCGACAAGGCGCAGGGCGAGCTTGTCGCTAACCGGACCCGTGACATCGAACTGCCCCTGTTTGCGGTTATAGGAGCCGTAGCTGACAGTAGCTTCACCGCCGAACTGAAATTGTGGTCTTTTGGTTTCCATATTGACCAGGCCGCCGGAACTTCCCGCACCATAAAGTACTGCGGAAGGTCCAAGCAGCACGTCGATACGATCGAGCGTATAGACTTCGCTGCGGGGCAGATAGACGAAACCGAATTCCCGCTTCAGCCCGTCGAGATAATTCACGGCCCAGAAGCCGCGAATGTAGACAAAGTCGCCGCGCGTGTCGTCGCCGCCGTTGGTCGCACCCGCCGTATACTCCGTGGACTGGAGCATTGTCAGGGCGCCCTGATCCTTGATCTGCTGGGGCGTGATTACAGTAATCGACTGCGGAATCTGTGATAGCGGAGTGTCGGTCTTCGTTGCTGTTACTGCTCGGGTGCCCGTGACCGTTATCGACCGATCCGAATCTGAGGGAGCGGGAGCTGACTGTGCCCAGAGCGGGCTTGCGACAACGGTGAGACACGAACCGGCGAGCGCTAGCGTGAGAAAGCGGCGTGTAGAAGCTTCGTTCGTCATGGTTCCCCCCCCATTTGTCGACCGGTCGAATGGCATTCGTCCTCAGCAAACACTTAAGCTGGTGGCGGGGAGGTTCGGCCATCCTGTTTACGGGTAACCAACGCGCCTTTTGGGTAATCGGATTTCCAACAATCCGGCACTTGGTCAGGCGCTGTGAAAGGCACTCGCAATGAAACGTGCCCCGTCTTGGATGGCCTCACGAGCAAGGGCGGATACCGACATAGCCTCCAGGAAGCTATGCGGGGCTCCCCGATAGAGTTTCGCTGTAACCGGAGCGCCTGCGGCTCGCATGCGGCTTTCCACCTCTATGCTGTGCTCGGCGACGATGTCGCATTCGGGAATGACCAAGAAGGTTGGGGGAAAGCGCTTAAAATCGCCGTGAAGAGGCGCGGCACATGGATCGAGCTCATCTTCCTCGTTGCGCAGGTAATTGCACCAATATTGCCGAGCTTCGATGCGATCCATGATGGAGCCCGGACCACCGAAGCGTGCTTCCGACTCGTCCGATATCGTTGAGGAAAAGCCGCCGTAATTCGACAGGATCGCTTTAATGATGTGATCTTCGCCAAGCTCTCGGAGAAGGAAGAAAGCCGCGAATGAGAGGTTCCCGCCGGCCGAGTCTCCACCAATCGCCAGCCGTCCTTCATCGATGTTCCAATCGCGGGCGTTATCGGCAAGCCACAGCACAAATTCGACAAGGCAGTTTAGGGCGACCGGATATTTGTGTTCGGGCGCGAGAGGGTAATCCACACCGATTACGGCAAAGTTTCCACGGTCGGCATATTCGCGCATCAGTCGATCATGCGTGTCGATGCTGAAAAGAGTGAAGCCACCCCCGTGAAGATAGATGAGCGCGGGGTAGGGGGGCTCCACACCCTTCGGGATGTAAATGCGCAAACGCATCGATGAGTCGGCGCAGCTGAACGACTTTTCCAAAGTTTCCGCCATCTTGGGGCCGCCGTCCGCCCAGCGTTGACGGACTTTTTCGCAAACTTGACGGCGCTCGGGGAATGTGAGGCTCTCGAATGGCGGATGCTCGCCCCATCTTTCGCGCATCTCATCAAGGAAGGCGCGAAGTTCGGGGTTCAGGCGAGGCGTGGCGGCTGACTTGCTCACGAGTGTGTCGCAGCCGGCGGAGACGCCGAAATGAAACGGCGCTCAAAACGCAGCACGACGAGATAAACTACAGCGGCAATGATCGTCGCGTCGAACATCGGCACACCGGTGAGGCTGAGTCCTTGCCAGTTCGCAGTAATGACGATGATCACTGAGGCAATCCAGGTCGAAACCGCGGGCCATCGAACGGCCGGCAATGATTGGATCGAGGATGCCGCGTCCACCCCGCGGAATAGGAAAAAGCCGTCAAGAACGAAGATCGCCGCAATTGGCGGGATGATCACCCCTAGAAGAAGCAGGAAGGGTACAAAGCTTTCGATAATTCCCATCAAGGCGAAGGCCGTTCCACAAATTCCTCCCGCAAGCACGAACATCCAGGCACGACCGCTTGGAAAAGTCGCGGCCAGCGACAAGCCCGCCGAATAGAGGTTTGAGGCATTGATCACCCAGATGGAAAGAACCATCGCGGCAAGCGCCGGCACTCCAAGGCCGAACTCCACGACCAGTTTCATGATGTCCGTCTGGCCCGTGGCAAGCGCCGGCAAGGCGGCGGCGACCATCATTACTGGCGTCGCGATCGGAAAGGACGAAGCCATGCTCAGGACCGACCCCCGCGTCGAGCGGACATAACGAGACAAATCCGGCATCGTGGCAACCGTCACCATGTTACCGCCAACGAGAGCTGACAAAGCTATGCCGAAGCCCATCGGTACCGGCGGATGATCGGATGGCGCAAACACGATCCCATGCTTACGCACCGCCGTGAGGCAAACGAGCGTCAGGACGATGCCGAGAATCGGAACCGCAACCAACGCGAGCTTTTCGAGCGTCTTGAACCCAAAAACCGTCGAGGCCGTCATCAGGATGCTGCCACCGATAACATAAGCGCCAAAGTGGCCCGTAACGCCCCAGAGTTGCCCCACGGCTGCGACCATCGCGCTGCCAAAGAAAGATGCGTTGACACCAAACCATCCAAAGAGGGTGAGCGCGATGACAATGTTGACGAGTCCAGCACCAAACCGTCCGAACGACCGTTGGATCAGGAGGTAGGTCGTCAGTCGTGTTCGAACGCTGATGATGGAAGTCAGCGACCCGCAAACCGCCAGTATCACACCTGCGAGAACCGATGCCAGAATGGCATCCCCGAAACCGAGCGCGAGACTTGTCTGGGCGCCGTTGAGGAAGGCCGGCAAGGCAACCGAAAAGCTCGAGACGATGAGGGCTACGCGCCACCAATGAACCGTAAGATGCTCGGGAACCGGCTCATTTGCATATTGGGCGATCGCGGACTCGGTCATTCAGGACCAGCCGTTCAGCATTTCGACGGGCGTGTAGGTTTCGTCGAGCCCGAAAGCCTTCGGACCAACGACGGCCAGCGCATGGGCTTCCCTGAGCAGCATCGGAGCCGCCGCTGCCACCACACGCACGCGCTGGCCGTATTTTAGCCGCTCCGTGGTGATGCTGTCGGCCGTTTCACGGTCCATGATCGTAATAATGTCGGGGACAAGGGCAACCACTGTTCCACCCCGCTTTGCGACAAGGTTCTCGTTCTTGAAGATCACTTCCATATTCTCGTTACTTCCGAAGGCTTCGATAGTCGCCCGGCCTATCGAAAAGCCGCCCTTAGTTTCGCGCTCGATATCGACGATCTTGCCGTCGAAAAGCGTGCCTGCGTGGCGATAGGTGCCGGTCGCTCGAAGAGCCGCGAATAAGGCCTCGAAAGGGTCGACGCCGACGGCCTGTGCGTTGCGAACGGCGGCGCCGATGCTGATGGCGGCTGATACGCTGCCGTGAATAGCAGTCCTGCGCGCCTCCCTGCCGGTGAGGGGATACTCGACCATGTGGGCAATGCCGCCCATTGCGACCGAGATACCGCGTGCGATCCGCTCATGGGCGAGATTGTCGCAGCCCTCAATAAGAACGGTCGAACCGTCTCCGGAAGTAACAATGGCAGGGCAGGACGAGACGCCCAGAATGTTGAAGCTCGACATCTGGGACTCGGGGAACGCGCGCCCCATCCCGTCGGCATCCACGACGGGAAGCTTCAGCTTTGCTGCGGCGACAAGCGGCGCCAATCCGTTGCCGCCGCCGATCTCAACCGGCATTACGGCGTCGACGGCTCCCCCAATAACGGCTTCGAGCTTTTGCAGTCCGGCGATCACTTCGCGTCCGTTGGGAAGCTTCTCCACTGACACGGTTGGTGCCCCGATCCAGCCGCAGGGGGCGATGATCGCGTGATCGTCGAGATCGGCGATGGAGATCAATTCTACCGGCCCATGCTTTGCCAGCTCCGCCTCGGCGAGGAGAACGCCATAATAGGGGTCGCCTCCGCCGCCCGAACCAAGGAATGCCGCGCCGCGCGCGAAATCGCCCAGTGTCTGAATTTCAATGCGCATGCACAGGACTCTTCGTCGGGCCGAGGGTGGTAAACGATCTGCCGGCGGATTGCGCAAGATCCGCCACCGCCTTCATCCGCACTTGCGCGGCGTGGCCGGGAAGGTAGCTTAGAAAGACTTCGTCTACCTCGACAACCTCCACCGTTGCAGCTTCGCCGCCGGCCTGGACGCAGCGCTCGCGAACATGCGCCCGCATGTTATCGAGCACACGCTCGCGCGGCTCCTTGTCGTAGTCGACAACCTGCTCGATTTGGCCTCCGACTTGGGCAATGGCTGCGCCGACGGCATTCGCAACCCCTGCGTGGTTCGGACGAACCACTGAAGCTGCGCCATTGAGCTGATCGGGGACGAGAAAGCTGCCTCCGCCAACCGCAATGATCGGCATGTCCGCTCTTGACGTCTTCATCCGATCCACGCTGTCTTCGAACATGGCGCGGATGCGCCCGAGCAATCCCGTGACGACGCCATCGGAAAGAGCCGGCAGCAGGGCGGGGTTACCGAAATCGGCGGTTCCCGCCGCGGCCGCAACGTCGCTCGCCGTCAGCGTCTCGCCGCCAAACAGAAACGCGTCCTCGGAGATGCGATATCCTAGGGAATCAGGGCCGATTGCGACGTCGCCCGACAATTCAGCGCTGGTGAACAGCGCAGGATCGAGATGAATGCGCGTTCCACCGCCAAGGCCGATCGCTAAGATATCTGGCATTCTGAAATTAGTCCGGACGCCGCCGATGTTTGCTGCCACCGAGGACTCGCGCGGGAATCGATTGGTCAGCACGCCGATGTCGGTCGTCGTTCCTCCGACGTCCATAACGATGGCGTCGGAATATCCGGTCAGGAAAGCTGCGCCGCGCATGCTGTTCGTCGGACCGGAGCCGATCGTCATGACCGGGTACGCCGCAGCTTGCGCCGCAGAGATCAGAGTCCCGTCATTCTGGCTGATGAACAGAGGAGCTTCGATGCCGAGAGACCGCAGCGCACTTTCGAAACTGGCCATGATGCGGCGGGCAAGTGTCGATAGAGCCGCATTTAAAACCGCGGCGTTCTCCCGTTCGATCAATCCGATCCGCGCGATAGTATTTGAAAGCGTAATGCTTGCTTCGGGGTGCTCTTCGCGGACAATCGTCGCGGCCAGGTCTTCCATTGATGAATCGATGGGTGCGAATGCACTGTTGATCGCGACTGCCGTGACCCCGGTACGGCGAAGCGAGCGCGCTGCATCGCGGACTCGAGCTTCATCGAAAGGCGCTATCTCTCGGCCGTCGACCTCGTATCCACCCGGCAACAGGAAGATGTTTCGACCGACGGTAGAAACGAGTTCAGTAGGCCATGCGGTCAAAGGAGGGAGTGCTTCCCCCGAGGGGCTTGCGAGACGGAGAATCCCCACTTCATCCAAGTTTTTGCGTTCGACCAGGGCATTGGTGAAATGGGTTGTGCCAATCATCACGGCCGATACTTCATCAGACCTCAGGCCAATGGTTTTCGTGACCTGCTCAACGGCGGAGGCGACGCCTCCGCTGACGTCGGCAGTGGTGGGCTGCTTGGCCCAGGCGACGACCTCCGTCCCGTTCATGAGGACGGCGTCAGTATTGGTCCCGCCGACGTCGACCCCAACCCGCATCAATTCCCCCGCGCACCACGCATATCGTTACGCAACGATCGATAGGCGGGACGAAAATGAGCGCTAGGCGGTTATGTGGGTAACGCCACGCGCCTTCGGGTAAACAAGAACTGATTGTCTTGAGGCGGGATTTGCGATGTTATCCGCCTGTGTGCCGATTTGATTCTGTGTGCGCTGCTGCCGGCGGCCTGTTCTTGCGAGCCCAGTCGGCGTGATGATTGACCTGATTGAGACCAAAACGGCGCCGCCCTCGTGGATGGGTAACAAAATCCGTCGCGACAAGCCGCTTACCCAGCTCGACAATGGCCTTCGCAAGCGACTGACGCTCGTTCACGCTCCGGCCGGGTACGGCAAGACAAGCCTGCTGGTTCAATGGCGTCTAAAGCTTGCCGAAAGCGGATTTCTGATTGCTTGGCTGACCCTTGAGAAGGAGGATTCGGAGGTCAAGCATCTCAGTAGATACATTACCTTGGCAATCGAAAGCCCCAATCCCGAGGTCTCACGAAACAAATCAGTCGCAAAGTCCGCCGATCTTCCGCCAAGGAGCGCCCTATCGGCGATCGTCAACCGGCTGATGCGAGAGCCGCGTCCGGTCGTCCTCATCTTCGACGATTTCCATCGTGCGGAGAGTCCCGAGGTCCTCGACTTCTTCAAATCGCTCATCCGGCTTGCGCCGGCGAACTGCCATTTCGTGATTGCATCGCGCGATTATCCGTCCCTCGATCAGTCGTTACTTGCTGCAGAGGACCAACTCGAGGAGCTCGGGGCCGAGGACCTGGCATTCTCGGCCGCCGAGACGGAGGCCCTGTTGACTCGTGATGACGGTATTCCTGTCGGAAGCGAGGTTCTTCAGCGGATCTTCGAGCGGACCGAGGGATGGCCAATGGCCCTGCAGCTCACGTCATTGTCACTCAGGCGCAATATCGACCATCGCGAACTGCTGGAACGGCTTGATCGGCCGACGCCAGAACTGACCTCTTATCTTTCCGACCAAGTTCTTCTTGGGCTTACGCCCGAGATGCAGGAACTCGTCATGCGCACGGCGTTGATCGATGCGATTACCGGCGAAATCGTCAACGATCTGTGCGATCGTCAGGACGGCTGGCTGGTCCTTGAGCGTCTGGAGCACCAAGGTGTGTTCCTGACCGCCACCAATGAGGACAAGCGCTGCTTTCGCTATCACCAGCTCTTCGCCGAAAATATGCGGGAAAGGCTGGCACGGCACAATATTGGCAAATTTCGGGAGATTCACGCCAAGGCTGCTCGGTGGTTCGCGAATGCTGGAAATTCCGCAATCGCTATTAACCACGCGATTCATGCTAATGATCATATGCTTATCGCCGCCATCCTCGAGGAGGCCGGCGCATGGCGTTTGATCCCGAATGGCCTGCAAAATGTGGCTGAGCGGGGACTGTCGGCATTGTCCGCCGCGCTGATCGATCAAAGCCCTCGATTGAGGCTGATGCGCATCTATCTCGCAATCAAGAAGGGCCAGCTCGTGGAAGCGAGGGCCGATTATGACGCGCTCGTTGGGTCATCGGAATCGGCGCCTTTCCCGGCGGACCTGTCTACCGAAGTTCAGATCGTCGGCGACCTGTTGCTGGAATACGAGAATGTCCCCGTCACATTGGACGATCTTCTGGCGCGCGAAGCGCTCCTCAGGACGCTTCCAACCAACGACCACCTCATGCTTGGCAACGTCTGCGAATATCTGGGCGGGAAATATTACGAAAGTGGCCGGCTCGAACGGGCCATGGAGCCGACGCTGGCTGCTCGCGAGCATCACCGAGCCCGGGGATCCCTCTACAGCCAACTTTTCACGTCCTTTCTGGAGGCGCGGATTCGTCACGAGCAGGGGCGTCTCATGGATGCCGGCCAGATCCTCGCCGCAGCGCGAAGCGAAATCGAAAACTGCTTTGGCGAGCGATCGGATCTTGCCGCCAATTGCTCGGCGTTCGAGGCGGAGCTGCTTTATGACCAGAACGATTTGGCCAAGGCTGCGGCGCTCCTGGAATGGTCGTTGCCGCACATGGAGCAGTCAGACGGGTGGGTGGACGTTTACGCCGCGGCCTATACGACCGGCGCCCGGATCGCCGCGGCGCAAGGCAAGATGACCGAGGCGAGATCGGTGCTTGGGCGCGCCCGTCGCCTCGCGCAACGGCGCGGCCTCGCGCAACTGCAGCACCTCGCCGACCTTTGTGAATGGCGCCTGCTGGTGCAACATGGGCAGGCCGACGAAGCAGCGCGAGCGCATTCTGAACGGCTTGGTCTCGATGCGATGGCCGATAACATGCGGCTCGATTCGCCCGAATTCCGTTTGGTGGCCCTGTCGGCATCGCTGGGTAGAGCCAAGCTCGCGCTGGTTGAAGGCAACGCTCATGGCGCGCTGATCGAGCTTGAGGAGCTCAAATCTTGGGGAAGCCAGCACGGGTCGGGACGGCTGCTCATTGAGGTGAAGATCCTGCTGGCGAGCGCCCTTCACCGTCTTGGCCGCCTAGCCCAGGCACAAGCAAGCTTCGATGAGGCCATCGGCGAAGCAATGTTTCAAGGCGCCCTTCGAGTCTTCGTCGACTGCAGGCGCTTTGCCGAGCCCCTGATCCGATCCGCCGTACGAACCACGTCGCGCGTCGACCGCTTCCGCGATCAGTTTTTGAAAGATCTATCGCGGGCGATTGCAGCCGATCAACAGGTGAGCGAGGGCAGCGGACCGCTAAGCGCGGCCGAAATCACGGTGCTGACCTACCTTTGCCAGGGGTATTCCAATAAGGAGATTGCGCGTCTCATTGGAATGTCCCCCGACACGGTCAAATATCGTTTGAAGTCCCTCTTCAAGAAGCTCGGGGTCACAAAGCGGCGCGATGCGGTCAGTCTCACGCGGTCTAAGGGGTTGGCCTGGTTCGAGGGCGACCCGCTGCGCACGGTTTGATCTATCTGGTGCCCTCCAATTGGCCGAACACCTCGCGGCCCTCGAACATGGTCACGAGAACCTTTGCATCGGAAATCTTTGCCGGGACAAGTTTGAAAATATCCTGGTCAAGCACGATGAGGTCCGCGCTTTTGCCAATCGTGATCGACCCGGTCATTTTCTCAAAATGATTTACATAAGCAACGTTCAGGGTGTAGGCCTTGATGGCCTCCCTCAGGGTTACGTCCTCCTGCGGCAGCAGCGGCTCAAAGTCGGGTCCGGCATGCGTCGTCCTGGTCAAGGCCACTTCGATGCCCTCGAGCGGATTGGCGGACGCGACTGGCCAGTCGGAGCCGTAGGCAAGCATGCCGCCCGTGTTGAGGATGCTTTTCGCAGGGTAAATGGACTTGCTTCGGTTGGGTCCGATGGCCGTCTCCATCAGGCGCATGTAGGGATATTCCGAAGCCCAGAGCGGCTGTAAAATGGCGGCAGCCCCAAGCTTTCCAAATCGAGCTACATCCGCTGGATCGACAACATTCAAGTGAGAGAGCATTGGGCGCGGATCCGCGGCAGGATGCGCCCTCTCCGCCGCTTCCACGGCATCGAGCGCCTCACGAACGGCGCCATCGCCGATGACGTGGAAGTGCGGTTGCATATTGTGCCCGACGACTCTCGTCACCGCTTCTTTCAATAGAGCGGGAGCGATCTCTGGCGTGCCGCGCTCAGAGCTCCCCTCATAAGGTTCGAGCATCGCGGCAGTCTTTTGCGGAATGACGCCGTCGACGTAGAATTTGACGGCGTTGGCGTGGAGGCCCAGCCGTCGCCCGTAGTCCGACGCACGAAACAGACCTGGCAATTGCTCAAGGCCATGCTCGTTCTGCCATCTTAGCGCGATCGACACGTGCGACGTCAGCTTGCCTTGATCGCGGACCGCTGCATAAGCATCAAGCGTCGGACTTCGCCCCGCAGCCGTATATTCGACGCCTGCGTCATGCCAGTCCGTGATGCCGATGCTGTTCGCATATTTGGCCATGTAGATGATGGCGTCCTGCATCTCTTGTGAACTTGGCGGCGGGATGAACGGATCGGCGAGACCCATGGCGGCCTCTTCAAGACCCCCGACGGGATCGCCTGTTGCGGCGTCGCGGTCGATCTTTCCGTTCGGTGGGTCGGGCGTGTCCTTTGTAATTCCGATCAGTGCCAGCGCCTTCGAGTTCAGCCACAAGCTATGTCCGCCGAGGGAGCGAAAGATGAGTGGCCTGTCAGTGCTGACCTTATCCAACTCTTCTTTGCGGGGGACGCCGTTCGGCGGAAACAGTGAGTCCTCCCAACCGACCCCGAAGACCGCTCCCGTACCCGGTGTCTTCGTGATGCACCCTCTGATGATGGAGTGATAGTCTTCGAGTGTCTTGCCAGCGCGCAGCGAGCAGCGTGAATAGGTCATGCCACCAAAGACGGGATGGACATGGGCGTCCCCGAATGCCGGCAGAACTAGTCGGCCATGGAGATCAACAACACGGGTGGAACGACCTTTTTGCCTCACGACGGCGGCATTGGATCCGACCGCAATGATCTTGCCCTTGCGGATGGCGATAGCCTCGGCCCAGGGATGTTTGGCATCAACTGTGTAAACGCGGGCATGCGTGAGGATGAGGTCCGCTCCCGCCTTCGGTGGTGCGGCATGGATGGCCGGGGCGCCGGCAAGCCCGGCGGCGGCCGTTGCGAGACAAACGATCGATCGTTTCAAGGCTAAACTCCTCGCAGCCGGGCATGACATGTCCCTTTGCGCCAAGAGTAGCTTCGAATGCCTTCCCTCCGACTGTGCGAATTTCGGGTAAGTGGAGTTCAAGACGGGTAAGCACGATGCGGCAAATCCCCAAAGCCGTAATAGTCGCAGCCTCAGACGCTGAAGAAGGGGAGCTCGGCAGTGCGACGCATATCCAGATTTTCGCTTTCGGTCTTGCTTGCGGTTGTGGCATCTCCTTCAATCGCGCAGCCAAATGCAACTGCTCCAGGTTATCATGTCGTCGACCGCATTCCGCTCACCGACGGCTGGTGGGATTATGCAAGTTTCGACGCGGAGCATCGCCGGCTTTTCCTCTCCCGCGGGAATGGCGTTTTCAAGCTGGACCTCAATAGCGGCCTCATCGACTACCGCTTCGTTCCAGGCTCCGAAGGGCGCGCTGTAATCGCAATTCCAGGAACCGACCTCGCTCTCGCGACTATGGCTGGTTATAGCTCTGCGATCATCTTTTCCGGCGACGACGGAAAAGTCGCCAAAATGATTGGCCTTCGTCAAGCGTCGGACTCGGCGGTGTGGGAACCTGTCGGCAGGCGCGTTTGGGTCATGGGCGGCCATGGGGAAGCTTCGCTGATTGACCCAATCTCGCTGTCTGTAACCGACAGAGTTGAACTGACCGAAGATGATGCTCTGGAGTTTGCGGCGACGGATGGGAAAGGGCGGGTGTTCGTGAACGCGCCTGGAGCGGGATCCGTCATTGCGGTGGACGCTGCCAGCAAGAAAGTCATCGGGCGCTGGAAGATGAAGGACTGTGAAGATCCGAGCGGGATGGCCTATGTCGCGGATTCAGACGTCGTGCTTTCCGTTTGCGCGAATGGCCTCCTGAAGGTGCTTGATGCAAGGACCGGCGAGGAGATTCATTCTATACCGGTCGGCAAGGGGGCCGACTCTGTCATCTATGACAGTGTCCGCAAACGGGCCTTCATCCCTTCGGCCTTCGATGGCTTACTTACGGTCGTGTCGGTGAATGGACGAACGGACGTCCATGTCCTTGAACAGGTGCGAGCGCAGATCGGTTCGCGAACAGGTGCGGTCGATCCCAAGACAGGAACCGTATACCTGCCCGCGGCTCGTTTCGGCCCGCTGAACAAGCTCGGCTGGCCGGAAGCTCTGCCGGGAACGGTAGAAATGCTGGTCCTGGAGCCACGCAAATGACCAGTCACGAGCGTCATTCTGGCAGCGGTTGGATGATCAGCCGGCGAGACATGCTGGCGAGCAGCTTGGTCTGGGCCGCGGCAGGGCGAGCAATCGCCGCAGAGCGAACGCTGGATGTTGCCTACACTAACGCCAAGGTCTGGACTGGAGATGTCCGCCGCCCGTTCACCAAGGCCGTTGGTATCGTCGGGAATCGGATCGCGTTTGTCGGGCACGACGCCGTCCGCGCAGCCACGGGACCGCGAACTCGGGTGGTCGACCTTCAAGGCGCATTCGTAACGCCGGCATTCATAGACAATCACACTCACTTTCTGATCGGCTCGGCGACGCTAAGTCAGCCCGATCTTCTATCGGCCGCCACTCGATCGGATTTTGCCGCCCGTCTGGGTGCCGCGGCCGCGGCGCGGTCGGGCAAATGGATCCTGGGTGGAAGCTGGGACGAGCAGCGTCTCGGCGGCGTCCTTCCCACCCGGGAATGGATTGACTCAGCGACCGGCGACACACCGGTCGCAGTCCCGCGTACCGACCTTCATATGTATTTGTTGAACAGCGCCGCGCTGAAGGCAGCCGGAATCACCAGAACCACGCCGGATGTTCCGGGCGGAGTCATTGAACGGGACTCTCGCGGTGAACCCACCGGTATTTTGAAAGACAATGCGAAGCATCTCGTCGAGCGCGTCTTTCCGATTCCTACCTCGGAAGAACGGCAAGCGACCATGCGTGCTGGAATCGCCCATGCACTTCGAAATGGATTTGCCCAGGTTCATACGCCGGAGCCTTTCGACTGGGACACCTTCGACACGGCCCGAGCGCTTCGCGCGAAAGACGAGACCGAGCTCCGCTTCTATTGTTTTGCCCCGCTGCACGACTGGGAGAAGCTCGCGGCGATGATATCTCGCGAGGGCAAAGGCGACGATTGGGTGCGCTGGGGAGCCGTCAAGGCTCTTGCCGATGGGTCATTGGGGTCGCGGACGGCCTTGTTCCGGGCGCCATATACTGACTCTCCCGACCAGCGCGGCGTCCGTGTGACGAGCCTTTCAGATCTGAAGCAGTGGATTACCGGAGCCGACAAGGCAGGCCTCCAGGTTGCGACGCACGCCATCGGCGATCTTGCCAACGATGACATCCTCGATCTCTACGCCGGGGTTGCAAGAGCCAATGGGCGCCGAGACCGTCGCTTCCGGATCGAACATGCCCAGCACCTGGTGCCATCGTCGATTCGACGCTTTGCCACCGAGAAAGTCATCGCGTCGGTCCAGCCCTTCCACGCCATCGATGATGGTCGTTGGGCTGTTCAGCGCATCGGCCAGAAACGTCTCAACGGCACCTATGCATTTCATTCTCTGATGGCGAGCGGTGCCACCGTGACCTTTGGATCTGATTGGCCGGTCGGACCGCTTGATGCGATCGAAGGTATTTACGCGGCGGTGACGCGCGAGACCATCGACAGCAAGAATCCGAATGGCTGGCTTCCGTCGCAGAAGGTGTCGGTGACCCAAGCCTTGACCGCCTATACGGTCAACAATGCCTTTGCGGGTTTCCAGGACGGGAAGGTCGGACGAATCAGCCCCGGCTATCTCGCTGATTTGACAATAGTCGATAGCGACCTGCTCGCCATCCCACATGAGCGGATTAAAGGCACCAAGGTGTTGCGAACGATCGTCGATGGACGTGAGCGTTACAATTCGGGTGCATAAACGGTCTTGAGCTACTTGGCGCCGGAAGCGAAGAAAGGCCGCACAACGCGGCGGCGGACGATCTTTTCGATCCACCGGTGGCTCGGTCTTGCCGCGGCCGTGTTGTGGCTGTTCCAGGCAGTGACCGGAGCGCTGATCGTCTTTCATTGGGAAGAAGACGATGCGAGTATCTCAGCGCCTCGTGTTCCGACGGACCTCTATGGCATCGGTCGAACGATCGACCGGCTAGCGCCTGCTGGATCGGGGCAGAAGGTTACGCGGGTTTGGACGTCCGCGGGCTTTAGGGACCGATACGACCTTATGGTCCAGGACGACAAATCAGGAATGGTGACCGTGGTGCGGGTCGCCGGAGACGGGTCGCCTATCCGGATAACTCCGCCGGGCCATGCGCATTTGATTGATACCCTCGTTCTTCTCCACCAGTCGCTGCTCGCCGGCACGACCGGCCGCTGGATCATTGGCGCAAGCGGGACGCTGCTGTTCACGAACCTCATTGTGGGCATGGTCCTCGCCTGGCCGAAGAAGGGAAATTGGCGTCGCGCGTTGCGGCCGCCGAAAAAGGGTGGACTGATGGCGCGATATTATGGCTGGCACCGGGCGCTCGGCTTGATCTGGTTTCTGCCGGCTTTGCTGCTCGTCAGCGCCGGGATCCTGCTTGCTTACAACGATCCGCTACAGGCCGCCTTGGGCGCGACGCCGCCGATGATGATGGCAAGGCCGGGCTCAGCCACCATCGCATTCGGCGATGCGGTGACGATGGCATTGCGACAAGTCCCTAGCGCGAAGCTCTCGGCAGTCGAACTTCCGAGTGCGGTTGACGCGACCTACAAGGTTCACGTTCGGATGCCGGGCGAATGGCGACGGGCTTACGGCGACAGCTTTGTCTTCGTCGATGGCGTCACAGGGCGAATCCGCGGCATCGCGCTGGCCAAGGATGAACGGGCCAAACTGTACTGGTTCAACACACTTGCCCCCACCCATACTGGTGAAGCTTTCGGGATTTTCGGCCGCATCGTTGTCCTCTGCACCGGCTTCTGGCTCGCGACCATGATCCTCCTCGGAGCGCGCTTGTGGTGGCTGCGCCGCCGACGCGAGGCTACGAAGGTGTAGGCACAAGCAAGCATAGTCCCAATATCGGGGCGGAACGGACCCGTTACCCGCATTTGATTTCTCTTACCCGCGGTCGCTCATGCGCTTTTCCGGAACTTGGTGTTGAATGTCTGGATGGGCGGAGTTTCGCCGGAGCTGGACAATATCTCGACTGTCAGGGAGGCCGTCGCGACGGTTTCAAAGCATCACCCCGCAGTGCGCTATGTCTCGGATTTGGCGTTCAACGAAGGGACGGCCGAATAGCGTTTCCCCATCCAAGCACATCGCCCGTAAGAACTAGAAAGGTGGACGGCTTTTGCTGAAGTTTCCTCTGATCCGCCTGGCCGCGGCAACATTGCTTCTGGCCGGAGGGCCTGTCCTTGCGAAGCCCACCGATCCGGCGCTGGCCACCGCAGTCGGACCTGGCTACGTCCTTCCGGAAACCGAGACTTGGGAGTTGAAAGGGCCCGACGGCTACCCATATCAAATCTTCGTCTCGAAGCCGAAAGAGGCGGCGCCTACGGGCGGCTTCCCGGTCCTCTATGTTCTGGACGGCAATGCCATGTTCGCGGGTTTCGCGGAAACGCGACGTATCCTGTCGATGGAGAAGTCCGACATCAGTAAGTCGATCGTCGTGGGTGTCGGCTTCAAGACGGATTTACCCTATTCCGAAAGGCGCCTTTATGATTTCACGGGTGGTCCGCCGCCCGCGCCTTGGAACGCGGCCTTCTCCAAAATTCCAAATGGAGGCTGGAACAAGTTTCTCGACTTCCTCACGGGTCAGCTACGGGCTGAGGTGAACCGCCGTTATCACACCAACCCAAACCGGCAGGCACTGTTTGGTCACTCGCTCGGCGGGTTACTTGCCGTCCATACCTTGTTTACGCGTCCCGCGGCCTTCCATGCCATCATCGCGGCCAGTCCTTCCGTGTTCTGGCACAATAAGGAAATGCTGCAGGAAGAACATGATTTCATCGCCCGGCTGCAGGCCGGGACGATTTCCAGCGTGCCGCGGCTGATGGTCGTTTGCGGTGAAAACGAGGAGACAGTGCTCGAACGGTGGGACGCCGAAGCGCTCGCCAAACGCATGGAAGCTTTATCGGGCTATGGCTTGCGCACCCGCTCCGAAGTCTATGTCGGAGAAGGTCATATCACCGTTCCAAGCCGCTCCGTGACCTCCAGCTTGCGCTTCGCATTCAGCTGGCCGTGATCGAGCAACGAACAGAGTATGGAACAGTCCGGAAAAATGAAGGACCTCAATCCGCGCGAAGCACTCGTTCGAAATCGCTTGGCTTATTTAAACCAACCCCGATCAAGATGTGCTTCCGCCTCTTGGATGACCCGTTGGAGGATGACGCCTGCAGGGTCGATTGAGTCGATCAATCCAACGGCTTCGCCCACGAATGTGTTCGCGCAGCTTGTGTCTCCTGCCAACCACGCCGCTTCCCATTTGCCTCGCCAAGCTGCTTTGCAGCGCGAGAGCTCTGTCTCGCGCCCGAGCCAGGTTTCGGTAAAGTGGTTGCGCAGGGTGCGGGCGGTGAAACGCGCTGGCCAGCCGCGACTACGAACAATGTCGGCAAGCGACGAGCGCAACGTGTCGTCGCCGGTCGCTCTGACCGCTGCCTGGTGCATATTTGGGTGAACCAGCGCCTCTCGCGATGCCCAGAAGCGAGTTCCGATGACGACGCCGTCCGCGCTGAGCATCAGCGCAGCCGCCAAACCCCGACCGTCGGCAATGCCCCCGGCCGCGCAAAGCAACGTCCGCGGGCTTCGCTTCGCGAGCAGATCGGCGATCTCGGGGACCAAGGTGATAGTCGCTCTTGTCTCGCCGTGGCCGCCAGCCTCACTGCCTTGGGCCACGAGGATATCCGCCTCACTGTCTATTGCGCGCTCGGCGTCTTCCAGGTTCTGAACCTGACAAATCAGCTGCGCGCCGTGTTCTTTGACCTTACGGCCGAACGGCGCGGGATCGCCGAAGGAAAGGAAAATCGCGACAGGTCTGCGGGACAGCGCGAAGTCCAGCAAATGCGGGCGCTCGGCTAGGCACCACGTGACGAAGCCGCAGCCGACTTTGGCGTTGCCTGCTAATGTGAACTGTTCTTCCAGCCACTCCTGCTCGCCATAGCCACCCCCGATGAAACCAAGGCCGCCAGCGTTGGAGACAGCGGCAGCAAGGGCGCCCCCCGCGGCGATCGCCATTGGCGCGCTAAGCACCGGGTGACGCAGATTGAGAGCGTCGGTCAGGCGGGTCTTGATGCCCAAGTTTCGACTCCCGCGAACTCTTCTTTCCGCTTCAGCCGGTACCACTCGATACGGACTCGAAGCCGGATAAGAAAGCCTCAAGGTTTCGGCCCAAGGCAGGGCAAGGATAGCCGCCTTCTTGCACGACGGCGATGGGCAAGGCGGCGCTCACGATGAGTTCCGCTGCCGCACGGAAGCCGTCGGTTGTGACACCGAGTACGCCTACCGGATCCTCATCGGCGGCATCTAAGCCAAGTGCTATTACCAAGGCATCAGGGGTATGACGGGCTATTCGGTCAAGCCCTCGCTGGATTGCGTCAAGGTAGACTTCGTCGCCGGACGCGTGGGGCAGGGGAAGATTGAGGTTGAACCCTTCGCCTGGCCCGCTTCCGGTCTCGTCTGCGTAGCCAGAGAAATAGGGAAAATAGTCGTTCGTCTCGGCGTGAACGGAAACCGTCAACACATTTGCGGAATCATAGAAAATGGCTTGAGTCCCGTCACCATGATGAACGTCGATATCGAGGATGGCGACACGGTCCCGTGTAGCTGCAAGGCGCGCAGCAGCGACGGCGGTATTATTAATGTAGCAAAAGCCGCTTGAGAAATCTCGGCCGGCATGATGCCCGGGAGGTCGAGTGAGTGCGTACGCGGCGCGCTCGGTTTGTAGTGCGTCTGCTGCGCTTACAGCCGCTTGCGCGGCTCCGTAGATAGCGCGCCAGGTCCCTTCGCGGATCGGAGTGGAGGTATCCGAGCTGTGATAGCTGACCTGGCCCAGAAACCCCTCTGGGCGGCGCCTGACCTGCCCGCGCACGAACTGAGTATTCACAATTTCTTCAACCGACGGATCAAGCGCTGTGGCGGACACCCAGGCGTGTTCCAGGAACTCGAGATAATCCCGGTCGTGAACCGCGGCGAGCGGGGCGAGGCCGTTGTCGTTCACTTCGATGAGGTTATGACCGCCAGCGGCCACCGCGTTACGAAGTGTGGTGTACCGGCCAGGTGACTCCGGGTGAGGCATCATGACGCCGCGACGAAAGAAGCGGTCTGGATCGTGCCTAACGCAGTCTGGCGAGTGGAAGACGAGCATTCGCGGGTTTCCGGTTCATTCATCGATTGGGTAAGTCCGGCATCTAAGGATGTCGAACCCTCTCGCACCTACGCTAAGGGCCTCACTTCACACCCTAATTTTGAATTTCGGCTCCTCTCGTGCGGCGTGGCCGCACAAATATCGAACAATCGTCAGCTGACGGTGACTGAAACCGGTGTTTCAGCGCCGAGCTGAGCGGCTCGCGAGAGGATAACCTGTGAAACGCTTCAGCTCCTGCATCACGACATGGCTGATCATCTTTTCGACCTTGTACTTTGGGTCGAGCAATCGTTGCGCGAAGGGGTGCCAGTCGGCTGGACTGGGCAGCATGATGCGAACCAAATAATCAAACTGGCCGTTGACCCGCAGGGCCTCGACGATTTCCGGTGTGGCCAGCAACCAGTCGTCGAAACGGCTGAGATCGTTTGGATTATGAGAACTCATCGCGATTTCGGCGACCATAAAAAAGGAAGACTGAACGCGTTCGATGGCGATAGCGGCATGATAGCCAGTGATTATGCCCGCATCTTCGAGCTGTTTCACACGCGCGACGCAGGCGCTTGGTGATAGGGCGACGCGGTCCGCAAGGGTTCGGTAGGTGATGACGTTGTTGGCCTGGAGTTCATCCAGGATTCGAAGATCGCGACTGTCGAGCCTGATCTGACCTTTATTCCTCATTCGCCACACCGAGCCCCTGACGATTGGTCATTCGCTCAGTGATGCAACGTCGGCAAGTGTTTCCTGGACGCGTGCTGCCCCAACGGCCCTAGCTGTGCCGTCTGAACTGTCGAGTGCTCGCTCGGCCTCATAATCCAGTCGGATCAGTCCGCATTCGAAGCGGCCGGTCGCGGTGTAAATCATTCGGAACCTGGCAAAATCGGTTGTGCAAACCAGCATCGGCATGGTCTCATCGTGATCGGCGAGACCGGCGGTCTTTCCGGTCCGACTGTCGCGAACGGTTCCAATGGAGTCCCGTTCGACATGCACCTGCGGCCCGGCGTCGAAGACATCGACATATCCTTCGTAACGGAAGCCCTCCTGGCCGAGCATGGCCATCGCCGGCGCACTCGACGAATGCGGCCGGCCAATGGCCGAGCGCGCGTCTTCGGGAAGTAGACTGACGTAGATCGAATGCTTCGGCAGGAGGTCGGCGATGAACTTTGCACCAGCGACGGCGCTAAGCCGGTCGGCTGCAGGGAAATCCATGTTGAAGAATTTGCCACCAACGGCGTCCCAGAACGGACTGCGTTTCTCTTCATTTTGCCAACCGCGCATCTCGGCCATGACCGTCGGTGAAAAGCGGTCCGGATCGGTTGCGATCAACAAATAGCGGCTTCGTGCGAGCATTCGCCCGACGCCGGTCCTTTTGAGATCCGGATGGATCGCGAGTCCGCCGACTTCAGTCGCGTCGGTATAGTCATTGGAGACGGCGAGAAGCTCCACGTTTGCGGTGACGTCGATTTCTGAAGAACGGTGCAGCAATCGCAACCGTTTGTAGGAGAAAAAGCCGTGCTGCGCTCCGATCCGCGGATAGACGCCGGCCGTTCCCAACACGCGCCCACTGGCCATATCCTCGAGCACAAGGACGTATTCGCGATCGGCCGCCTCTGTGCGATCGCTGAAGCTGGTGATCGAGCGCTGGATTTTGGCATCCAGAAAGTTTCGATCGGCTGGCAGCGTGGTCATTCCCGGGCCGAGGCTGATGGCGAGCTCGAACAAAGTCTCCAGATCCGACTCAGCGATGGGCCGCACGGCAAAATTCTTGAGCGAGGTCATCGGCTTCGACTCAGTTTCTCGGCAGCGACAGGGTCGGCCCAACGGTAGGTTTTAGAAGGCCCGACGGGATCAGTCCCGACATCGCCGCTTGGGCGCCTCTGATCAAAGAAAACGCTCGAACCAATCCAGTACGCGTTGCTGCACGTTGGTTTGATGCTCCCGCTCACGAAACCAGTGGGGCTCGCGGGGGTAGCGGACCATTTCGGCGGGTTTGCCCAGTAGCCGAAGACCTTCATAGAAGTGCCGACCCTGATCGATTGGCACGCGCGTGTCGGCTTCGCCGTGAAGGATGAGCACCGGGACTTCGACTTTATCGAGGAAGCGAACGGAAGAGGTCGCGTCATATTTGGCGATGTTCGTCGGCACGTCGCCGAAATAATCCCACGGGAAATCCGGCGTATCAGTCGTTCGCGCCATGCTCAGGAGGTCGGTTACGCCAGCACCGATGACAGCGGTTTTGAATCGATGGGAGTGAGTGACGGCCCAGGCCGACATGAAGCCGCCATAGCTCCATCCACCGATGCCCAGCCGGTTGGGATCGGCGATTTTCCTGGTGATCAGGTAATCCAATCCATCATTGACGTCCTGGAAATCCGCGCCGCCCCAATCGTCCATGACCGCGCGGGCAAAATTGGCGCCCTGTCCATCGGAACCGCGGGGGTTGGGCAGGAAAACGGCGAAGCCATGGCTGGCAAGCATCTGGCCCCATTCATGCCAGCTTCCCATCCAGCCTGACCACCAGGCCCACTCGGGACCACCGTGTATCTGGGTCACGGTCTTGATCGAAGTTCCCCGACGATAGCCCGGCGGAGTGATCAGCACGCCGTAGATCGTCCGCCCGTCGATACTGCTTTTCCAGGAAATCTCCTCGACGTGGCCAAGCGGCCAATGCGCGACCTGTGGGTTGATATCGGTGATCGGTTCGAATTTGTCTTTATGGACAAGCCAAAGGTCCGCCGGGCGGTCGGGGCTGTTGCCGGCCACTACGAGCGTGCGGCCGTCGTGACTGGATGCGAGTGCGGCAATCTCACCGGGGAATGCCGTGCCAGGCGAAATCGCACCGGACACAGGGTCGATCTTCATCAAACGGGAATGCGTAGCTTCAAAAGCGATCGCGTTCAGTCCACGCGAGTCCGCGGTCCAGTGTGGTTCCGTGATCAAGCCATGATAATCGTCGCCGATACGAGTGATCCTGCCGGTTGCCGCATCGTAAATCCGGACGGCGACGGAAATGCCTCCTCTCAGGAGCCGCGGCGTCCCCGTTTTCAAAATTTCCAGATAAGCAATCTTCCGACCGTCCGGCGACCAGTGCGGTGGACCGGCTGCCGAATCCATTCCAGTCTCGGAAACCGGCCCGCCGTCACGCGGAAGCAGGACGATGCGGCTGTGATAGAAAAAGTCGTTAATGGCAGGCGTCGGCGCCACTGCGAGCGCCAGCGTTCGTCCATTGGGAGCCCAATCGACGGCGCTGACGTTGAGATCTTCCGGTGATAGGCGCCGGGCATTTCCCGTCGCGAGATCGAGGATCCACAGCCGGCTGAAATGCTTGAAATGGTCAACCTCGGTCCAGTCGCGCTTCGCCTGCTCGTCGGCGTGTTCGGCGGCCGTTGGTGGATCGGCGGCAATGAACGCAATGCTCCGTCCGTCGGGTGACCATTCAAAATCGTTCACGCCACCGGGAAACGCGGTCAGCGGTAGGGCCTCACCGCGATCAGCCGGGATCCGCCAGATTTGCAGTACGCTATTGGAGGGGCCGCTCTCGCCGGCTACATCGGGGCGCGGGTCGAGCTTGAACGACAGTCCAGGCTCGGCGTCCTTTGCCAATGGGTTGGTCCGATCGGACAAGAAGGCGACGGAGCGGCCATCGGGCGACCAATGGGGCGCCTTGCTGATTCCACTGCTGAAAATGAACCGCCGCGCCGGGGCGCTTTTGTCAGTCGGGATCGACCAGATTGCCGACCGTTCCGGAGTGAAAGTCGAAATCTGACTTTGCACCGTGAACAGGGCTGTGCGCCCGTCGGGTGACAAAGCAACCTCTCGCATATCATCCAGGCTCATCACCTCTTTGGGTGTGATGAGGCCGTTCGCCACGGCACTTTGCGAAGCAGTCGCGGTTTGTGCGAAACCAGCCGAATGAGCGCTCGACAGGGCAATCGCCGCGCTGACTAGCGCCGCAGTCCGGAAGGGGGTCATGCTTCGGCTCCTGCTCGTTCTCTCTCCTCGCTAGATCGCCCAGTTGAACTGCAAACCGTAAGTGCGCGGCCGGATAATATATTCGGTCAAACCGATCCCGTAATTGCCGTAGCCGAACGTCACCGCATCTTTGTTTCCGATATTCTCGACGAACGCCGTCAAGGAATACGGACCCTTGCTGATCTCCAACCGGGCGTCGAACACATTGTAGGCCCGGAACACGTAAGGCTGATTGATGTAACCGGGCGCGCTCGAAACATAGCGGTGCAGAAGCGTGAAGGTCGGCTGCAGGGGCCCATCGATCCTGTACGATAACGTATTGCTAATTCGCCATTTCGCGGATGAGGGTAGCCTCTGGCCTTTGACGATTCCGGCGCTCGGGACGGTTTCGCTGATCCTCGCGTCCAGGTACGTGATGTTGGAAGTGAGGCTAATCGCGGGGGTGGGCCGCAGCACCACAGTTGCGTCGACACCGTCGATCTTCGCCGCGCCCGCGTTGGCCCCGTAAGTGAAGTTGTCCGGGCGAATGAGGCGGAGCTGAAGGTTCTTCCAGTCAACGTGATATGCGGTGAGGTCGAGCGAAATCTTGCGGTCCGCTAGATCCAAGCGAGTGCCCACTTCATAGTTCCAGAGCGAGTCCGAAGTTGTACCCTTGGGCGTATCGAAGCCAGCGAGCGGGAAGATCGTGTTCGGTGACCCGAAGCGGAAGCCCTTTGAGGCCAGCGCATAGATCATTACGTTGCGATTTCGATATGCGATCGATGCCTTCGGAGCAAAGCCGCTATCCTTGATCTTGAACTCGTCGCCAAGCAGGCCGCCGACGCCGTAGAAAATACCATAATAATTGGTACGGGTGCGGGAGTCAGTTCGGAAGAAACGTCCGCCGCCTGTTAGTGTAAAGTGCTTTGCGAAGTGGAAGTTGGCCTCGCCGAAGATTGCGGCCTCGTTGCCTGTGGTGAACGAAACGCCACTGTAATAGCCATCCTGGCCTTTGCGCTCGAAGAACAGGCTGGAATCATAGGGCGTCTCAGCCGCCGTCTGAATCTCGGCCTTGGCGTTCGGACCATACAGATAATCCTGGTACGACTTGCTAATGTGCTCGCTCATCGCCCCTATTAGCCAGTCGAATTTATCCCTCTTCGGCGACGCCAGCCGCACCTCGAAATCGCGCGTCTTTGACTGCAGCTCCGCTTCGTAAGTTTGGGGACCGGTAACGCCGAGGAAGCCGTAGAACGGCGTGTTGTCGTCGTACTGTTCGTCATGCTTCTTCACATAAGCCGCACTGGCCGTCAGTGTCGCGAAGCCAAAGTCCTGATCGAGGCGGAGGTTGTGGAGCTGAGTGCTGAAGTTGAACGGTACCGGGATCAATGTTGACCGAATGTACTTGCCGAGATCACCGAAGCGGAAGTTCACATCTGCGGTATCGTTCGTCTGATAGAGCCCCATGTAGGTGATCTTAGTGGCCGTCGTCGGCGTGTAGACTAGCGATCCCCGCCAGCCGTTGACGACCATGTCGTTCGAGCCCCTCACGCCGAGGCCGATATTGTCGAGATAGCCCGCCTGTTCGCGATGTACATAGACGAGCCGTGCGGCCAGCTTGTTGTCGATCAGCGGCACGTTGATCATCGCCTTACCGGCGAAGTTGAGCTGCCCATTAGCATTATGGGTCGAGCCGACCATACCTTCGAGAGCGGCGTGTGTGCCGCTCGCATCCGCAGTATTCGCGATATAGTTGATGGCGCCGCCGAGCGACGCCGAACCGAACAACGTGCCCGCCGGGCCGCGCAACACCTCGACACGATTGACGTCGAATGTATCGATATCCGGAAGCCCGGTCGCGTATCCGGGTTCCGTCAAAGGGATGTCGTTGATGAAGTAGCCGGTCGTGCCCTGGCCTTGGTCGAGGCCCGCAGTCGTTCCAATGCCGCGGATGACCGCAGTCGACACGCCGGAAGGCCCGTTGCTGAACGCAACGCCTGGGAGCCTCGTCAGATAGTCGGCGAAATCCTGAGCGCCAATCGCCTGAAGTTGATCGCCGGTGACTGCCGAGACGGAGCCCGCGACGTCTCTAACCCTCTCTCTGCGACGGGTTGCAGTGACATAAATTTCGTCGTTTGAGCCCGGAGCAGCGCCTTGGGTTCGAGTATTCGCTGTGTTGGGCTTGTCAGACGTGTGGGGTGTATTGCTCGCCGTCGACTGACTACTCGTATCCTGTGCAAAAGCGGGGGCGGCACCGGTGAGAAGAAGTGCCGTTCCAACGCGTAATGCGCATTTAAATGTCAACTTCGTAGTCATGGTTGGCCCCCTTTTAGCGCTCGGCGTACACCTCCTCGAAGTGCTGCGCCTGATTAGTCGCTTTCAATCGGCCCCCGCCTTGACGTTCCGGAGCCGACGTCCCTGCATCGCTTACGCTAGGTCAGCGATGGAAGTTGTCCAGCCTGGTATTTTTGCCGGTAAGTCATTGATGTTTCGAGGGACTAAGGACGCCATGCTCGCTTTTTCCGGCGGTCGTGCATCAATGCCGAATATTGTGCGGCTTACACGCAACAATATCGTTTGATGTGCGGGCGCCGGATCTTCCGCTGTTGGGCTTTCGTGGACTGTCGCGTCGTCTTCTAATACACTGTTCCGGACTTCGCATTCCCTGATCGAAGCGAGGAAATACCCTCTACAAACCGCACTCAATTTTTATCGCGTCGACTGGCGAAAAACTGCCATAAAATGATGCCGGCCCGCGACGCTCGCGGGTTTGGCTTCATGGTTTTCCCTGAAAATGGCCTCGGAACAGGGAAGTGGGAGGTGGAGAGCAGTTCGCAGCTGACTGTCTCCACCGCCACGCATCAGACGAACTCGCGTCTTGGCAAAAGAACACCGCGACACCGTGACTACGATAGCTGAATTCGTGGCCTCCGACTTCCCTCACAAGTCGCCGGACGCTGCCAGTAAGTCCATCAAGTTCCGCGTTGCTTCGCGGTCCGCTCCGTCTTCAAATGCAACATTTGGTCCAGCTATCCTCTCCGTGACTCCGCGGTGCATCCGTAGCGGGTGGGGGCACGTAACTGTCTAACCATCCAACAGGAGGACGACATGCAACAGGGTGCTTCCAATCGATCGAAAATCGCCGGTGTTATTGTGGCGGGTGCGGCCATGGTCGCGTTGCCGATCGCGTCTCATGCGCAAAGTCATTCGACCATCATCGGCCGGGCCGATCTCAAGCCATTGAACGGAAGTGGGGCTTCGGGGCAGGCCGAGCTTCGGCTGTCCGCCGACCAGCGGACGCTGACGGTCATCATCCAGGCGCGGGGGCTGGAGGC
>Ga0070660_100000227_pt1 | contig 37180 bp, 43 predicted proteins | sample KBSC33metaG_FD_64670 | JGI IMG/M metagenome (GOLD analysis project Ga0070660, IMG submission 64670) | Corn rhizosphere microbial communities from Kellogg Biological Station, Michigan, USA - KBS C3-3 metaG | ecosystem: Host-associated > Plants > Roots > Rhizosphere > Soil ... | reverse complement strand
TCCTACGTAATCCACCCCTTTCTCGTCGAAATCCTCGAGGTGCTGGTGGCGACGAACGCCAAGTTCAACAGCCTGCACTCGAAGGATCTGCTCGAGCAGGCGATGAAGCGAATGCAGCGCTTTGGCGAGAGCCTGGAGCGGATGGTGGGCCCGGATGGAGCCTACCCGCCGATCGGACGCTCGCTTACCTATCGAACCGCCGTGTTCCAGCCGCTCGGCTTGCTGGCGTGGCGAAAGAAGCTGCCGAAATCCCTTCCCGAAGCCCAGGTGCGCTCGGCAACCGTTGCCGCGCAGCGGGCGATCTTCCGCAGCCCGACCAATTTCGACGCGAGGGGCTATCTCACAATCGGCTTCGCGGGACATATGCCCGGTCTCGCCGATTGGTACTCAAACGCGGGGAGCATGTACCTGGCCGCGGAAAGCCTGTTGGCGCTCGGTCTGCCCGCCGCAGACCCTTATTGGATGTCCTCCGGGCAGCCGTGGACCATGCGGCGTGCGTTCGGCGGCGACGTTTTCGCGAAAGACTATTACGTCGAATATTAAGACCGACGGCAAGCTAACGGCTTGGTGTCTGAAGGCCGAATGTGGCCAGCGTGCCAGACGCCGGCGCCTTGCCGACATTTTCAAGCAGATTCGACCTTCTCAATCTGGGCGGGCTGGTAAATTCACTCATTTCACCGCTCGTTTAGAACGACTCATTGCAGAATCGGAGGGGCCGTTTCTGCCTAGCAACGATACTAACCAGTCAAGCCGCTGTATTCTCCCCGATTCCTACTTAGCGGACGGCCAGCGGATGGATGTTGCACCGCAGCGCAAAATTCGCTAAGGATTCGTTTACCAGATCAGTTTGGGTCGTTTTTTGGGGAGTTTCGTATGAGCAAGCGCACAATTCTGACCGCGGTCGCGAGCTTGGCGGTTGCCATGGCTGCTCCCACCGCCGTTAATGCCACCGCCCTGTCGTTCAGCGTGGGTGACGTCACCTCCGGCTCGTTCGGCGATGCGCACATCAAAAAGGGCACGTTCACGGACACGGTCAGCTTCACCCTGCTTGATGCCGGCACGCTCAGCGCGAGCCTGACCAGCGCGGCGAACAAGCTCCAGAAGGCGGGCGATCTCGACTTCACCAGCGTCGTCCTCACCGGCGGCAACGGTCCGTTCACATTCGACATCGTGAACAATTTCGGCCCAACCCTGACCGACAGCGCGACCTTCGCCGGCTTCCTTACCGCTGGCAACTACCTGCTGACGATCAAGGGCATGTCTTACGGTAACGCGCAGTTCGGCGGCAACACGACCGTCGAAGCGGTTCCGGAAGTTGCGAGCTGGCTGATGATGCTGGCGGGCTTCGGAGTAGTCGGCGCCGGTCTGCGCCGCCGTCGTTCCAGCCTCACCTTCGCTTAAGTAACGCGTAATTCAAGGACGCCGTCGGCCGTTGGCCGGCGGCGTTTTTGCGTCCGTCCTTTTTTCGGAACGCCCGTCCTGTCGGCAGCCATAGTTTAGCCTTGGCTCACTCACACGGATGTCCGCTACTGGGTTGGAAGCGGTCGTTCCATGTCGGCCCGAATGAACGGCGACTTTCAGGAAGCCGGTTGACGAGCGCCAACAGCGACTAATGGGGCACTTAGCGGCCAGTGTTTCGAGACCTGCCTCGCCACTTCCCGATAGCCACTATGCGAAACGGCGGCAGCCCGGTTCCTTTCGAGAGCCGGGCCGCCGGCGGCCTCTGAGGGGGCCGCGGATTAGCCGACGCGGATCGACAGCTCGACCTCATCGCTGAATGGCATCGACATGTAGCCATTGTTGAGCGCGCGCACGCGCGCCAGATATTCCGGGCAGTAATCGGCATTGTCGGCGATCAGGATCGCGCCCGGCCGCAAGCGGCTCTCCAATCGGTCGAGGATGTCCAAATAGAGCGCCTTGGCGCCGTCGAGCAGTAGCAAGTCGATCGTCTCGGGCAGATCGATCCCCAACGTCTCCAACGCGTCGCCTTCGCGGAACTCCACCAGCTCGGCCAGCCCGCCCTCGGCGAGATTAGCCTTGGCCCGAGCGAGCTTGGTGGGTTCGAACTCGCTGGTGATAAGCCGGCCACCGCCATTGTCGCGAAGCGCTGCCGCCAGGTGAAGCGTCGATAGGCCGAACGAGGTGCCGAACTCGACAATCGAGCGGGCGTTGGTGGCTCGTGCCAGCATGTAGAGCAGGCGGCCCACTTCGGGCGACACCGGCAGCGCGAAGTCGCTGAGTTTAGCGTAAAACTTCCGATAATCGGTCTTGCTGCGCATCATCCGGCGATGGTCCTCGCTAGTCACGCCCGCAAAGGCGGGGCTTTGTGCCGGCGGGTTGGCGTCCGCGTCCGCGAACAGGCGCGCGAGAAGGGGCGCCACGGGGGCGCTCGAAAGCGTGATCATTTGGGTTCTCCGATCGGCGAGCCAAGGGACTTGCTTGCCTAGGGGAGAAATACGACTAATTCGTCAGGTTTAGCTATTCGCATTAGGAAGAAGCTTGCATGGCGGCCGCCCGGAGCATCCCCATCTCCTCGCGAAAAGACCCCAAACAGGCGCGCTCGAACCAACTGGTCGAGGCGGTGCTCGACGCGGCTGTTCAGGTTTTGATGAAGGAAGGCGCCCAGCGTTTCACCACCGCCCGAGTCGCCGAGCGCGCCGGGGTAAGCGTGGGCTCGCTTTACCAATATTTCCCCAACAAGGCCGCGATCCTATTCCGCCTGCAGAGCGATGAGTGGCAGCGCACCTCGACGTTGCTGCGGAGTATCCTGGAGGACCAGACCACCCCGCCAACTGCCCGGTTGCGCCGGCTGATTCACGCCTTCATCCAATCGGAATGCGAGGAAGCCGCGATCCGCACTGCCCTGAGCGATGCAGCGCCGCTTTACCGCGACGCTCCAGAGGCGATCGAAGCCAAAAAGGACAGCGCCCAGATTTTCCGGGGGTTCTTGCGCGAGGCCCTGCCGCTCGTGCCCGAAGAGGCGCGGATGCTCGCGGGCGCCCTGATGAAGACGACGCTCAGCAAAGTGGGGAGCAGCTTCTCCGAGACGCCGCGGACCGAAATGGAGATCACTGCCTGGTCGGACGCTCTGGCCGATATGCTCTGTGCTTATCTCGAGCGCCTGAACGCCCAAGCGCCTGCGCCACAGTTATAACCGCCGTAGCGGGGAGATGCGGTGGAGATAGGGCAAGTACCGCTGAAGCGCGGCCTGAACGAACAGCGGCTCTTGGGTCTACCAGGTCCGGATGCGGCTCACGACCCGTGATGCATCATCTCCTCATGCTCCTCGGGCGCGGTTGCAACCGCCTTGCGATAGGCTTCCGGCGACATGCCCGGCATGGCACGGATGAAAGCGACCATGTCCCAGATCAGCGGGTCCGGGTGCGTGCGGCCCCAGGCCGGCATCGCCGTCATCTTGACCCCATGCTTGATGATCCAGAATTGCTCGGCGGGCGTCAGCCCACTGCCCTTCGCCAGCTGCGGCGCCTGTGGGTAGAGGCCCTGCGCCAGTTCGGACGGCTCGACACCCGGGCCGAGATGGCAAGTGGCGCACATCTCCCCATAAAGTCCCGCCCCCGCCGAAACGCGCTTCGCTGAGGACAGATCGGCGGGTGCTTGGATGCCTCTCGCCCTCGCGGCAACCGAGCGAGCCCGCACAATATCCAGAAGCGAGCGGACGGCGGCGGTGTGCGGCACATCGGCCGCGACATTATAGCCGCCCAGGCCGATATAGAGCGCTATCGCGATAATAATCGTGGCGAGCAGGCCGACCGCGACGATCCAACCGCGCCTGCGTGATCCGATGGGCCCGGTCTCCGAACCCGTGGTCGTGGGCATGGACGTCTCCCTCAAAACCAGATGCGCAGGCCGGCAACGAAGCCCGGCCCGCCGACCCGTTCGCCATCGGCGCGGGCATAATCGGCGGTGCGGCCGACCTTGCGCTGCCACGAGACGCCCACATAAGGCGCGAACTCGCGCCGGATCTCGTAGCGCAGGCGCAGGCCGAGTTCGGCATCGACCAGACCCGAGCCATAGCGATCCTCCGGCACATTCTGGGCGGACAGGTTGAGCTCGACGCGCGGCTGAAGCACCAGCCGCTGCGTCAGATGCGCGTCATGCCAGCCTTCGAGCCTGCCGAGCAGATCGCCCTTCTCCGACAGGAAGAGCGCGGCTTCGGTCTCGAACATGTACGGCGCCAGGCCTTCGAAGCCGAGCGTCGCATAGGTGCGGCTGGGACCAGGCCGGAAGTCGTGCCGCACGCCCGCCTGGAGATTGAAATAAGGGCCGATCGCGCGCGAATAGAGCGCCTGCACTTCGGCGCTATCGACGCCGCCCCGAAACGCTCCCTCGCCTTCGCTCTTGAGAAAGAGGCGGTTGCGGTCACCGCCGATCCAGGCCTCGCCGTCCCACCGATAGCCATTCCGGCCGGCATGCGCCTGGAACTCTGCGAGATTGAGCAGGACCTTGTGGTAGATGCGCCCGCCATCGTCGCGCATCATCACGGCGCGGGCATGATCCATCGCCGAGCGGTCGTAGGTACGGTCGGCATAATGGTCCATCGGCGGGGCCGGCGCGGGGGCATTGCCGGGCGCGAGATCCGTGCCGACGGGTTGGCCGTTTATGTCCATGCCCGGCATCGGAGCCCCGGCCTGATGCTGCATGCCGGGCATCGCGGCCATGTCGTGGACTGGGGGGGACCCCGGACCCGGCATCGGCATGCCGGGCATGGTGGTGGAGCCCGACATATCCATGCCCGGCATCGGCGATTGTGCGGGTGCGGGCGCGTGTGGCACCGACCGATGTGGCGCGGCGGCCTCGACGCGGAGGCGGTGCGTGCCGGCGCGTTTGCGCGGCGCTGGGGCAGGCGTGGCCTTCTTCGCCGGCTGCGGGGCGGGCATGCTCATGCCCTTCATGTCCATGCCCGCCATCGACTGCGCCCCGACGGACGACGCCAGCGACAGGCCAAGCGCGGTCGCCGCGATGAACGGGCGCGTCATGCCGCACCCCCCTCACGGCGCACGCTGACCAGACGCATCATCCCGGCAATCATGTGCATCAGCATGTGGCAGTGGAACGCCCAGTCGCCCTCATTGTCGGCGGTGAGGTCGAAGCTGACCTTGCCGCCCGGCTGGACGTTGACCGTATGCTTGCGCGGCGCATGGTCGCCATGCCCGGTTACCAGCTCGAACAAATGCCCGTGCAGGTGGATCGGGTGGGTCATCATCGTATCGTTGATCAGATTGACCCGCACACGCTCGCCGTAGCGAAACGGAATCGGCGTCATCATGCCGGACATCTTCTCGCCGTCGATGGACCACATATAGCGTTCCATGTTGCCGGTGAGATGGACGTCGATCGACCGCGACGGCGCGCGCGTGTCGGGATTGCGCTCCAGCGCGACGAGGTCGCGGTAGACGAGCACGCGGTGACCGGTATTTTCGAGCCCCTGTCCCGGCTCGCCGGTCCGATCCATGGGCATGGGTGCGATCGTCTGCACGCTGACATCACGCTTGACGCCGGGCGCCTTCGAGAAGTCGCGCATGCGCATCGACGACATCTCCATCCCGGTCTCGCCGGCCTGGTTCTTATGCGTCGCCCCGTGATCCATTCCCGCCATTCCCGAGCCCGACATGCCGCTCATGTCCATGCCCCCAGAGCTTGGCTTGGTCGGCGACATCGGCTCCGGAGCGGCGGAAGCGAGCAGGCGCGACGCATTCTGCTCGGCCGTCGGATCGACCCCGCGCATCGGGGCCGACGACATGGTCATGCCGCCCATCTCCATGCCCATGTCCTTCATCGTCGCGACGGGCCGTTTGCGCAGCGGCGGGACCGCGGCGGCCATGCCCGCGCGCGGCGCCAGCGTCGCGCGCGCCAGTCCCGAGCGATCCACCGCCTCGCCGACCATCGTGTAGGCGCGATCGTCGGGAGGGGTGACCAGGACATCATAGGTTTCGGCGACGCCGATCTGGAATTCGTCGGTTTCGACCGGGCGCACATTCTGCCCGTCGGCCTGGACGATCGTGAGGGGCAGGCCCGGAATGCGGACGTTGAAGGTCGTCATCGACGAGGCGTTGACGAAGCGCAGCCGCACCCGCTGGCCCGGCGTGAACAGCGCGGTCCAATTGTCGCGGGGGCCATGGCCGTTGATCAGATACGTGTAGGTGGCGCCGGTCACGTCCGAAACGTCGGTCGGATCCATGCGCATGCGGCCCCACTGGAGCCGATCCTTCAGCCTCTGGTCGCGACCGGCGAGCAGGCCTGCGAGCGTCTGCTGCTGATGGTCGAAATAGCCGGCCTCCTGCTTCAGTTTGGCGAGGATGGCATCGGGCGACATGAAGCTGTGATCCGACAGGACGATCACATGCTCGCGATCATAAGCGACGGGATCGGGGCCGGCCGGATCGATCACGATCGGCCCATAGAGCCCCGCTTGCTCCTGCGTGCCGGAGTGACTGTGATACCAGTAGGTGCCCGACTGCTTCAGGGGGAATTGATAGACGAAGGTCGAGCGCGCTTGGATGCCCGGGTAGGAGACGCCGGGCACCCCGTCCTGATCGGACGGAACGATCAGCCCATGCCAATGGAGCGAGCTGTCTTCCTCCAGCTCATTGGTCACGTGGATCCGGACGCTCTGGCCCTCCTTCAGCCGGATGAGCGGCGCAGGCACGGTGCCGTTGATCCCGATCGCCCTGGAGGGGCGGCCATCGATCATCATCGTCTGGCGGGCGATCCTGAGGCTGATGTCCCCGCCTGCCAGGGTGGGAAGCGGTTGCGTCAACCCCGCCGCGACGGATTGCGCCCAGGCCGGCAGCCATGCGCCAAAGGCGGCTGTCCCACTTAAAAAGGCGGCATCACGCAACACGGCGCGGCGATCGGGACGATATTCCATCTTACTCCCCAGGGCGCTTGATACCCATTCGAAGGTGCATACGCGCGATCATCCGGAACCCCTCTTGAGCATCGACAAAATCCGACATTCCATTGGAGAAAATGCGATCAATTGCGAAGCTGATCAGCCAGTTTGGCCCGGGCCCGCCGCACACGTGTCTCAACCGCTTTTTCGCTCACCCCGAGGATCGAGGCGGTTTCGGCCTGGCTCGCGCCTTCGATGGCGTGCAGCACCAGAGGCTCGCGCAGCGACGGCGGAAGCTCGGCGACAGCCGCCGCGAGGCGGCGCAGATCCTGTCGATCACCCGCCTGCACGTCGGGCAAGGGCTTGTCTTCCGCAATGTGCCGCAGGTCGGACTCGGCCGTCGGCGAAAGGCCGAGAAATCGCCGGACCCGGCGCCTGCGCGACCAGTCGCGGCATTTGTTGATCGCGATGGCGGATAACCAGGTCCGCATCGACCTCGCCTCATCGAAGCGCCGCAATGCGCGGTAGGCTGCGACGAAGGTTTCCTGCACAAGATCGAGCGCTTCATCCGGGTCGCCGATATTGCCGACTACCAGCCGGTAAATTGGTTGGCGGTGCCGCCTCACCAGTTCCGCGAAAGCCGATTGCCGTCCGGCAAGGCTGAGCGATGCCAGTTCACCGTCGGAAAGCGCGGAGAAATCTATCGTCACCGTGGATCGGCGGTGAGAGCCTTGACGACGGCGCGATCGAATTTCGCAGCCTGATCGGGCCGCAGCACCTGGCGCATCGCGAAGACGTGCGCGAGCGTCGCCTTTTGCAGATCACCCATATCCCGGTGCGTGCGATCGACGGCGGCACGCACCTGCGGACCGTCGCCATGCTCCGCTTCGATCGCCGCCGCGAGACCGGCATTGTCCGCGCGCAGGCGCAATTCGATCGTCTTGCGTATCGTGGCGAAGCGACCCTCCAGCATATCCAGCCGCACCTGTTGAGACGCATCGAGGTGCAATCCATGATGCAGAAGCTCGTGCAGCTCGGTCGACGGCTGAACCGGTGCGCGCAGAAGGGATCGGCCGATCACCACGCCCGCGACTGCCGCGACGAAAACAGCCACGACCAAAAGCATCGCCCGGCGCAAGCTCATGAGCCCACCAGCAGGGTCGAAGGTGCCAGGTTGAGGCCGCTATCGATCGCGGTCTGGGCACGCCTATCCGGCGATTCCGGCAGAATGCTCGCCGCAGCTCCAACGAGCAGTGCCGCGATAATTGCTGCAACGAAAGCATTGTTCGCGGGGCGATCGTTCGCGACGCATGCGATACGCGCCAGGACCTCTCCATCAATCGCCTGCAAACCGGGATGCGCCGGCCGCGCTGCCAACGCGCGTAGCGCCGTGTCCAAACCGTCGGTCATGAGCTCCTCCTGCCCTGTGCATAGCATACGCACGAAACAGGAATGACCCTCATGACCGGATTTAATCGCCTGGTCGCAAGTTCGCGCATCCGCCCCTACCCGAAATACCGTCCCGCAAGAGGCCGATCGTGAGGGCTGGCCGTCCGTGAAGCGTAGAAAGCCGCGACGGGGGCTTGACCCTGACATGATGTCAGACCCCACCTGAGGGGCGAAAGGACATTCCATGAGCGAGCAGCACACGGACCACCATCATCGCGCCGCGTCCGCGCCGGATATGGCAGCACTCCCGAGCGCGGGCCTGGTGAAGGATCCGGTGTGCGGCATGACTGTCGACCCGGCCAGGGCGCAGCATCATGCCGACCATGCCGGCCGCAGCTATCATTTCTGCAGCGCGGGCTGTCGCACCAAGTTCGTCGCGGCCCCCGAGCGATATCTCGCTCCCCGACAGGCGGCCGAGGACGCGCCGGAAGGTACGATTTATACGTGCCCGATGCATCCGGAGATCCGGCAGGTCGGGCCGGGCTTCTGTCCGATCTGCGGCATGGCGCTCGAGCCCCTCACCGCGACGCTCGATCAAGGACCCAACGCTGAATTGGTCGACATGACCCGGCGTTTCTGGGTCGCCCTCGCTCTCGCGGTTCCAGTCTTCCTCCTTGAGATGACCGGGCATTTGGTAGGCCATCGGCTGATGCTCAGCCCCGCTGCGTCGAACTGGATCCAGTTCGCGCTGGCCACGCCGGTCGTGTTGTGGGCGGGCTGGCCATTCTTCGTGCGCGGATGGGCATCGCTCGTTTCGCGAAGCCTCAACATGTTCACGCTGATCGCAATGGGCGTGGGGGTAGCCTGGCTCTACAGCGTCGTCGTTGTCCTGCTCCCCGGAATATTCCCGACGGCCTTGCGTGGTCCCGACGGCAGCGTCCCCGTCTATTTCGAGGCGGCTGCCGTGATCACGGTATTGGTGCTGCTCGGGCAGGTGTTGGAACTGCGGGCGCGGGAACGAACCTCCGGAGCGATCAGGGCGCTGCTCGACCTCGCCCCCAAGACGGCGCGGCGGTTGCGGCCCGACGGCACGGACGAAGACGTCACGCTCGACCAGGTCGTCGTTGGCGACCGCCTGCGCGTACGCCCGGGAGAAAAGGTGCCGGTCGACGGCGAACTCACCGAAGGCCGGGTCGCGATCGACGAGTCCCTGGTGACGGGCGAATCCATGCCGGTGACCAAGGAACCGGGCGCCAAGGTCATAGCCGGGTCGCTCAATCAGACCGGGTCGTTCGTCATGGTCGCCGAAAAGGTCGGGACCGAGACCCTGCTGGCGCGGATCGTCCAGATGGTCGCGGACGCGCAACGCAGCCGCGCACCGATCCAGCGGATGGCCGATCAGGTCTCTCGCTGGTTCGTCCCCGCCGTCATCACCGTGGCGATGATCGCGGCGGTTGGCTGGGCACTGGTCGGACCGGAGCCGCGCCTCGCCTATGCGCTCGTCGCCGCCGTCTCGGTGCTGATCATCGCCTGCCCTTGCGCGCTGGGCCTGGCCACGCCGATGTCGATCATGGTCGGTGTCGGCCGCGGCGCCCAGGCGGGCGTGCTCATCAAGAATGCCGAGTCGCTCGAGCGGTTCGAAAAGATAGACACGTTGGTCGTCGACAAGACCGGAACGCTGACCGAGGGACACCCCGCGGTCACGGCGATAGTCCCTGTCGCACCCATGCCGGAAGCCGAGCTGCTGCGCCTCGCCGCCAGTGTCGAGCGCGCGAGCCAGCATCCACTGGGCGAGGCGGTGGTGCGTGCCGCGAACGAACGCGAACTGAGTCTTAGCGAGGTCACGGATTTCGACGCTCCCATCGGCCGTGGCGTCACCGGCATCGTCGAAGGCAGGCGCGTGCTCTTGGGCGCTCCGCGGCTCATGTCCGAGCAGGGCATCGATACCGGCGCACTGGCGGCCGATGCGGAGCGGCTGCGGGCAGAGGGTGCCACCGCCATATTCGTCACGGTGGACGATAGGCTCGCGGGGCTGATCGGCATCGCGGATCCGATCAAATCCTCCACGCTCGCGGCGCTGAAATCGCTCCGCAACGAGGGGATAGAGGTTGTCATGATGACGGGTGACAATCGCACCACCGCGCTTGCCGTCGCCAAGCGCATCGGCATCGAACATGTCGAGGCCGAAGTGCTGCCCGAGGATAAAGCCGCCGTGGTGAAGAAGCTGCGCGCGGAAGGGCGCGTGGTCGCGATGGCAGGCGACGGCGTCAACGACGCCCCCGCGCTGGCCGCCGCCGAGGTCGGCATCGCGATGGGCGCCGGCGCGGATGTCGCGATCGAGAGCGCCGGCGTGACCTTGCTCAAGGGCGACCTGAACGGCCTGGTGCGGGCGCGGCGATTGTCGCGCGCCGTGATGCGCAACATCCGCCAGAATCTCGTCTTTGCCTTCGCCTATAATGTCGCGGGCGTTCCGATTGCGGCAGGCGTCCTTTATCCCGTCACGGGGACATTGCTCTCCCCGGCGATCGCCGCCGCCGCAATGGCGCTTTCCTCCGTCAGCGTCATCGGCAACGCGCTGCGCCTTCGAACTGTGCGGCTCTGAGCTGCGGCGCGGGGGCTGATGAAGAAAGGCCGGTTACCGTCACGCCGGCCTGGGCGCGATCTTCGTGCGCTCGCCATCGACGTGCCAGCGCAGGCCCGACGCCTGCGTCTCGACCCCAAGCGGCACGCCATGCTTCATGCTGAGATAGGTGTGTATCGCGTTCGGCACCGCGCCCGCGTCGATCAAGGCGGCGCCATGTAGGGCGCGAATGTCGCACGCGGTCGGTCCCGTGGATGCCGACAGCGGCTTTCGGCCGGTGACGCGACGCCCGGTATGATCCAGCATGACATGCCAGTGGCCCGCGAGCAGCATCGTCTCGGCATCCTCGCTGACCGCAAGCGCATAGGCTTCGAGAGGTCGCGTCGGATCGGTCGAGGGTATCACCAGCGGCGTGTGGGTGAGGCCGTCGCCAAAGCGGATGGCGGCGATCGTCTCGCGCGCTTCCGCCAGCCGCAAGGCATCCGGAGGAGCGGACTGCGTCGCCGGCAAGATGACGACATTGCCGTCCGTGTCGAAGCGCGCTTCGCCCAGGAGCCTGGAGCTTGGCGGCACATCGAAAGCGAAGACCCGATAGCCCAGTTCGTCCACCAGGGTCGCCAACCCGCTAGGCATCATGCTGCGCGCCGCATAAGCGACGCGCGCCATCTCCGTCGCGAGGTCGAGATGGAAGAGGAGGCTGCCTCGCGCGGCGGCGAGACCCGCCGCCTCGTGCAGCTGTGCCAAAGCCTCCTCGACATGCATCCCGTCACCTCATCCCAGCGGATCGCTTTGCTAATCGATCCGCGCGGCCGGACCAACCAGGCCCGCTTTAGTCGGATCGATTATCGATCGCGCGTCGGCAATCCACCACAAGGTCAACGGTTTGAATCACGATGAGTGACGATCATGGGTTTTGGAATCTCGCTCCCCAGCCTGTCGGATATCGGCCATGCCGTGCGAAACGGCGTCACCGGCGCCGCGACCAGCGTGCGCGATTTCGGATCGGCGGCGGTCGCCAAGACCGAGCAGCTCGCCAGTGATGGCCTCGATCTGGGCCGCGGTGCCGTGAACGCGGTCGAATCGATCGACGTGCGGCAAGCGGCTTCGGTCGTCCGCGAGAAGATCAGCGAGGGGACGGAGGCGGCACGCAACGGCATCAAGGTCGGCGTCGAATGGGCGGGCCAGAGGACGCACGAAGCCGCCGATTTCGCGCGCGATCATGTGCCGGGCGGGGACAATATCATCTCGAACGGCATTCGCGGCGCAATCACCGCGCAGGAGGACATGACCCGCTTCAGCCTGGGGGTGGTCGGCGGCGTGACGCGCGAGGCTGTAGGCCTGGTCGGCACCGCCGGTGAGCTCGGCACCACGGCGATGGAGATGCAGCTCTCGCCCGAGGCGAGCGCCGAATATGGTCAGAAGATTCTCGACGGCGCGAAAGGCGCGGCGGAGGCGACCGGCACATATATCGGGAGCGTTGCGAAGGACCCGACGCGGCTTGGCGGCGATGTGTCGCATATCGCCGACGCGAGCGGCAAATGGGTGGGGGGCCAGGTCGACCGCTATCAGCAGGCCTTCCGCGACGGCAAAGGATTCGAGACGGTCGGCATGGATGTCGGCACGGTCGCGACCTACGTCGTCCCCATCGGCGGCGGTCCCGCACGCGGCGCCCTGACGGCGGCGGTTCGGGGCGGCACCGAGGCGGCCGCCCGCGGCGGTGCGGAGGCGCTGGCTCGCGGCGGTGCCGAAACCCTGGCGCGCGACGGGACCGAGGCGATTGCCCGCGATGGCGCGACGACGATCGCCCACACCGCACCCGAGCCGCTCAAGGGCCTCTCCGATATCGCCCGGCGGACCGGCGCGTCCGAAGGCAAGCTGCAGGAGGTGATCGACCTCGGCCGCGACAATCGGCCCCCGCCCGCGGATTATCTTTCGGCGGAGCGGATCGCGGAGCATCGCGCGGCGTTCGATGACGGCGCATCGCGTTTCTCGCTGCAAAAGAATGTCGACAAATATGGTCTGGGCCAGCGCGACGGCACGACCTTCGTCATGACCCGGGCCGAGGCGGATCAGGTGCTGCACGCGGCCGGCGGCGACATGCGCAAGCTCGAGGAGGCGCTCGGCCTGCCTAAAGGGCAGCTCGACGGCGAGAAGCTGGTTCGCGTTGACTTCCCGCCCGAAAGTTTGGACGATCTCAACGTGCGGATGCCGAGCGGCAATGAAGCGGGCGCCAACGATCAGTGGCTGCCGGGCGGGTTCCTTCCTTCGGGCGCCAATGAGGCGGTCCTCGACGGCGGTCGCGCAACCGCGGACCAATATGCGATCACGACGGTGAAATAAGATGGTGGACAGGTTTCAGGATAGTCTGGTCGACCGCGAGGGGCTGCTTTCGCTCGGCATCGATCGGGAAGGCGGCCATCCCTATCTGTCGATACCCGTTTCCAACCAGATGGTCGACTATGAGGAATATTACAGGCTGTCGCCCGCCGAATATGAGACGTTCGGCGGGGATCTGGCGCAGGCACGGATCTTCGCCAATGCGTGCCGCGCGCGCACGCACGACGACCGGCTGATCCTGCCACCCGGATCGGACCGCGGCACGCCGCGCTGAAGGTGGCCGACTGTCTGCTGATGGGCGACAGTATCGCGGTGGGATTGTTCGGTGCCCTGCGTGCCGGCGGCCTTTTTTGCGTGCTCAGCGCGCGGATCGGCGCGACCTCGGCCGAATTGCCCAGCCAGATCGCGCATGCCGGCTTCCATCCGATCGTCATTCTCTCGGCCGGCACCAATGACGCGGTGGGGGCACCCCTCGACGCGAATCTCTTTGCCGCACGCAAGGCGCTGAGCGGAGCGCATGTGATCTGGGTGCTGCCCTATAAGAGGCGGGTCGCTTACTCCGTGACGCAGATCGCGTTTCGGTTTGGCGACGATCTGGTCGACCTGGCGCCGTTTCCGACGCGCGACCGCATTCATCCCAGCAATTATCAGGCCGTGGCCAACGCGCTGCCGCGCTGACGCTAGAGCGAACGCTCCGATTGCATCGGAGCGTTCGCTCTAGCTTATTGTTTTTCGCGATTTCCGAGTCGCCGGGTGATTCCACCCGGCTCGAAATCGCTCTAGTCGGAGCGACTATGGTGGCGATGCCGCCGAAACGTCAGCATGCCCTCAGGTTCGAGGGAGTCTGGCGCGATGGTCCAGCCGGTGTCGATGGGTGCGGTTGCCGCAACGAAAGCTTCGGAAACGACGCCCGGCCAGTCCAGTGGTGCCGCGGCCTATGCCATGGATTGGCGGGGCAGCGCGCCGGTCAGCGCGAAGAGACTGGTCGGCACGGGCGAGACACCGCCGCACCCCGCCAACGACAGCGACCTCGTTGCCCGCGCCAAGCTGGACGCGTTGCTCAGCGCCGACGTCTACAAGGATGATCCCAATCCGCCGGCCGGTTTCCATGTCGCCAGTGACGGCGAACTCGCGGACCTCAACCTGACCCCGGCAATGCTCGAGCGCCCGGGTGTATCGAGCTTCCGCGCGCGGGTTTATGTCGAGGGCAGCGGCGATGGTGCCCGCTATGTCGTCGCGTTTCGCGGTTCGGAGTCGGGCGAGGATTGGAAGAACAATTTCGAGCAGGGCGTCGGCATGGACGCGCCGAGCTATGCCAAGGCGCTGCGCATCGGCCGCGAGATCGCACGCAGCGGAGCGGACGTGACCTTCACCGGCCATTCGCTTGGTGGCGGGCTGGCTTCCGCCGCCTCGATCGCGAGCGGGCGCGAAGCGGACACGTTCAACGCTGCCGGCCTGTCACAAAACACGATCGGCGAGGCCCGCGCGATCGCATCCGCCAACGGACGCGGCAGTGCGGCAGTGCAGGCCTACCATGTGCCTGGAGAAGTCCTGACCATGGTGCAGAATGGCGGTGATCGGGCGGCAGGCGCGATCCTGGGGGGCATATTCGGCGGGTTGCCGGGCGGTATCGCCGGTGCGATCGGCGCGGATGCCCCGCCCGCTTTCGGCACGCGCCACACGCTTCCCGATGTCCGGCCTCATGGCAAAAGTTTCGTCGATGGGCTCAATCCCGTCGACCGCCACAAGATCGATTGGGTGCTTGCGGGAACCGCGGCGCTACGCTGACGATTGACCGCCAGACCGCGGCTGGCGACAGGTTTTATGTGTCACGACTCATTCTCGTCCCGATCGCGGCCATGGTGATCAGCATCGCGGCCGATGCCGATGCGGCCTGCTTCGCGCCCGACACGGTCCTGCCCACGCACCAGGAAATCGCCGCCGATGCACATCTCGGCCGCAGCGCGCGCGATCTGGCGCAGGCATTGCTGGGGCATGATCTCGGCACCGCCAAACGCCTGCTCGACAGCGACCGCGCGCTGGCGGATCTTCCGGTTGGACCGCGGCATGACATGCTCTCGCTCGCGGTTGCGAGCTGCGACGAACAGGCGATCGAGTTGCTCCTCGCGCATGGAGCATCGCCCGACGGCGTGCATCGCGGTGTGCCGCTCGAACTGGCGCTGCGCGCGACCCGGCCCGATTTCGCCTATCGCCTGCTCAAGGCGGGCGCGGCGCCTCAGCCGATCGAGGACCGCGCCGGACCGCTGACCACCGCGATCGAGCTCAATTCCCTGGGCGGCGTGCGGATGCTGCTCGATTTCCATGCGGATCCCAACGTCACCGAAAATACCGGCAACCGGCCGCTCCAGACCGCGCTGGACATGGAGCATTTCCGCATCGCCGAACTCTTGCTCGACCGCGGCGCCGACCCGTGGGCACTTGACGGCAGCGGCGGCAATCTCGGCAGCTCGCTTGCCGAACCGATGGTCACGGCCGTGCCGGAGGAAGCCGCGGCACATGCGCGATTGGTGAAGCGGCTCGATCGGATCGGCTGGCCGCGTCCCACGCCTAAAGTCGCCGAGGTCCGCGCGCTGGCGCTCGCGGGCAAATGGCCGCCACCCGCAGCGCGGGCGATCGGTGCGAAGCCGGTCTCCGAGCAGGTGCTCGCGTTGATCCGCCGCCGCAGCGCGCGTCGATAGTCAGGCGAGCGCGCCGGTCTCCAGTTGCAGCGCGCCGACGGCCAGGCCATGGCTCGCGAGCTGGTTCTGCAGTCCACCGAGCGTGTCCTCGCCGAAGGCCGCGCCGCCATCCGCCACATGCAGCTGGATGTCGAGCGCGCCGCCCGCATTGCGGACCAGCCGCGCGCCGGTAGCAGGCCAGGCATCCTCCCCGAAGCTGACCCGGACCTCTCTGGCGCCCTTGCCCTTCTCGCGCAGCCAGAGTTGCGTCATCAATTGCGCGAAAGCGGACGGATCGACGTGCGGCCCCGGCATGTCGGGAGCCGCGATCGGGATCACCGCTTGCTGTGCGGTCGCGAACAGCCCCTGCTGATTATCCTGATCTGCATCCTGGTCGGTATCGAGCCGCCCATGATCATGAGCGCGGCCCCTCGCGCCTTCCGCACGCTCGGCCTCGTCGCCCGCGCGCTGGTCGGTCTTGAGCTTCCCATTGGCCAGCTTCGCGTCAGCCTTGCGGCCCCGCTCCTGCGCCAGCGGCAGGCGCCCATCGGCCTTGGCGAAGGCACCCCGCATGGCATGCACATCGTCCGACGACGGCTGCGGGCGCGGATCGGCGCGGGTTGCGTGGCTTACAATGTTGCTGGGCCGCATGCTGGCGGTCGATCCGATACCGGTCATGCCCTTCTCCTGTCTTCCATCTCGATTTCGGCTTGTTCCTCGTGCGCCGCGGCGCGGCGCAGACCCAGGCCGCGCGCCTGATCCAGCACCACGTCGCGCCGCGCGCGGGCAAGGACCATTGCCCGGCGTCGTGCATGTTCGGCTTCCTCGCATTGGCGCTGCGCCTCGGCCGCATCGCTGGCGGCGCTGCGCGCCACGGCCTGGAGGAAGAGCGAGCGTTGGATCAGGGCGATTTGAGCGGGTGGATCGACCGGCGCCTGGGCGAGGCCGTTGCGGTGCCCGTCCAGTAGCGCATCGGCCGCCAACGCCTTCTCCTCAGCGACGCGGCGTTCGATCTCGGCCGCCTCGGCGGCGCGGCGCGCTTCGATCAAAGCGCGGTTGGCGCTTTCCAGCCGCACTTCGCGCAGCCGCGCGAGCAACTGCGCCTGGCGATGGCGTTGCGCGATCATGTGCCGGCTCCCTGCAGCAGCATCAGCGATTGTGCGAAAGGCTCGTTGCGATCGGCGTCCTGGCGCAGCAGCGCCTCGATCTCGGCGCGCGCGGCGATCGCCTTGTCGGCCATCGGGTCCGCGCCCGGTCTATATTCGCCGACCTGGACGAGGAATTCGATCTCGGCATATTTGGCCATCAGGGCGCGCACCCGCATCGCCGCGGCCCGATGATCGGGCGTGGCAAGGCGTGGGAACAGGCGGCTCAGGCTGCTCAATATGTCGATCGCGGGATAATGACCCGCCGCGCCCAATTTGCGCGTCAGCACGATATGGCCGTCGAGGATCGAGCGGACCTCCTCCGCCACCGGATCGCTATTGTCCTCGTCCTCCATCAGCACCGTGTAGACGCCGGTGATCGCGCCCTGTGCGTCGGTGCCGGCGCGCTCGAACAAGCGGGGCAGCTCGGCGAAGACCGAAGGCGGGAAGCCGCGGCGAACCGGCGGCTCGCCGGCGGACAGCCCGATCTCGCGCAGCGCACGGGCAAAGCGGGTAGCCGAATCCATCAGCAGCAGCACGTTGCGGCCTTGCGCGCGAAAGCCCTCGGCAATCGCGGTCGCGTGATGAGCCGCGCGCACGCGCTCCATCGCGGGCCGGTCGGAGGTCGCGCAGACGATGACCGATCGCGCGAGCCCGTCGGGACCCAGGCTGTCCTCGATGAATTCGCGCACTTCCCGGCCACGTTCGCCGATCAGGGCGATCACGATCACATCGGCGGCCGCGAAGCGTGCCAGCATGCCGAGCAGGGTCGATTTGCCGCCGCCGGCCGCCGCCAGCACGCCCACGCGCTGGCCCTGGCCGATCGTGAGCAAGGTATCGATGGCGCGCACGCCGGTGGCGAGCGGTTTGCTGATCAGCGTGCGCCGCATCGGCTGCGGCGCGGCCGCGTAGAGCGGGCGGCGCGGCAGGGTCCCGGGCAGCGCCTCGCCGCCATCGATCGGAATACCGCGTCCGTCGATCACCCGGCCGAGCAAGGCATCGCCGAACGGCACGCCCTCCTCGCCCGCCCGCACCAGCACCTCGGCGCCGACCGAGAGCCCGCGCACGTCGCCGAGCGGCGTCAGGATTGCCGCTTCACCCGCCAGACCGATCACTTCGGCCGGGACGATATGGCCGCTATTGGGTGCTATCACCTCGCAAAGTTGGCCGATCTGCGCGTCGATGCCGGTCACGCGCAAGATCGTTCCGATCGCCTCGACCAGCTTTCCCCGCCGCTCGACCGTGCTCGTCCGGCGCAGGCTCTCAAGCAGTGTGCCGAGGTCAGGTGGCGCGGAGGCGATGTCGGTCACCGGGCACCCTCCTTCCACGCGGCTTCGATCTGCGCGAGCTGAGTCTCCAGCCCGGCATAGGTGCGGCCAAGCGCGGTCTCGACCACGCAGTCGGTTCCGCCGAGCGTCGGATCGGCTTCGACCGTCACGAAGTCGCGCGCCTCGAGCCGCGCCTTCACCGCCTCGACCTGAGCCGCGGGGACGCGGATGGTAGCCACCGTGTCAGGCGCCAACGCCGCGATCGCGCGCTCGGCAAGCCCCTGCACCGTCGCCGCGTCGCCAATCTCGCCGACGATGCGCCGCACGACCTCGAGCGCCAACGTGCTGATCTCGCCTTGATGCCGCCGCCGTTCCTCGCCGGCGCGGATGGCAAGGCGGAAAAGCTCGGCACGGATCTCAGCGGCGCCGGCGGCCAACCCTTCCTCGCGCCCCGCCGCGACCCCCTCGGCATGGCCGCGCTCACGCGCTTCCTGAACCTGCCGCGCGGAATCAGCCCGGATCTGACCGGCTTCGGCCAGCAGCCCGATCGCGCCATCGAGCGCGGGCATCTCCGCGGCGGGCACGATCGGGTCGTCGGCGACGGCCGTCGCCAGCGCATCGGCGTGGAGCACGATATAGGTCATGCGGCGCGCGCTCCCGCAACCGTCTCGGCAAGACAGAATTTCACAAGATCCGCCGGGCAATCGATCGTCTCGGTCTCCGGCCCAACCAGATCGCGAAGCGGCGCGGGCAGGCCCATGCGCATCAGCGCGGAACCCCGTCCGGTGAGCCGCGAAGCCTCGACCGGGGGCAAGCCGCCGCCCGGCACCCTGGTCGCCCGTGCCATCGCCCAGTCGACCGCATCCTCGCCCGCCACCCGGGCATGCGCGCCGAGCAAGGCGCCGTCGATCGTGGCGGCGAGCGCGGGCGCCATCGACAGCAAGGCCGCGCGCTGAGCCAGCGCCTGAAGCGCCGCGCGCGGCAGCCGTAGCCAGTCCGGAACGTCGTACAGATGGTTGAGCGCGATCGGCGGCCGGGCCGTTCCCGACAGGCTACGCAAGAGCGCGTTGGCGCGTCGCTCGGCCGGTCCGCCGTCGGATGCGATCAGGTCGCGACCGATCGCCGCCAGCATGTGCCGCGGCTTGGGCGCGATCATGCGCCGCCTTCTCCATGCCGCGCCAGCGCGCGCCGCCTTTGTTGCCAACGGCGCAGGCCGGGATAGCCCAGCACCAGCGCCAGGATCAGGATGAGGGGGATGGCCACGTAGGTCAGATTGGCCGCGATCACGCGGTCCGATCCGTTGGCGGCAATGCCGGGCGGCGGCTCGGCGGGGAAGGTCTCGACCGAGACGTTGTCGTATCCCAGCCCCTCGACCGAATTGACAACCAGCGCCTTGATCTTGCCGATCTGCCCGTCAATGTTCGTGCCCGGCCGATATTTTATGAACACCGAAGCCGAGGCCGGCTGCTTCTGGTCCGACATCGGATCCTTCTGCGGCAGCGCCAGGTGGACCCGCGCCTGCACCACGCCGTCGATGTCGGAGATGGTGTGCGCCAGTTCCTGGCTCATCCCGTAGTTCAGCCGCGCGCGCTCCTCGATCGGCGACGAGACGAAGCCTTCCTTCTTGAACACCGTGCCGAGCGTCGCGAAATCCTCGCGCGGATAGCCTTGTGCGTGGAGCACGGCGATCGCGCGGGCGAAATCGCCTTGGTTGGTGGACAGGCTCCAGCCCGCTTCGCCATTGTCCTGCTTGGTCGCGGAAATGTTGGCCGATTGCAGCACGGCGATCATGTCGTTCGCCTGGCCTTCGGTCAGCTTGCTGTAGAGATCGGTGCGGCTGCAACCGGTCAGCAGCAACGACAGCCCGATCAGCATCGGGACGAGGCGTCTGCCCAAAGCGTTCATCTCATCTCTCTCCTGGCGCGGTCGGCACGCTCAGCTCTGCTGGCGGAACAGCTGCTGGATTCCGTCGGACGTGCGGTTGGCGATGTTCGAGGTGAGCTGGCAATGGAACATGAATTCCTCGCAGCGCATCGTCAGCTGCACGATCTCGCCCGGCGTCATCTGCACGCCGTTCGCCTGCGCGGTCCTGGCATAATCGGATACGCTGCGTGCCTCGCCATTGACCTTCTCGAGTTGGCTGAACATCGCCTTCATCGCCGGCGCGAGTGCGTCGGGCGCGGTCGGATTGCTGGCCGCCGCCGACGATAACGAGCCCTGAAAGCTCGTCACGTCGGAGATGGACGCGGACGGCCCCGCCTGGATGGTCTGAGGCGCGAGCTGACTCGTGAACGAGTAGCCCGCGCCCGCGATCGGATCGATCGACATGGGGAGATCTCCCTTATGACTTGCGGGCCATCGTCTCCAGCGCCTTGCCGACGCTGTCGATCGAGCTCTGGCTGCTCTGCGACATGAAGCTCATGCGCAGCGATTCCGCGGTCAATTGGGTGATCTGCGACGGATTGTCGGTGCCGTTGCCGATGACGTCGGACATCTGCTGGATCTTGCCGGCCTCGCCATCGAGCGTCTGGCCCCAGGCGTCGGCCAGCGCTTCGAACCAGGTGTCCGAGGTTCCCTTCTTGGACGAGCCGGCGCCTGCCAGCGGCGTCGCCGCCATCATGCCAAGTCCGCTCGAAACTGTGGAAGATGTCATGTCCTTGCTCCTTGCTAATATGCTCAGGGTTGGGGTCAGAAGGTCAGCCGGATCTCCCGCCCGTCCTTCTCGAGGAGCACGGTTTGCCCCTCTATGCCCACCAGCCGATGGCCGCTGGGCATCATCGCACCCGGAAAATAGCGGGCGCCATCGGCGGTCTGGATGTAAGCGGGATCGCCCGCCACGACCGTCGAAACCTTCTTGGTGGCGTCGTTCACGGTCTTGACCGGCGCATCGTCCTGCGGCGGCAGATCGTCCTGGACCACGACATTCTGCACCTCGCGCACGTCGGATTTGACCGCGCTGACCAGTTGGTCGCGCGCCTCGGGCGAGAGCGGGCTGGTATGGAGTTCGATGCTGGCGAGACCGATCGGCCGCGCGCTCGCCTGCAGCCCGCGGATGCGCGCCACATCGGCGGAGGCCCGCGCCAGATCCTGGCTGGTCTGTACGTTGAGCTGCGTTGGCACATAGGTGGCGCGCAGCACCTGCTCGGCCTTGATCCGGTCCTGCTCGGAACCGACGACGCCCGACACGATCACCGACCCCGTCGTGCTGCTGTTGGCCGCGCGCAGCGCCGGCAGTCCGGCTTTGTCGAGCGCGTGCTCCACCTTCACCGCATGGTCGGGGCCGAGGCCGATCGCATCGATCACCGGCCCGGCCGCGGCCGCGCTGATCAGCAGCACGCCTGCGCCGACGATGGCGGGCAGGCGCCAGCCCGCCAGCATCTCGCTCGCGCGGTCGCCCGCCTTCGACAGCATGGTCACGGCTTTGTCCTGGATGGTCGGCGGCGGTGCCGGCGGTATCGGCACGACCGCGGCCAGGCCGCTGGCTTCGCCCCAGCGCGCGCTGCTCGCTTCACCCCAGGCGAGTGCGATACCCCCGATCGAGAAGGGAACGTATGCGGGCAGCAAGGCGGTCTCGCCGGCCCTGATCGTCGATCCGAGGAGGTTGGCCTCACCGCTCAAGACGGTAAGCCGCGCGCCGGTCTCATCGATCAGGAGGTCGAGCGCGATATCACGCGTGGTTGGCTCGCGAATGACGATATTCTGCCAGAATTGGTAGCCGATCGAGACCGAGCCGCCGGCGGGCAGCGCCTTTTCGACGCCGGCCAGTCGCCCGTTCAGGACACGCAGGACTGATGTGGTTTCGACTTGCTCGTCAATCATCGCAGCTTCCCCGCGGGTTGTGCCAGGTAAGGTTGAGCAGCCTGCGTCGTCTGTGACACGCTTACGGGCGCGGCACTGCCGGAAAGCGTCGCCAGGCGAGGCGTGAGAAGGAACAGACGTTCGGTGTGGGCACGCACCTTTTGCTGCGTCTTGAACAGGTGGCCGAGCAGGGGGATGTCGCCGAGCAGCGGAATCTTCGAGGTGTCGTCGCGATCCTGATCGGCGGTCATCCCGCCCAGCAGCAGGCTCTGTCCGTCGAGCACCATCGCTTGGGTCGAGACCGACGCCCGCTCGATGATCGGGATATTGTCGACCGTCGCATTGGGCGTGAGCTGCCCGTCCTCGACGTTGATCACCATGCGGATTCGCGTCTGGTCATGGTCACGGAAGACGTGCGGATTGACGCGCAGCACGATGCCGGCGGTCACATTGAACAGGTCGACTTCCTCGCGGCCCGCGACCCGGACGTAGAAGGTCTGGGTGCGATCGAACACGGCTTCGATATCCGACATGGTCATCACCTGCGGCCGCGAGACGATCCGCGCGATGCCCTTGTCCTCCAGCGCGCTCAGCCGGCTGATGAACTGGCGGTGATTGCCGATGATGGCGGAGATGGTGCCGCCCAGCGCCTTGGGCGTGATCTTATCCACATTGTCGCGGCGCGATCCCGGCGTGCGAAGCAGGCCCAGGTCGTTGTCGGTGCCGTCGCCGAACAGCGCCCCGAACCCGCCGGTGTTCAACCGCCAGTTGAGCCCGAGCGCGCGCAGCTTGTTGGTGTCGAGATCGATGATCGTCGCCTCGAGCTCGACCATCTGCGGTTCGACATCGAGCGCGCGGATCAGCGAATCATAGGCCGCCATCCGCTCCGGCACGTCGCGCACGATCACCGAATTGGTGAAGGGGTTGGCCTGCACGCGCACGATATCCGACGTGAGCGGGGCGGAACCGCCGTCGTCGGTGGCGACCGCCAGCTGCGGACCGGCACCTGGCGCGGTCGGGTAAACGCCACCCATCGGCAGCCCGAGCATCGGCATCTGCGAGACGTTGGGGCGCACCGAATCCAGGCCCTGCCCCTTGAGCCTGACCGCGCTTTGGCGGACCGGGAAGGAGCCGTAGCCCGACATGTTGGGCCGTTTGTCGAGCACCAGGTTCTGCACGATCGTGGCAATGCCCGGCACGTGGATCTCACGGCCGCCCGATTCCATCGTCGTGTCGTCGGCACGCGCATAACGCAGGTAGAAAACGCGGAATTCGAGCGGTTGGTCATTCGTCTCGTAAGGCAGGCGCGGCGCGCCGAATCCGTTCGCGGCCAAAGCGGGGCCATGGACCAGGCTATTCACCTGCTCGATGAACCGGGGCGTGCCGCTCGCGACCAGCGTTCCGTCGCTCGATGCCCGCAGCAAGTTGCGCGTATCGCTGATCCGTTGCGCCTCGACCTGGCGAATCACGCGCGCCGCGGTGGTGCGGTTGGCGGGGATGGTTTGCACCGTCAGTTCGTTGGCCGAATAGACGTAGACCGCCGCGCCATCGAAGTAGCCGACCAGGTTGAAGGCCTTGGCGATGTCGCCGAAGACCTTGGCGACGGGGCCGGAGAAAGAGCCGTTGATCGTCCCCGTCAGGTTGGAGCTGACGACGACCGGCTGGCCCACGCGCCCGAACAGGTCGCGCACGAAATCGCCGACCGGCTGATCGCGCGCGACGATCGATACGGGCGCCATCGCGCCCGGCATCGGGGCGGCGGCAACCGGCGTCGCGATCGCCAGCAGCGTGGCGATCAACGGGGCGTGGCGGAGCTTCACGAACAAACCTGTCTCCTCATGCTATTCGGCCGCGATGGCGGGCCGCTCCGAAATGGTTTCGCCGGCGAGCATGCCGGACGGCAGCCCGATCTGGCCGACGACCTCGAAACGAACCGTGGGGGAAAGCTCGTTGAAGGCGAGCACGGGCAGATCGAACAAGGCAGGCTCGATCAGCTTGCGGATCGCGCGGCGCACGTCGAAGGACGTCACCAGCACGAAGGCGCCGGTCTCGTGCGCGGTCTGCGCGATGGTCTCGACCAGCTCGCGCGCGAATTCGGGTTCGAGTGCGAGCCGTTCGACGCCGTCGATCAGGCGCGTGCGATCCCGCACCATCGTCTCGAGGTCGGGAGAGACTGCGAGCGCCCTGATGCCGCCATCGATCGCCACCATGTCGAGGATGTGCGACTTGAGCGCGATGCGCGTATGATCGGCGATGCGCGCCGGCTCGCGATCGACGTTGACCGCGGCGGTGATGCCTTCCAGCACATCGCGCATATTGCGGATCGGAACCTCTTCCTCCGCCAGGCGCCGCAGCACCTCGGCGATACGCGCGGCGGGCACGGCGCGGACCGCTTCCTTGACCACCTCGGCATAATCCTCGCCGACCCGGTTGAGCAGCCCGACCACCTCCTGCACGCCCATGAAGGTGGGCAGGTGCCGGCGCAGCAGCGCCTTCACGTCGGCGACGACGTCGCCCGCCGCTTCGCCCCCGCCGATCGGCACTTCGAAGGCGAGCAGGCGCCAACCGGTGCCCGCTCCGGTAAAGTGGGTCGCGAGCGGCGGCAGCGGCACGCCGGTGCGATATTGCATCTCTTCCAGCATGGCGGTGAGGCCGGTGTTGAGCGCATGGGCGCCGGCCTCGTCCAAAGCGGTGCCGGAATGTTCGAGCAATAGCGGCACGACCGGCTTGGGCGGGGTCGGTGCGGCCAGCAAGGTCGCGGGCATGGGCTTTTCCTGCCGCACCAGAAGCTTGCGCAGCGGCCCGCCGTAGCGAACCATGTGCGGCTGCAGACGCGGATGCAGCGCGGCGCCGGCCATCAGCGCGCCGAAGCCGAGCAGCAGGAAGACGATCGAAGGGAAGCCGGGCACCAGCGCCATCAGCCATGCGATCAGCCCGACGAAGATCAGCACGCGCGGATTGGAGGAAAGCTGGCCGTGAATTGCCTCGCCCAGATTGGCGTGCTGCTCGTCGTCCGCCGTGCGCGTCACCATCAGGCCCGCGGCCATGGCGCCGAGCAAAGCGGGGATTTGCGCGACCAGACCTTCGCCGATCGTCAGGATCGAATATTTCTGGGTCGCGGCGCCAAGCTCCAGGCCCTGCTGCATCACCCCGATCGCAAGACCGCCGATCAGGTTGATCACCACGATGACGATCGAGGCGATCGCATCGCCTTTCACGAACTTCATCGCGCCATCGAGGCTGCCATGCAGTTTGCTTTCGAGTTCCAGCACGCGACGGCGACGACGGGCCTCGTCCTTGTCGATCAGGCCCGAGCGCAGATCGCTGTCGATCGACAATTGCTTGCCCGGCATCGAATCGAGGCTGAAGCGGGCCGCGACCTCCGCCACGCGCTCGGCGCCCTTGGCGATCACGATGAACTGCACGACCGTGATGATCAGGAACACGACCAGGCCGACCACGATATTGCCGCCGACCACCATTTTCCCGAAGGTCTGGATGATGTGACCGGCATGACCCTGGGTCAGGATCATGCGCGTGGTCGCGATCGACAGCGCCAGGCGGAACAGGGTCGACACCAGCAGGATCGAGGGGAAAGCGGAGAAGTCGAGCGCGCCGCGAATGTAGAGCGTGTTCAACAGCAACATCACGCCGAAGGTGATGTTCACGCCGACCAGCAGATCGATGACGAAGGTCGGCATCGGCAGGATCATCAGCGCGACGATCGCCACGACCCCGGCGACGAGCGCCAGGTCGGCGATCCGCGCCGAAAGCTTGACCGACGGGCGAGTGGCGCTCGACGCGAAATAGGGTTGGATACTCACCGCCCGGCCTTCAGCGCAGCGCCATAGTGCGGGCGGCGACATATCCCGACATCACCTTGCCGACATAAGCCTGGGTTTCGCTGTAGCGGGGCACGCGCATGCCCGCCTTCACCACCGCGCCTGGCCCCGCATTATAGGCCGCCAGCACCAGGGGTACGTTGTTGCCCAGCCGCGCCTGCAAAATCTTGAGGTAGGTCGCGCCGACCTCCAACGCGAGCTCCGGGTTTGCGAGCAGGTCGCCGGGATTGGTGACGCCCATCGCGCGCGCCGTCGCGGGCATGACCTGCATCAAGCCAAGCGCCCCCTTGCGCGAGATCGCCAGACGATTGCCGCCGGACTCGGTTCTCACGATCGCGGCAAGCAAATGCGGATCGATGCGATACCGCCGCGCGACCGAGACGATCAGTGCCGAAGGCACCGTCACGGCCCGCGTCTGGGCGATACGCGTTACACCACGCCTTGTGCGCGGCGCGGCCACGCGATCGTGCGAAAACGGCATGGAAACCGAAACCGACATCGGGAGTTCTGGAACCGGGCTATCGGACGCAGGCACGCTTGCGGCCGCGTAGGCTGATTCCGGAAGCGGCGATCCTTCGAAGTCAGCAGAAAGTACCGGAGTCGCAACGAACAATAAAGTTGCGTAAGCTGGCACAAAAAATGCCGACCTACGAGCAATAGACCCAACGCATATGCGCATCGATACGCCTCCGTATTTCCTGCTCCAGTCAAGCTGGGCATGAATACTTTGCTATCGCGGGTCCTGCGGTGCGGGCGATTTCGTCCGGCGCAGAGAAGCTAGCCGAGCGCCGATTGAATTTAAACCCCTCGTTTTAAACGACTTGTCGCGCGAATCTGTCGATTCACCACGAAAATGGCTCATCTGACCGCGCCAGACGAACAGCAGTGGCTGGCGTTGGCCCATCAGAAAAAGCGCGTTTCTTATGAGGTGGAGCGCCGCATCATGGGGCAAGGGCTCGGACGATTCGTGACACGTCAATGACAAAATCATTACGGGAACGATAATTGACTTGCCTAGTTAAGGTTGGGAATAATCAACCTGCTAGATTGCACTGGTCCTGCGGTCGGCTTCTTTGGGAATTCGCTATCTGTTCGGCGACTCCCGCGGATGTAGGGTGATGGCTGTCCACGGCACGAAGGCGCGACTGCCCTGTCGCGCGTTGCGTGGAGGCGTAGGTGGCCGACAAGAACCAAGGCGGCGACAAAACAGAAAGACCGACGTCGAAGCGTCTGGCGGATGCGCGAAAGAAAGGTGACGTCGCGAAATCGCGCGACGTCACGGCCACGGCGACTTTGCTGGTTTGGCTGCTCGTCCTCGGCTTGGGCGCGGGTTTCGCCGGATCGCGATTGGCCAGCCTGTTCGACCAGAGTTTCACGTTGATTTCCACGCGCGCGCCATTTGCCAGCGCGGCGGGGGCGCTTGGCCACGCCGCCTTCTCGCTCTTCATCCTGCTCACTGCGGTCGCGCTGCTCCCCGCCGCGATCACGGGTGTGCTCAGCGAATTTCTACAGGCGGGCGGCGTCTTCACCTTCGAGAAGATCAAGCCGACGCTCGACAAGATGAACCCCGTCGAGGGGATCAAGAAGATGTTCAGCCTCGACAATCTGGTCGAGCTGCTGAAGACCCTCGCCAAGGTCATGTTGATCGTGTTCGTGGTCTGGCTGATCGCGCGCGGATCGCTTGCCGACATCCTCGACAAAACCGGTCCGCTGCTGCAGCCGGCCGCCGAGACCGACGGCCGCGCGGCGGCCGCGGCGGTGCTCAGCTTCACCGGCCAGTTGCTGCGCTCCACCCTGCTGTGGACCTTCGGCATCTTCCTGATGGTGGCCGTGCTCGACATGGCCTGGCAGCACCACAGCTACATCAAGAAGATGCGGATGAGCCTGCGCGACATCCGCGACGAGCATAAGGAAAATGAGGGCGACCCCCTGGTGAAGTCGAGCCGCCGGCAGCTGCACGAGGAATGGGCCAACCAGAATGCGGTCGGGGCGGCGCGCGGCGCCAATGTGCTGGTCGTCAACCCGACGCATATCGCGATCGCGATCGACTATGATCCGGAAACCTGCCCGGTGCCCGTGATGACCGCCAAGGGCGAAGGTCCGCTCGCCCAGATCATGCGCGAGGCCGCCGAGGAGGCGGGCGTGCCCATCGTCCGCTACGTCGAGGTGGCGCGTAGCCTGTTCGAACATGGGACAGTGGACGACGTGATCCCGCGCGACATGTTCGATGCCATCGCGCAGATCATCCTGTGGGCGAAGAAGGTCCGCGAGGAAGGCGGCGCCCGCACCACCGAAATGACGCGCGACCGCGCGCTGAGGACGGCCTGATGGATTCGGCGTTCGGCACCGCATTGTCCGGGCTGTTCGGCACGCTGGTCGCACTCGCCATCGTGCTCGGGATCGCCTGGCTCGGATTCAAGGCGTTGCGCCAGTGGCAGGACGGCCAGCTCGGTCGCAAAACCGGTCAGGACGACCATCAGCTTCGCTTCATCCGCGCGCTTCCCGTCGGGCAGCGCGAGCGGGTCATGCTGATCGAGGCCAAGGGGGAAGTGATGTTGATCGGCGTGTCCACCGGCTCGGTCCGGCTGCTCCGCAGCTGGGGCAGCGGCGCCGGGACGGCCGACCCGGACCTGGAGGATGGCGAGGCCGCCCGATGAACCATACGCCGACGATAACGGCACGCCAGCGGCTGCGGGCAATCGAGCCCGAGCGCGCGAGCGCGCAGACCGCCCTGATCGCCGCGCTCAATCAGCGCGAGATCGAGGATCTGCGCACCAATGCGCGCACGGCAAGCGCGCGCGACCGCCAGGCCGCCACCGCATGGATCCAATTCGAGACGCGATCCGGCCCGGTCCTGATCGCGCCGCTCCTGGTCGACAACCAGCTCGCGCGCATGACGAGCGGGCGAGGACGGCCCGATGGCGCGGCAGCGGCTGCCACGCTCGGGCAGGTCGAGCCCCTCGTGGCGGCGCTGGAAACGTCGCTTGGCCTCGAATTGCTTCCTGCTGGCCTGGCCGAAGCGGCGGAGAGCGATCTGCTGCTGATCCGCCTCGACGCGCACGACCGCCAGGGATCGCTGCGGCATCGCCTGTTGATCGGCGCGCCATCCGGCGTCGAGGTCGAACCGCTGCCGCTCCCGATTGCCATGCCCTCCCGCATCGGCGGGCTCGCAATGCGTTGGTCCGCGCGGATCGCCTTGCCCGCGATTCCGCTCAAGCGCCTTCAGTCGCTCGGACGCGGCGACTGCATTCTTCTGGGAACGGGCCCGCTGGTGGCGCGCGTCGCGCTGCCGGGGCGAAACGATCGGATGCTCATGACTGTCGATCTGCAAGGGGGAAGTGCCATTCTCGACCGCGAGCCACAGCGAAGGGACGGACCTGTGCCTGACCGCAACACCCGCGTTGACGCGCCGCCCGATGGCGCCGTCTCCGCCCAATCCGATTGGACCGAACTGCGGATCGCCTCGACGATCGAATTCGACGGCGGAGGATTGACCGCCGCCGACGTGGCGACCTTGGGCAAAGGCAGCATCCTTTCCCTGCCGAGCCGCAACGGCACGCTTGCCGTGCGCGTGATCGCGGGCGGCAACCTGATCGCCGATGGCGAGCTGGTCGCGGTGGGTGAAGGTTTCGGCGTGCTCGTCACCGCCGTTCATGCCGGCGATGCGGGCTGACGCCGATGGATCTGTCGACCTTCACGCCGGGATCGGCGCTCGTCGTCGTGATCGCGCTCGCGCTCGCGCCATTCCTGGCGGTGATGGTGACGAGCTTCACCAAGATCGTCGTCACCTTGAGCCTGCTGCGCAATGCGCTCGGTCTCCAGCAGGTACCGCCCAATATCGTATTGAACGGCCTCGCGCTGATCCTGTCGCTCTATGTCATGTATCCGGTCGGGCAGCGCATGCAGGACGCGATCGTCGCCAATCCGTCGCCGGCGGCGAGTTCCGAATCCAAGCTGATGGCGGCCATGGATGCGGGCAAGGAGCCCTTGCGCGACTTCCTGCTCAAGCATAGCGATCCGCGCGAGCGCACCTTCTTCCTCAAGACCGCGCAGCGCGTCGGCAATCCCGAGCATGCCGCCGAGATGACCGATCGCGATTTCGTGGTCGTGATCCCCTCTTTCGTGGTCAAGGAATTGTCGCTCGCCTTCCAGATCGGCTTCCTGATCTTCCTGCCGTTCCTGGTGATCGACCTGGTCATTTCCAACATCCTGCTCGCGATGGGCATGATGATGCTCTCGCCGACCACGATATCCTTGCCCTTCAAGCTGCTGCTGTTCGTGCTGGTCGACGGTTGGGTGAAGCTCTCGCACGGACTGGTCCTGTCCTATGTCTAGGCCGGGTCTGAGGCGCGCGCGGTGAACGGCGACTTCGTCAGCCTGACCAATGACGCGCTGTGGCTGGTCCTGATCCTGTCCGCGCCGCCGATCATCGTTGCGTCGGTCGCGGGGCTGATGGTCGCGATCCTGCAGGCGGCGACGCAGATCCAGGAACAGACGCTGCAATATACGGTCAAATTCTTCGCGATCGTGCTGACATTGTTCGTGACAGCCTCCTTGCTCGGCTCGTCGCTCTATCGGTTCGGGGACCGCGTGTTCAGCGAGTTCCCGAATATGATCGGGCATTGATCGATGGGCGGCTGGGCCGATCAGCTTCTGCTGCTGGGGGTCGGCACCGCCCGAATCGCCTGTGCCTTCCTGATGCTGCCCATGTTCGCGAGCGAGACCGTGCCCGCGATGGTGCGCAACTCGATCTTCGTCGGCATGGGGCTCGTCAGCCTGGCGATCCAGCCGCCGTTCGACATGCAGGCGATCAGCGCGGAGGGCTGGGCCGCGATCTTCGCCAAGGAAGCCTTTGTCGGGCTGATCATCGGCTTCTTCTTCGGCTCGATATTGTGGGCGCTGGAGGCAGCCGGCCAGATCATCGACACCAAGGTCGGCGCCACGATGGCGCAGATCGTCGATCCGCTTTCGGGCAATCAGACTTCCCTGAACGGTGCCTTCCTCGGCCGCCTCGCCAATCTGATCTTCATCTTCTCGGGCGGGCTGTCGTTGATCGTCCATGTGCTCATGGAAAGCTACGCGCTCTGGCCGATCTCCGCCCCAATGCCCGCGCTCGATCCGCGCGGCATCGGATTGTTCGAGGCCGAGTTCGGACGGATGATGGTGCTTGCCGTGCTGTTCGCGGCGCCGGTCCTGACCGTGCTGTTCCTGATCGACATGGGATTGGGACTGGTCAACCGCTTCGCCCAGCAACTCAACGTTTTCACGCTGTCGATGTCGATCAAGGCCTTCGCGGCGACGCTCATCATCCTGCTGCTGCTGACCAGCTACACGACCGCGATCGTCCGTGACGTCGCCAGCCGCCCCGCGGTGATGACCGATATGCTGAAGGCGTTCGGCAAATGATGGCCGCCGCCGATCCGGCCGCGCCGGCGAGCCTCGAGGATGAGCGGCTCGCCGCGATCGCGGAACTGTTGCGCAGGGCCGACGCGCATCCCGGAGCGCCCGCCGCCGTCACGCTCGGCGAGCATATTGTCGAGGCTGCGCGCGTGCCCGCACGGCATCGCGAAACGCTGCTCAAGCTCACGCCGATGGAGCTGACGGTGATACGCTTCCTCGGCTGGGGCCGGTCGAACGGCGACATCGCCACCTTGCTGCTGATTTCGGAAAATACGGTGCGCGTTCACCTCTCGAACGTCTGTCGCAAGCTTGAGTTGGATGGGATGCGCGAGCTCGCCGCGCTGGCGGGCCTGCTTTTCTACCCGGCGGAATGAAGGAGAGACATTATGACGATCTGGACCAAGGCGATTGTTGCAGGGATGGCAGTCATATTCGCGGCGCAAAGCGCGGGCGCCCAGGATTTCTTTATGTCGGGCACGTCGCCCATGGATTTGGCGCCGATGACGCGGACCATCACGAACAGCGCCATCAACAAGCATTCACTCGACGCTATATCGCGCCATAACGCGGCACGTGATCGATCGGGAATGCCGGTGGCTATTGCTGCGGGAGCACCGCGTGGCATCCTTACCCAGGCGGCGACCCAATCCGGTCCGGGCCGCGGCCCAGCGCTCCCCTTCCGCGCGAGCGTAGGCGACCAGCAGCGCGCGAAAGATGCGTTCCTGCAGCGGCTTTCCGCAAAGAACCCGAGCGTCGTCGCGCAGGCGCGCGATCAGATGGCGCGGCATGATTTCGATCGCATCTATGCCGGCATTACGCGACCGTTCGGTCTCTCCGCCAACGATGCGGGCGACGTCATGACCGCCTACCTCGTGCTTGGCTGGATGATAGCGAATGGCGCACCGGATCCGTCGATCAGCGGCGTACGCGCGGCGCGGGATCATGTCGCCGGCCTGCTCGCGCAAGGGGGAGCGCTGGCCGACCCGGGAACGCGAGCCAGCGTGGCCGAAGAATTGAAGCTGCTGTTCGTCATAATGCATTCGGGCTGGCAATCGGCGCGCCGCGAAGGGACGCTTGCCCAATATGCCAATGGCGTCGCGCGCATGTTTGCAACGCAGAATGGGGACGACCTTCGCCGAATCGTTCTGACGGATGCGGGATTCCGCGCTCGCTGAACGGTCGACGGTGGAAAGCTTGCACCGGATGTCTGTGCTCGCCGGCCGTTCGCACGCAGCTTTCTTTCCTGGCTAGTCGGATCGACTAGGCAAGCTAGTCGGAACGCATAGCGCGGCGGAAAATCAATTCTGCGACAAGGCTGATGTCCCGGGGCGAAGCCCGGACCCTCCCCCCGAGGGAGGCAAGCCAGTTCCGAAGATGGAGGATCTCGATGTCCGGTGGTTTCAATCCCGTCAATTTCGTCAGCCAGGCTGCCCTCGCCGCTATGACCGGCGGCACGAGCGCGATCGTCAGCCAGCTTGCCACTCAACTCATTTCCTCGATCGCCCAACAGGTGATCCAGCAGGTCGGCAAGGAACTTGGCTTGCCGCAGCCGGCCATTGACCTGGCTCAGGGCGCATTCGCCGCGGAATTTGGCGACGTGCCCGGTGCTACTCAGAACTATCAGGAAGCGCTCGATGGCATCGTTCAGGGCTTCCCGAACGCCTCGCCCGCGGAGCAGGGCGAATTGCAGCGCGCTTCTGACGGCGCCTACAATGCTCTGCAGGATATCGCTCGTAACATGGTCGAGCAGGCTTCTACCCAGGACGCGGATGGAAACGTTAAGGGCGGCCGGAGCGGCGGTGCGCCGAGCTGGCTGATGGCGATCGCCAAGGGCTTGGGCCGGATGCTGGACAGCCAAGCGAACAAGCTTGAGAACAAGATGAACAGCACGAATTGGGACAAGGCCGGCGAAGCGGCCGAGTTCCAGGCCCAGAGCCAGGAGTTCGGTCTGGCGATGAATACGGCTACCAACGCCATCAAGACGATCGGCGACGCGCTGACCACCATGGCTCGCAAGAACTAATCGAACGAGACATCGGCGATTACGAGCTGCTCTACAAAGGAAGGAGCGGCAGCTGCGGCTGCCGCCCCTTCATCGTTTTGAAAGAGAAACGTCATGCCCCAAATCAGCGCCGGCGTACACGTGCCCGGAACTCAGATCGGCATAGGATTGCAGGTCGCGCATCAGACGCGCGCCGAAAAGGAACACGACGTAGCAATAGATATTCTGGAGGCGGCTGCGTCCGAACACACCGGGGACAAAGCAAGCGGACATGTGCAGGGTAGCCTGGATCGACTCTTGGGCTCGCCCTCTCCGCTGGACCGGTTCGGTCCCCGCCACGATCGCGAGACCAGCTCCGGGCCAGCCTGAGAATTATTCTCGGTGATGCTTCTATACGCTGGCCAGCGCCAGACCGTGCGACTGAGCTTCTGACCCGTTCGACCGCTAGGCTCGGTGGGCGATAGTCGGCGGCCGATGGCCACATTCCCTGGATAAGAATATGAGAAACGCGTTGGTTTCGGGAATCATGGTGGATAGCGCGAGATCATGAGATCTGTTGCCTCCGCTCTCATCACAGCGCTTGTGCTCGCCGTTTCGCCGGTGGCTCGTGGCCAGGACTTCTCCCCTATGGCCGATTTCGCGACCGCGCGGGGCATGGCCGCCTCGCAGGGCGCGGCGACAACCGATGTGCTCCGGCATACGCTTGGAGGCATTTCCCGATCAGCGTCGCGCAAGCCGGGTTCGAAATCCGCCGTTGCTGCACCGGCTGCGATCAACCGACTCGAATATCTATCGACGCCCGCCACCATGCAGGCGGCGCTCTCCGCTTATCTCGCCCGTGCGCGGCGCGCCGATCCCGCCGCGGCCGATGCCGCAGGCCGTATGCTGGTCGGTCGGGACATAAGCCGCATCTATCGCGCTGTCGTCGGCCCCTTCGGCCTGCGCGATCGCAATGTGGCCGATGCCTATGCCGCCTATGTCGTGCTCGGCTGGATGATCGCCAATGACGGCGCCGATCCCTCGCCGGCGGCAGTGCGCGCGGTGCGCGATCAGCTTGCCGTGCGCGTCGTCACGGATCCGAGCCTCGCACGCTACAGCCCGGCGGCGCTCGGCGAGGAATTCAAGCTTTCCTTCGTCATCCTGCACAGCGGGTGGCAGTCCGCGCGCCGGGATGGCGATATTCGCCAGTTTGCGGATGGCGTGGCACAATTGTTCGGCCGGCAGGGGCTGGACCTGCGGTCGGTCCGGCTGACGCCGGTCGGTTTGGTATCTCGCTGACGGGTGGGTCTTGACCGGAGCGATCGCCTTGGCGCTCGGCAAGAATCTGGACAGGATGTCCAACGAACTCAGCGGGATGGCCGATCAGGTTACCGACAAAAATCCGTCGAGGGCGCTGGCCCATTTTAGGCGAGGAAGGCATGATCTTGGCGAAGACACTGGGGGTTAGCATCGCGTTTGGCGCAGTCCTGCTGACGGCGGGTACTGGTGGGCACGCGCAGGATATATCGCCCGTATTCGACATGGGTGGCCTCGCCAATACCGCGAGCATGGGTGCGGTCATCAATTCCGAGCGCGCGCGTGCTGCCCGCATGGGCGCGCCGACGATGCGCGGTATGCCCATGCCGCCACCCGGGCGCGCCTTCATGCGTCCCGCACCGCCCGCGGCGGCAACAGTATCGATGCGTTACAGTGCCCCGCCGGCGCTTCGCCAGGACGTCGTGTCCGAATTTGTCGATCGGGTGCGCCGGCACAGTCCGGAGAATGCCCGTCTGATCCAGGCGCAGCTCGCACAGCATGATTATCGTCGAATCTATGACGAGATCGTGCGACCATATGGCCTCGCCGGTGACGATGCCGCCAATGCGCTCGCAGCCTATATCGTGCTCGGCTGGATGATCGTCCATGACGGCCAGACGCCTCCGCCGGATGCCGTGCGCGGTGTCCGCGCCCAGGCATCCCTCGCGCTCACCGACAGCCGCCTCTCCTCCGTCGAGATGCACGCGCGGCTGGGCGAAGAGTTCAAGATTCTGTTCGTGACGGTTCATGCCGGCTGGCAATCGGCGCGGCGCGAGGGGACTCTAGGTCGCTATGCCGCGGGCGTCGCGGACATGTTTCGGAATCTTGACGGAATCGATCTCCGAGCGATGGATTTGGGCCCGGCCGGCTTTCAGGCTGGCTAATCGAAGCGACTGGCGCCGCTCGATCCACGCTGAACCGTTGCGGCTAGTCGGAACGATTAGAGCCTGATCGTTGCAAACCGGCTAGCAAAGCAATCATTATGGGTAACGTCGACCTGGGTACTGGACGCGGTGTGGAGCGCCTGACCTCCGCTGCCTCGCACCGGCATGCCGCCGCTGCGGATGGAGATATTCACGAGGATGCCGGTCTGCAGCACCCGGGCCACCTCTTCGCATTGGAAGCGCTGCTCATCCAACCGAGCCCGCTGGACCGCCTCCACAATAAGGAGGACTGACGCTTGGCTGTACGCGCCTCCTCGCCCGAAGACGTGGGACTATTGCCTTTGACGAGCGCGCGGCTGGAGTTCCGGCCGATCGAGGCTGCGGACATGCATGCGATTGCGGCGCTGCATGCCGACGATCGGGTTGCCCGGCAACTTGTAGACGGCATTCCCGATACGCCCGGCAAGGCTCTCGTCTTCATCCTGTGGAATCAGCCGATGCGGCGGAAGGGCTATGGGACTTTTGCGGTGCGTCGCCGTGGCGAGACGCAGTTGATCGGCCTGTTCTCGCTCACGCCGTTCAAGGACGACGACAGCGTGCTCGAACTGGGCGGAAAGCTGCACCCCAGCGCCTGGCGCGGTGGTCTGGCGATCGAGGCCGGTGCGACGATGGTCGAATATGCATTCACAGGGCTTGGGCGCGATCGCCTGATCAGCGCTTTCCATCCTGAGAATCGATCCGTTCCGGTCGCGCTTACGCGGCTGGGCTTCGCCGCGGCTGCCAGCACGGAACTGTTTGGTAAGCAGGTCTCGACAATGACGCTCGCGCGCGAAGATTGGCTGGCACAGGGCAGTGCGCCGCGGCGACGTTCCGGCCGCCAGGCTAATCTTTGCGATTATGGTCTCACGCCGGTGACCGGTCCATATGCCATGCGAAATGGCGCCTGATCGATGGCGCCGCGGGCAAGGGATTTTGAATGATGACCGGCGTTGATCGCCTCTCTTCCGCAACTACCATCGGCGCCGCCGGCGGGCCGGGGACGCGGGATGCGCGCAGCCTAGCCGGTGTCGCGATCGGTGAGATCGGACATCGCGTCCTCGCCTGGGTCAGCGCCAGCGGCGGCGCCAGCTTTGCCGGCAGCACGGCCTGGGCGCAGGCGGCGGGCAGCGGCAGCGGCTTCCGGCCCGATGCGGGTGAACTCGCCCGCGGCGGCGACATTTACGACCTGAACGGGCTCGTCCGAGATGTTGCGTCGCAAACGGGCGCGACCCCCACGCAGGAGGGCGACTTGCGCCGCTCGCTCGAAAGCTTCACCCGGGCCGCGGTCGTCCAAGTCGCGGGGCTTGCCGGTGCGGACGGATCGCGCCAGACCGCGGGTATCGAAACCGCGCTGAACGCCGCCACGAGCGGCAGCTCGGCACCGGGTGCCGACGGCGTGGTTGAACGCCTTGGTCGTGCCACCGCGATCCTCGCGTCAGCCAACGGAGGCTGATCCCATCCATGCCGTCGGCGATCGATCGGACCACGCCATTCCAGCCGGCGCGTTCGCACGCGGCGGAGGTCGCGCAATCTCCCACGGCCGGCAGTGCCGAAAAGCCGGAGACGGGGCCGTTCCACGGCTTGTTCCAGAAGCATGACACGCTTGAGCGGCTGATTGCCGATGCAGGCCCGCTGGGGCAGTTCAAGACCGACCAGCCCGATCAGATG
>Ga0070660_100000226_pt1 | contig 37370 bp, 41 predicted proteins | sample KBSC33metaG_FD_64670 | JGI IMG/M metagenome (GOLD analysis project Ga0070660, IMG submission 64670) | Corn rhizosphere microbial communities from Kellogg Biological Station, Michigan, USA - KBS C3-3 metaG | ecosystem: Host-associated > Plants > Roots > Rhizosphere > Soil ... | reverse complement strand
TTAAAATCAATGTGGAGCGTATCAGCTACACTAGCTAACTTAAGTGCTGCCCGGCTAACATAGTGCTCTTTGGCGGTTAGTTCCACGGTAGCCTCGTCCGATACTAAGTAACCAGGTTTAGTCTCAACTTTGCTGTTAACTTTCACATCACCAAGCTTTATATAACTTTCTGCTTGGCTACGCGAGCTAACAAGCCCAAGCAGCACTAGTTTTTGGTCCAAACGCTCTTTAGCCAAAGATTATCTCCGCTGTTATCTCTTTATAATTACCTTTTTGTTCAACTATGTACAGCTTATATACTTTGAATATTTGACCTTCAGTTAGCCGCCCTACTTTCTGCACCGTCACATGCGGCCGGAACTGTCGCGGCCTTTCGGTAGTTTCGTCCACCAACCAAGCCCGCTTTTTGTGCAAATAGTTCCGTACAAGTTTTTCCAATTCTTCAAATGGCATTACCGGTTCTACCAAACGTGCTGGCCGGTTCTTTTTAGGACCAAATTTCACTATGTCACCTGCCACAGCTTCAAAGGGTTTAATAGCACTAAAAGCCCTTGCGAGTCCGGCTGCTATTTGTTTCGAAGAATCTGCCAATCGAAACCACGGCACAATGGTCACGTGCAAAAGCCACTCGTTAAACTGCGTCTCGACTGTTTGCGCCTCTACAAAAGCACACACTAATCTATCACCAGGTAGCATGCTTACTATTATGCAGCAGGTGCAGGCGCTTGTCCTGCTAGGACGCGCCGATTGTCGTCGCCTTGAAGTCATTGTTTTATAAAGGCCGGTTACTATTTATTATGATCCCTTAAGTACAACGTAGCACTGCCAGCGCGAACAGCATTAGCTTCTACCGCAGATAAGCCCAAAGGATAAGGATAGAATAGTATAAGCAGCTGTAGTATTTTTTACTCCTCAGCATAGTATTATCCCATAATGATGTTACATTGTACTCAAATGAGTATCGCGAGTTACCGGAAGAATGTTGCCCGACGCGTTGCAGGAAAATATAAGCCCGTATGCTTACCCGCCGCGCTTGAACAGATATCACCTCAAGCTTACCGTCCTCAAATATACCGTGAGTACCACGAGTTTATGAACTGGTTCAGTGCAATCCCTCCCGATAAAAGTGAGAAGTATAATCCTGAAGTGGAGGAGCTCTACGAAAGGCTTGTTCGCCCACTTGGCGGCCTAGCTTTTGAAGACCTAATTTTTAAGCGTGCAAATACACCACTAGGTTGGATGCGAATCGTAAATCAATTAATCAGAGAAGAGTGCCGTATAGTTGCCGACATTCGTTACGGGAAAACTCTTTATTCATCTCATTCAGTGGGGATAATCCCAGTATCAGGCCAAGAAGATCATGTCCAGCTCGTCAGTACACACGTGCCAAAACCACTAGAAGGCATCGTGCCACTTCAAAGAGTCGCGGATAGATTTATGTCCGTGCATCCGGTTTATAGGCATATCCCTGGATATCCAATGAACGACGCCAATATAATCGCTTTACCACCAGCAGTTTAGCAAGGCACTAATCTTTTACGCGTTCGCGGTAGGCACCGGTAGTTGTGTCAACAGATATAACGTCACCTTCTTTTATGAAGGCTGGGACCTTTATGGTTATTCCCGTCTCTAGGTTCGCGTCTTTAGTTATGGCACTACTGGTATCACCCTTCACGGCATGCTCGGTGTACACGACTTTAAGCGGCACGTTCTTAGGCAGTTCAACATTTATTGGCTTGTTATTAAAGAATTGCAGCTGCACCACGTCGCCTTCCTTCATATAGCCAGCGTTATCGCCAACCAGGTCGGCACTAACTTCGAACTGCTCGAAGGTGTCGCCATTCATAAAGTGGAATGTATCGCCATCGCTGTATAGGTACTGCACGCTTTGATTAGTTACGTCTGCGCTATCCAGTTGTTCGTTACCCTTAAAAGTCTTCTCTAGTACTTTGCCGTCGATCAAACTTTTTATACGCACGTTCACAATGGAACCACCTCGGCCCATAACCTTTTGGCTATATTCAACTACACGATAGGGCTCGCCTTCCCATTGGAAGAGCGTACCTTTTTTAAGGTTCGTTATGCTTAAAGCCATGTTAGCTCCTAGTTGTTAGCTACGAATGGTAATAGCGCGATGTGGCGGGCACGCTTAATAGCGGTCGCCAAACGCCGCTGCTGGGCTTCGGTAAGCCCGGTCTTCTTGCGGGTTTCAATCTGTCCGTAGCCATTTACATAGCGCTGCAAGGTCTTAAAATCCTTGTAGTCAAAAAATGCTACATCTGTCCTGTGTTTAAAAATCTTCGCCATTAAATTCTCCTTTGTCGAATCAGGTTATAGGTGTTAGGTTCTAGAGTTGAAGCTACTAGAACCCATAACCTAGTACCTTCAACCCTTTAAAATGGGATGTCGTCGAGGTTGATTGGCTCGTCGCCAATGTCCTCTATAACGACGTCGTCCTTCTTCTTGCTCGGTGCCGGCTTGCTGGCAGCTTCACTGTTGCCCCCACCGTTGTAACCACCCTCGCTGTCGCCACCACCGCGGCTGTCCAGGAAGGTTACATCGTTAGCGAGCACTTCTACCTTGCTGCGCTTCTGGCCTTCTTGTTCCCAGCTGCGGGATTGTAAACGGCCCTGCACCAGGCAACGTCGGCCTTTGCTTAAGTATTGGCTTACCCGCTCGGCAAGTGGACCCCAGGCTACAATGTCGATGTAGTCAGTAGCTTCCTGCCACTCACCTGACTGGTCTTTGTAGCTGCGGTTAAGCGCTAGGCTAAAGCTACAGACGTTCTGGCCTGTAGGGGTTTGCCGTAGTTCTGGGTCCCTGGTTAGGTTGCCCATTAAAAAGACTTGATTTAAGCTGCGTGCCATTGTGGCTCCTCCTTATAAGACATATGTCTCGCTTAGTTTGTATAGGTACCTTACGCCCGCTGGCGTAAATATGTCAAGAATGGTTGTTTATATTACTCTTCGGTTTCTTCTTCCGACTCTTCGTCGGTGCTCTCGCCACGTTTGGCGGCCTGCTCGGCCTTGCGAGCCTTTTCAGCTTCAGCCTTAGCCTCTGCTTTCAGGTCCGGTTTAACGATGAGAAAACGAATAACCTCATCGGTAATGTTGAGCGTGCTTTCCACCTTTTGTACGTTCGCAGGTGGTAGTTCCACGACATAGAACACGTACACAGCATGCTCGTTACCCTTAATGTTGTAGGCTAGCTTACGCTTACCCCAGTTGTCTGTACCTGTCACCTTGCCGCCATTGTCGGTAAAGATTTTGGTTACCCGGTCCTCAGCTTTACTGAGGTCAACTTCTAAATCCGGGTGGTACAGCACAGCAATTTCGTACTGATTCATTCGTACTCCTTCCTTCGGTTATAGCCTACACTCTCGAAGTGGATGTAAGCTGAAGTTGATAAGTCAGTAAATTATACCTGAACTACCCCTGTTAGTCAATCCCGTAGTAAGTCCGCCTTAGAGGGTCTACTAGGCTGCAGTGGACTCTGCTCTCCCATCACGCAATAACGTAAACCGCTCCTGCATCAAGCGACTTACACTCGACTTGGCACCGTCACGATTGGTAACTAGGTTTGACATAAGGAAGCCTGCGACACGCCTATGTCCATAGCCTTTAGGTCGATGATTTCCGTCTGGCGTAGGTGGCAATAAATGCCGGTCATACAAAGATTCAAATGTTTGGGCAATAGGTTGCGTAAGGTCAGCTACGGCTGCTTTCAATATTCCTTTTGATGCAAGCCACCTTTCCTCAGGGTCTTGAGCCGCAATTACATCATCCATTTCTTTCTTACTTACAGTCTGCTCCGCATAGGAGATGACGTAGTTTTGAAAATAGTTCTGCAATATGCCTGTACGCTCAATTCGTAGCAGATTCTTTTCCCATAAATACAGGCGTGCTTCTTCATCAAGATCGACTAGAGAGTATTCACCAGGCCCATGCAAATATATTGCCTTCTGCGGGATAAGGCCTGCTGAGCTGAATATAGCTCGGTAAAATTTCTGTTCAGTTGTTACGGGCAGTTTTGGTCCACGGAATGTTAGGTGTACGACGTTATGATGGACCCAGTGATTCATTGAGTGTACGCGTGAGTGCCGTATTGCTAGACCACCTTCATCACTTAACTGACTATGCAGTCTGGGATGTTCGGGATGGTGGTTGTCGAATGGCCGTTCATAACCGGAAGGTGCTGGGCTATCAGGATGAATAATTAAGGGGACAGTGGTAACTTCACACGCAGGCGTTTCTTCCAAGCTGGCATTGTTATGATATTCAGCTTCCAGTGCGGGGTTTAATTCAGTAGCCATGGTTCATCTTAACTAAAAAGCCCTCGGCATAACCGAGGGCTTTTCGCTCAGGTGAAAAGGTTGCGAGTTGCGGTGCCATTACTGGTGCCGGGGTCACTGCCTTTCCCTCCTTTTGCAGTTTTTGTTGTTATGCTTAGTGTAAGATTTCTAACACACGTTTTCAAGTGGAAAACTACGCCCTAGGATAAAATCCTGTGCATAAATATCTACTCAGGAGTGCCTGCGAATTCTTGTTCAATTTTTTGCAGGTCAGACTGCAATATGAACAAGTAGCTAAAGTCATTGTCTTTGCCATCCTTGGCTTTTTCTGCCTCACGGCGCGCAGCATAGGCAACAAATCGACCAATTTCCTGGGCCTCATCTAGATTAACTGGCGGGTCAGTTTCTAGCCATGCCCCCACCACACGCTGCTCGAGGATACTACTATAGTTTTGTTTCGTGTCTTTGCTCACGGTTGTCTCCTTATTCGCTAAGGATAGCAAGATTATTAGCCTGTACAAGATGCAGAATTTGCAACGGTTATTGGTTGAGGTAGGCTTCTCGGTCGTCTTCTACTGGCTCAAAATCATCAGCTGGCGTACTACCGCCACCAAAGACTTCGTCCATAGAATTTACCAGTACTTCACGTGGCCGAGAGCCATCTGCCTGACCGATTATGCCCTGCTCTTCCATCTGTTCTATAAGCCGTGCAGCCCGACCATACCCAATGCGCAATCGGCGCTGGAGCAAGCTCGTGCTGGCCTTGCGGTTTTCTATAACTACATGCACGGCATCGCGGAACATGTCATCATCGGCGTCGCCGCCACCGCTCATGTCAGCAACCACACCACCCTTGCCATTAAGCTGTACAGGCTGGCTTACTACTTCGTCGTCATACTGCGGCGGACGCTGCATACGCAGGAAATCGGCGAGCTTAACAGTTTCTTCGTCTGTTATAAGCGCACCTTGTACACGCTTCGGCTTCGGCATGTCGGCAGTAAGCAATAGCATGTCACCTTGTCCTAGCAGCTTCTCTGCACCGACACCGTCGATGATAGTCTTGCTGTCCACACCGCTAGCAGTCGTGAAAGCTATACGAGCTGGCACATTGGCTTTAATGAGACCAGTAATTACATCAACTGAAGGCCGCTGCGTGGCGAGCACCAAGTGGATACCAACAGCACGAGCCTTCTGGGCTATACGGACTACAAGCGCTTCCACGTCGCGGGCAGCCATCATCATAAGGTCAGCTAGCTCGTCAATCACAATAACGATATAGGGCATGCCTTCGTCCTTCTTAACGGCGTTGTACTCAATAATGTTGCGTTTGTGTATTTCGGCCAAGGCACGATAGCGGCGTTCCATTTCAGCAACTGCCCATTTAAGTGCGCTTATACACTTCTCGGGTTCAGTAATAACAGGCGTAAGGAGGTGCGGTATGTCGCTGTACGGGGCCATTTCCACTGTCTTCGGGTCAACCAGAATAAGCTTAAGGTCGCTTGGGCTGTTACGGTACAGCAGGCTCGTAAGAATGTCGTTAATCATTACAGACTTACCAGAACCGGTCTGACCTGCAACCAAGAGGTGCGGCATCTTAGCTAGGTCAGCCACAATGGCTCCGCCGGATATATCCTTACCTATAGCGATACCAAGCGGACTGTTCAGTTCCTGCCACTGTGGCGATGTAAATATACTGCTCAAGCGCACTGTAGCGCCCTTCACGTTTGGTACTTCTATGCCTACTGCTCGCTTCCCGGGTATGGGTGCTTCCATACGTATAGAATGCGCAGCCAGGTCAAGCGCCAAGTTGTTTTCAAGGGCAGTAATCTTCGTAAGCTTAACCCCTGTTGGCGGCTTCAGCGTGTACTGGGTTACACGTGGGCCTATGTTGGCCCCTTCCATTTCGACTTCAATGTTAAAGTTCTCGAAGGTGTCATGGATAATCTGTGCATTAGCGTTCACGTCCCCTGCATCCGCTTTGTCTTGCTTTTGGTTCAGTAAGCTAAGGCTTGGGAACTGCCAGTTTGGGTCGCTGGCTGTAGTTAGCGCTTCATGGTTCTCACTTGGTGCGAGCTTTTGAGCTGTATTTTTAAGACTAGCGAGCTGGGCTGGTGCGCCACCGCTATGATGCACTACTGGCACACCTTCATTCAGTTTAAATTGGTGTTCTTGAGCCTTAGCCTTCAGCTCGCCAAGGTCAGTGTCGCCATCCTTTTCTCGGCGCTCCAGCAGCTTCATAACAAGGTCCTTGGGCGAGATACCAAAGGCAAAGCAAGCCGACAGCACGGTTATTACAAAGAATAAAATGCTCGCCGGAATTTTATCGAGCGCACCGAGTACAGCTTCACCAATGGTTAGGCCCACATTGCCCCCTTTGCCGTCCGTCCAGTTACCACTGACATCTTTGGTGGCAAATGTAGCCGTAAGCCAGCTGGCGGAAAACACTAGCACGAAGAGCATACTGGTGAGCTTGCCAAGAGGTATACGACGGTCTTCAGCCATGAACTTATAAACACCCCAGTATATGAGCGCTACAGGTGTTAGATAAGCCGCCAGGCCAAACGTCCAGTACGCGCCGTGGAATAGCCCTACCGGTAACGGCCCACCAGTGCCAAAGCCCCCTATTAGTAAGAAAAAGCCAAGTAAGCACAATGTAACAGCGCCGGCGTACGCCCAGAACGGGCTGCGCTCTACGGGTGCGACATCTACTTTCTTTTTCCTGGTTTGCTTTTTCTTTTTAGCCATTTCGTTTTACCAATTATACCCTCTTAACCGCTTATGGTCTAGGTCTCAGGCCCTTCTTTTGACGGCTCTGAAGTTATGTAGCCGGCATCGTGAATAAGTTTGCGTATATTTGCCTCGGCTTCCCTTCTTACCTCAACTAGTCGGGGGTTATCCAAATTTTCTAACAACCGGATATCGCTTAACCGTAGGCCGTCTAATAAATGTGAGAGGTGCTTATCGGTCTCTGCGGCGGCAAGTAGAAGTGGGTCTGTATACAAGTGATATACTTTCGGTGGTTTATTGCCGCTTGGATATTCTTCCATAGCAGTATTATAGCAATTTTTACAACTTTTGTCAATGCAAACCATTAAAAAGAGCGGCTCATTGGCCACCCTTTAAAGTAGCAGTTAGAAGCTTACTTGCCCTGGATTTGCTCCCAAGCCGCTTCAGATTTAGCAGTTGCTATCGCATCTGCTTCAGCGTGCTCTGGGCTAATAGCTATTTTACCTATGTTTTGTGGGAGATGTGTAGCATCGCCCAAGGCGCCAAGCTCTTTATCCATGGCTTGTTCAATTTCTCGGCCTTCTTCCGGGCGAGGATGTGGTGTTGCTAATGAATCAGTTAAAAATTTAGGCATAAGCATATACTAACAAATTTTACCTATTTTGTCAATGTGGTTATGGTTTTCTACTAGCTAGTCTACTCTGGCGTCTTGAGTCAGCAAACGCTGGCGCATTTCCTGGAAGCGCTTTTGCTGCTCGGCAGCAATCTCTTCGCTGGTCTTGGTGCGGCCGTTGGCAGCCGTCTTAACGTCACCTTTACCGCCTATAACATTCACTACAGGAATGACTATAGGACTACGCTGAGTTTGTTCGAACAAGTAATGCGTTACGTGGTCCTTGAGCTCCGCCTTAAAACGGTCGAGGTCTATACGCTTAAAGCGCTGTTGCACTGCCCGTTTGAGCTCATTGCGCAGGCCATTCATGACCTCTTCATTCTCACGCATGTATATGAAACCACGGCTGATGATGTCTGGGCTGGTCATGAGTGCCCCAGTCTTTTTATCTATAGTCAGCACGACCGCTACTAAACCTTCTTCGGCAAGCAGTACTCGGTCCTTCACGACCACATTACTTACAATCGCGCCCGTTTGGTCAACAAGTATAGTACCGTGCGGGACTTCACCGGCAATTTCCATTTTGTCGTGCGTAAGGGCAATGACTTGACCGTTTTCGGCGTTCACTGTATTGGCTCGAGGTATTCCCTGCTCTATAGCGAGGTCAATGTGACGGCGCTTAACCCGATAAGCACCATAAATAGGTATGAAGAACTTGGGCTTCAGCATATTAATCATGTCGGCATATTCGTCGCGGCTGGCATGGCCAGAAACGTGCAGTGGGCCAACATTGTCGAGGTCGTGTGTAGTGTGCTGGAACACATGCACACCTTTACGCTCAAGGTCGTCCACCATCTGACCAATAAGTGCGTCATTACCAGTTTCTGGGATTGGAGTACTGCTGAGCACGACCGTGTCTTGCTCTTTCATCTTCACGTGTTTGTGGTCGCCAGCTGCCATACGCTGCAAGGCACTGCTCGGTTCTCCCTGGCCACCGGTACAAACCACCACCAATTCGTTGTCTTTCATGTTAGCAGCAGACGCAATTGGCACGAAGGTACCCTTAGGCACGCGCACAAAACCATGGCGCACCGCCATTTCGAGCGTACTCATCATGCTGCGGCCATCAAGCGCAATCTTTTTGTTATGGTGCACTGCCGCGTTAATTATCATCTGTATACGGTTAATATTGGTGCTAAATATGGCCACAAATATACGGCCTGGGGCTTGGTCCATAATATCTATAAAGCTTTGCTCTATAGTCGACTCGCTGGGTGTACGGCCAGGACGTTCTACAGTGGTAGATTCACTGAGTAATGCCAGCACCCCTTCGCGGCCAAGCTCCTGTAAGCGTTCCATGTCGGTCCGTTCATGGTCTAGCGGATTTGGGTCGAAGCGGAAGTCACCAGTGTTCACTACCCTACCTACTGGCGTGTCGAGCACTATACAAGTACTGCCCGGTATAGAGTGCGTTATGCGCACCAGCTCCACGAAGAACTCGCCTACCTTAAGGCGTTCATGGGTGTTTTCGTTCATTACGACAGTTTTAAGCTCAAAGCCTTCTGGCATAGGCAGGCCAAAGTTTTCAAAAATTTCTTCTACGCGGCCTATGGTGAACTTACTACCATAAATGGGCGCCGGGAACTTTGGTACTATATGAGGCAAGCCGCCAATGTGGTCAAGGTGTCCATGGGTTATCAGGTAGCCCTTCAGCTTGTGCTGTATCTGTTCTAGGTAAGCCGTGTCGGCTATGCCGTAGTTTATACCCGGGAGATCTACGCCGAGGTCATTACCGCAGTCCATAATAACTGCATCATTTTGGTACTCAACGAGCATCATGTTTTTAGAACCACCGCCGTCCATCCCGCCTAGGCCTATAATCTTCAGGCGCGGGCTGTCGTCTATAACGTTTGCACGCCTAGGTTTGGCTTCGGCGCTCTGGTACTGGTTGGCTACACGAAGTGCGTCCATTTGGGTGCGCTTTTGAGCACGCACTGCCTGGCCGCGCGACACACTTAGGTTAGCGCCCAGCGGTGAAGCAGCCTGACCACGTTTATTTACTTGTGGCTTGCCCTGCTGAGGACGTTTTTGGCCGTCATTCTTCATTTGGTTATCCCGTGGGGGTCTCCGGTTACTATTTGGTTTGTTATTTGATTGCATATAAGGTTTTTTCCTTTCTTATAGCTATTTAGATTCTTGTAATTTCTTGATTATGAGAGGAATAGTTGCGAAGTCATCTATCAGCGTCTGGCGCATACCACCGTTGTATAGCGCGGCGGCTGGGTGGAATAGTGGCAATATAACGACATCGAGCACATCCTTGGAATCATGCTTTAGTTGCAGCTTTACCCGTTTGGGCTGCCCATGGGCCTGGCTGATTTGCAGATCCGGCAAGAAGCAATTGGTGCTGTGGCGTCCTAAGGTCACGACGACCTTCGGGGCAATCACTTCTAGCTGGCTTTGCAAATACGGCAAAAAGGCTTTCTTCTCCTCCGGCAGCGGGTCGCGGTTGTTCGGGGGCCGGTACTTCACGATATTTGTTATGTATATATCATCTCTCGTGAGGCCTATCATATCAAGCATCTCGTTCAAAAACTTGCCGGCAGCACCAACAAATGGCTTTCCCTGCAAGTCTTCATTCTTCCCTGGCGCCTCACCAATGAAGACTACTTCGCTATCTGGGTTACCGTCACCAAACACTAGTTGCGTCGCTTGGCCAGCAAGCTCTGGCGTAACCTTATCCTTAACAATTTGTTCAGCTATAGCATCAAGCTTCTGTTGTTTTGTTGCCATGAACAAATTTTCCTATTAGTCTGACGATATTTTGGAAGAATCCTACGACCAAAATTATAACCAGTATGTACAGCAGGAGGTTGCCATTGTCGAATGCCCAGCTAAGTAAGCCATAGGCCACAGCTAGTTCAACAACTGCGAATATCAAAAGCCCAAGTTTTGTTTCATGCCACTCCTTAAGCCGTTTCATTCCAACCTTTCTTAATTGTCCATTTATCTAGCCCGGTTTGATTTTGTGACGGCAATGTAAGTACCGCCCCTAAGCGTCGCGCTAAAGCTTGGCTACGTTCATTGGTTTTTCCAATAGATAGGTTTATAAAGTTAAAACCTAGCTCTTCAAATCCCAAGTCACGTAAGTGGCCAGCCGCTCGAGTTGCTATACCTTTGCCTTCCGCATCCTTCTCTAAACCATATGACATTGAGGCAGTACGCGCGATAATACTATAAAAGCCAACCTTACCAACTGCCAGACCGTTATACAAAATTTCGTAGTAAAGTGCCTTGCCATCAAGCTTGAGTTTCGGATAAGTTCGATGTAGTGCGATTTCTTGATTGACCACTAAGTCCTCGGCGATTCCTGCTTGCGAATCATTTGGGATGTGCTCGACTTGTAGTTGTTTCATCTATTTCTTTTCGTTCAGTTCTCTTTGAGCGGCTTTCATACTTAGCTGAAGGCGACCGCGGTCGTCTATAGCAACCAACTTTACAGTTACCTTGTCGCCTTCTTTAACGACATCACTTGGCTTGTTAACGCGCTCTTCAGCCATTTCGCTCACGTGCACCAGCCCGTCTTTGCCCGGCATGATTTGCACGAAAGCACCGAAGTCCATCACGCTCACGACCGGTTTGTCCACGTAAATCTTGCCTACCTCGGGCTCTTCGACAATCGTAGCAATCCAGGCCTTAGCAGCATCTATTGCCGCCTTGTCTGGGCTAGCTATCATGACTGTACCATCGTCCTTGATGTCGATTTCGGTACCGGTTTCACCAGTAATCTTCTGGATGGTTTCGCCACCCTTACCGATGATTTCACGAATCTTGTCCGGGTTAATGACTATACTCTCGACACGTGGCGCGTATGGGCTCATTTCCTTGCGCGGTTCTGGCAATGTGTCCAGCATATGCTTCAGAATCTCAGCTCGGCCGTCTTTACCCTGCATAAGGGCTGCGCGAAGCGTCTCTACCGGCAAACCATGGACCTTCATGTCCATTTGCAAGGCCGTAATTCCCTTTTCGGTACCAGCAGTTTTGAAGTCCATATCGCCGGCGAAGTCTTCAGCATCTGCAATGTCGCTTAGAACGTAAAACTTGTCGCCGTCGACCATTAGGCCCATAGCAATACCGCTTACGGGTGCCTTCAGTGGCACGCCGGCGTCCATGAGTGCTAAACAGCTACTACAGGTAGCCGCCATGCTGGTACTGCCGTTCTGGCTCATTATTTCGGTTACAGAACGGATGGTATACGGAAAGTCTGCTGTCGTAGGCAGCACAGCCATCAGTGCTCGCTCTGCAAGGTAGCCGTGGCCGATTTCACGGCGGCCAGGACTGCCTAAACGGCGTACTTCGCCAACGGTATAACCGGGAGCATTGTAGTGGTGCATATACAGCCGTTCGCCATCAGACACTTCCATAGTGTCAATCATCTGAGCATAGCTAGTGCTAGCTAGGGTAACAATGTTGAGGGCCTGGGTCATACCGCGGGTAAATATGCTGGAACCGTGGGCACGCGGCAAAACCCCCACTTCACTGCTGAGTGGCCGGATTTCGGTGAGTTTGCGGCCGTCTGGGCGTGTGCCGTCCTTAACTATACCGGCACGAACATCTTTGTGAATCGCCATAGTGAAGGCTTCGTCATATTCACCTTTCAGTGCTGTGTATTCGTCCTCTTTCTCTTTCGTCATAGCATCATGGAACTCAGCCCTCAGTACTTGGATAAGTTCGTTGCGTTCGGGGTATGGCTTGCGGAGGTCTTCGCCCAGTTTACCGCTTACCCAAGCATCTACTTCGACCTGAATGTCTTCGTTTGGCAGGATAAGCTCGTATTCTAGCGGTGTTACTCCGACTTTCTTAGCTAGTTCACGCTGTAGCTTAATGGCCGGCTGGAACTCTTTAAGTGCCCAGGCAATGGCATCTACCACAGTTTCTTCCGGCACTTCGTTGGCACCGGCTTCCACCATCATTACGCCGCCTTCGGTGCCGGCTACTACGAGGTCAAGATCACTAGCCTCGCGCTCTTCATTGTTTAAGAAGGCCTTAAAGGTACCGTCTACTTGGCCAATTCGCAACCCTGCCACTGGTCCATCAAATGGCGTACCAGTGAGCATCAGCGCAGCACTGGCAGCAATCATGGCAACCATGTCTGGGCGAAAATCCGGGTCCATGCTAAGTACAGATGCAACCACTTGTACTTCTTGCCGATAACCCTTAGGAAATAGTGGGCGTATCGGCCGGTCTATGAGTCGCCCAACTAATACAGCTTCATCACTGGGGCGCCCCTCACGCTTTATAAAACGGCTGCCGCTAATCTTACCGGCAGCATAGAACTTCTCTTCGTAGTCAACTGAGAGCGGGAAGTAATCCATGCCGCTTATAGGGTTAGTGCCAACCATAGCAGTACCTAGTACTACCGTGTCGCCGTACCGCACGAGTACGCTGGCTGTAGTACGGAAACCAACGCGGCCTACTTCTAGGCTTAGCTTACGGCCACAAAAATTGGTTTCCACCGTTATTATGTCTTTTCCAAAAGGATTAATAGTCATGTATCCTCTGTCTTTCTGTCTCGGAGCTCATGGGCAAGGTTCAAATATATACGCGACTTGTGCTACACACGCGATATATCTGTAGCTTTGCTCAGGATAGACTCCTAGAACGTTAATGTGCACAAGCTTGTTTCCTCGAGGTTCGAGGAAAGTAGTCTATGCACTAGCGGCGAATGCCAAGTTTCTGTATAAGCTGCAAATAGCCTTGGCTATCACGGCCTGCAATGTAGCGCAGCAAGCGACGGCGCCTGCCTACCATCTGCAAGAGTCCACGGCGTGCCATGTAGTCGTGCTTGTTAGCCTTTAGGTGCTCTGTAAGCTCCTTAATACGCTCGGTAAGCACAGCAACCTGGACGCTAGCACCGCCGGTGTCGTTCTTGTGAACCTGCGCGCTTTTAATAGCGGCAGTTTTCTTCTCACTTGTTATCATCGTCCAGTTATTTTAACAGATGTCCACCCCTATAGCAAGCCGAAAATACACGGTCTTTAGCGATGCCGTCTTTGAAATTTGTAAAGAACGTCGCTATTCTGGCGCTGCTTTGGAATTTCTGGCAGTTGTGCACTAGATTCTTCAACGGTTATTACTGCTGCGGCGCGGGTGGTAACTAAACCCTCGCCATTAGCTACTAAAAATGCAGCAGCAATAGCAGTTGCACCAGCCGCAACAATCTGCCAAGGCTTATTGGCAGCTACATTAACAAAATCTTGCTGGGCAAGTTCATGCCCCGCCATAAGGTCTATGTTTTTACTCATAGCTGTTATTGTAAACAGCAGTGCCTAGGTGTCAAACTTTTAACGCCTTTTGAATATCTTCGGGATTTAAACTCTCCCGCGCCAGCGCCTCGGCTATGGAGAGCTTTCCAACTTTAGTGCGGTGGAGAGCTGTGGTATAGGCGCCCGTGTCGAGAGCTTTTGCAATATCTTCTATAAGTGTGCGGATGTAAGTACCGCTGCTTACTGAAGCAATAAGTTGTGCTTCTGGGTAGCTGTAGCTAACAAGCTTGAGTTCATGAACAGTAACTTTGCGCGGTTCAATTACAACCTTCTTACCTGCTCTGGCCAATTTATAAGCCCTTTGGCCATTTACCTTTATTGCGCTGTGGGCGGGAGGAATTTGCTCAATTTCTCCCGTGAATTTTTGCAGCACAGCCTCTAGTTCTTCTTGGCTCGGCTGTGGGCCACTCGCCTCTGTTATTTCGCCCTCTGGGTCACCCGTAGTACTCACCTGGCCCAAACGCATAGTAACTTCATACGTTTTATCTGCTTTGCTAAGTTCTTGGGCCTTACGAGTGTAATCCTTGCCGACCAGCAGTACCAATAAGCCAGTTGCGAAGGGGTCGAGCGTACCTGTATGGCCCACTTTTGTATTCTTGGGCTTCTTCCCCTCTACTGCTGCGACAATCTTGCGCACATAATTCACCACATCAAAAGACGTCCACCCAACCGGTTTATCAACTAATAAGATGCCCTGCATTAATTTTCCGGGTCAAATCTTAGAATTCTGCCTGTACTGTAGTGACCCTTTGATACAAGTTTTATTCCAGGCTTATCGTCAATTTCTCCTACAACCTTAGACTCTATGCCATGGCTTTGTGCCACAGCCATAACATTATCTGGCTCTGGGCTCACAATCAACATGCCCTGACCCATGTTCCATGTTTGATAGCAAGCCTCATCAGACAAATCACCAAGGCCGTTTACTATGTGTGCTTGTTGCGCATATTTCATAACGTAAGGAGGCTCATATAAATCCTCCAGATATGCCCCATATCCAGTGTTCTTGAGTACACGCCCGAGTTTTTCTGGGATACCACCACCTGTGATATGTGCAGCGCCATGAATACGTGCTTTTGCATCCCGGCTTAGGTTCGAGCCACCCGTCATGTCGACGACAACTTTGCTATAGATAATTGAGGGTTTGAGCACAAGCTCTCCCAGCTTTTGCCATTGTCCATCTGGCTCTCCAGTCGGTTTAACCTCTTCGTTATGCCAATTTTCGTTTGTTCCGAAAATCCTACGCACAAGGGATAGACCATTTGAGCGAAAGCCATGTTCTCGAAGAGCCACTACCGCATCGCCTGGCCTTAGCTGGGTATCGTCAATAATGCGGCTTTTATGAACCATCCACATTGCTACTGCGGACCAATTGTAATTAAAGCCGTTTTGGCCTGCATTGAAGCCACCTACCCTACTGCCTAGTTCCGCTGTTTCTCCATTCACAATTGTTACATCCGCTGCTTTCGCCGCTTCAACATAGCCGTTTGCAAGTTGACCAACCTGTTCATGAAGATTATTAACATCTTTAAGTGCTCTTACATCCAGCACAGTGGCGACAGCAAATGGTTCACCACCGCGAACTACAGCATCGTCACAGGCCATGGCAATAAGGTCATGTCCGATTGTTCGATGGTCCCCTAGCCTTTCGGCCACTTCTACCTTAGTTCCAACCCCATCTGCGCCAGCGCTCAAGATGAAATCTGGTAATCCTATAGCTGTTAATGGCATGCCTCGGAAGCTTGAAAAACCAGTCCCGTATTCAGCCAACTCTCCCAGCCGGCCTATCCTGTCTGCCCAGGTGTGTTTAGCGGCTTCATAGAGCATCTTGGAAACGTCATTGCCAAGCACCAAATCTACACCCGCAGCCCTGTAAGCCTCTGTCGCATCACTCATAGCGAGCAATTATGCAGTTTTAGACAAAGTGCTGCAAGCAAGAGCGGTTTGCTACTTGTTTTGGGGGCCACCGAATTGGAACGGCAATGGTGGTGGCACCGGAGGGATGCTGGGGTCTTGTACGGGCTGTGGCTGCTGTACTTGTGGCTGTGGCATAGTCGGTGGCAAAGGCATAGTTGGCGGAGTGTCTGCTCCCGGGTCAACAGCACCGAAAGCGGCAGGGTCAAACATAGTATCTAGCGGCTGAGCGGGTTGCTCCGGTACCGGTACGTTCAGGTCTATAGGTTGCGCATTTAGGGCCTGTACAGGCTCAGGAGCTGTTGGCATTTCGCTCAACGCCTTCTCTACCTCACTCCGGGCAGAATCAAGATGCGGACTATCAACAGATTGTTCTAACTGGGCTAGTGTATTATCTTGTGGCTCTTCTGGCATCGGCGGTGGAGTTTGCACAGGCGGTTCTGGAGTTGGTGGTGGCGGAGTTGGTGGTAAGTTTTGGGTTACAAAACTTGGTGGTGTCCAAGCCGGTGGTGCCTGCGGTCCTGGTGCAGGGGCAGAATCAATAGGGGCCTCAGGCGGTGGCATGATTGAATCATGCGTTAAAAGGGGACCCGTACTATCCTTGCCAGCCGTTAGAGGGTCAACGGAGGGGTCGTAGGCTTCCGGTTCGGTGTTAGCCGTTAGTTGGCCTCCCAAGGTTGGTGGTTCGGTAATAAGCTTGGGCGCATTATCTTTGTTGATTATATGACTCTGGGCATTAGTATCGGGACCGGGCACATCCAGAGCGCCGTCATCCTTGAAGTCGGGCGCAGATACTTCTTCGGCAGGCTCTTCTTGCACAGGTGGCAATTCAGTCGGTTTTTCTTCCTTATCTTCTTCAGCGTGGCCAATTTCTAGTGTGCCGTCGTTGGCTTCTGGCCTTGCTTGTTCTGGAGCATTTACTTCAGCCGTAGGGGTTGGATTTTGCAAATTAACACTTGGGCCTTCGAGCTCACTGGCTACCAGTTGCTGGTTTGCCCCGGCCTTCATTAGATCAGCGCTGACGCTCATAGTCTGTGGTGTGGTTTTTTCGTTACTAAAGCGCGCTGTTTCAGCTACGATACCCGTGAGTAGCGCCGTAGCAATCTGGTTGTCCATAAGGTCTTTGTCTAGTTCCCTGCCTAGGTCAACTACCAGTTCGCAGAGACTACTAGCCTGTGTGTCATTCCAGTTAATGTTACCGAGGCCAGCATTAGCCGTGGTATTTACGGTTGCTACAGTTGCGTCGTGCAGTATTCGGCCGTGGCTAGTAATGGCCGTGTCGACATCTTGCTGTTCTTTTACGCCAAGTGCGACAACAGCGTCCACATTGAAGTCACCCTGGCTGAATTCTAGGTCGTCAGCAGTTAAGGAAGTTCTGTAAGGAGTTATGAAGATTTTGACTATCTTATCTTCTACCTTGTAACGCAGCTTGTCGGCCTTGCTTTTGTCGAGTGAGATTATAAAGTCGCGTAAACTGTCGGTGTTCTTTTCGAGGGTCTCTTCAGGCTTCAGGAACTCAAGCGTAGAGGGTACGTCACCACTAAATACGGCTGTCGCATGCTTGCCCTGCTTGTTGAGCATAAGAGTCAGGCCTATACATGCAGCTAGTTGGTCTACCGAAGGGTTGGCACTCACTGTCACCAATACATTATTGGCGCTTTTGAGGCGTTCTACCAGCTGCTGTTTAGGGGTTAAGTTGTCCATATTTACTTTTTATTTTAGGCTTCGTACCCACACTATCATAGTTGCTTATGCTTGTCGAGGTTTTTCTTCCCTGTTCTACACTTTACAAAAAGCAGCTTCCCCGCTATAGTATTAGGTCGAATTTAAGTAACGTAACAAGGACAATCAATGCCGATTATCAAATCAGCCAAAAAGCGCGTTCGTGTTGCTCACAAAGCAGCCGTGCGTAACAGTAAAACTAAGCGCTCACTCAAGGCAGCCCTGAAGCTGTTCGCTAAGAGCCCATCTGCCGATAGCCACAACGCAGCCCAAAGCAATGTCGACAAAGCCGTTAAGAAAGGTTTAGTTCACAAGAACAAGGCCGCCCGTATGAAGAAGAAGCTTGCCGCCCAGGCAAAGGCTTCTGGCGCTAAGAGTAGCGCTAAAAAAGCAGCGGCCAAGAAAGCTGCTCCAGCTAAAAAGCCAGCCGCTAAGAAGGCTCCTGCAAAGAAGCCCGCAGCTAAGAAATAATTATTGGGAGTCTTGAAAGGAGCCGGGAAACTGGCTCCTTTTTATATGCTCATCGAAAGCAAGTAGTGCTGTAGGGCTTCGTCGGGGTCAATGCTTTCGCGTTTGGAGCGTACATCTATTTTCAAAAGGTCAGCCACTAGCCTTTTTAACTCTACTAGGCTCATTTTGCGGGCTATATTGGCACTCTTTTGCACCACAAAAGGACTAAGTTTGGCTTCCTTGGCAACCTCTGCTGGGCTGCGGTCACCAGCCGTTTTTATTACGGTCAGCACATGCAACTGCCACGCCAGCATGGCAACAATTTGTGGCGGTTCCACTTTAAGGGCTCGCTGCTCTTCATAGAGCTGAAGTGTCCGCTTGTTGTTACCGGCAAAGGCAGCTTCCAGCAGTTCAAAAATAGTGCTCTGCGGTGTCGCTTCAGTTAGTTCGTCTATAGACTCACGGCTAATTTTTGTATCATGTATAAGTAATTTTTCCAGCTCATTAGCCAGTAGCTGCTGGTTATCCCCTACCCGCTCCACTAAGTAGCGAGCATCGTTGCTGCTGAGCTCACCACCCCCCTCTTTCGCCGATCTGACTAGCCATGCCGCCAAGCCATTCGTATCAAGCGCCGTAAACTCCTTAAATTCAGTACTTTTCTTGAGGAATTTGTAGTACGAAGTGCGCTTGTCGAGTTTGAGTTCTACGATAATTACGTCCGTAGTTTCTGGCACATCCTTGAGCAGTATTTCAGCCTCTTCCACGTACTTTTTGTTAGCACTGGCACTTCGCAGTACAACCATTTTTTTACTCGCCAGGAACGGCGCACTCGTGAGAGCCTCCTGAATGCGTACATAATCCGCCTCTTCTCCATCCAGTCGCTCTAATGCAATGTCCCCATGTTCCCGCACAAAAGCATCAACTAATTTCCGCAGCTCCTGCTGCAGCGCAAACGTGTTCTCTCCCGTTAGAGTAGCTACCATGTGTAGCTATTGTAGCAAGCCGAGAAATGCTGTGAGGAATCCAGCTTTATCACCCCTGTTTATCTGCTATACTTTCAGATACCAAATGGCACAGGTGATCATTGTTAGTAACAGGCTTCCCATAAGCGTCAAGAAAGTTGATGGCAGACTTGAATTTTCTGAAAGTATTGGTGGGCTGGCAACTGGGCTTTCATCGTATGTAAAGAACCGTAGGAATATCTGGATTGGCTGGCCTGGTATAGCGAGCGACGGGCTAAGTAAAGAAGAGCAACTAACAATCATTACTGAGCTCGCCAAAAGCAACTGCTACCCTGTTTTCTTAACCACTAAACAGCTCGATGAGTTCTACAATGGTTACAGCAACAGTATGCTTTGGCCACTGTTTCATAACATGCCGATGAGCCGCCGGCCACGAGATGAATGGTGGCGAGCTTATCGTAAAGTCAACCGACTGTTTGCGGAGGCAGTACTAGCTCATTCGGGCATAAAAAGCACTGTATGGGTACACGACTACCAGCTCTTACTATTGCCGGAAATGCTCAGGGCTGACCGGCCCAAAGACAACATTGGCTTCTTTTTGCACATTCCTTTCCCTACCCCTAAAACACTGCAGAAGCTTAAAGAAAACAAGAAGTTGCTAGGCGGCATACTAGGTGCAGATTTAGTTGGCTTACATACTGGCAACTACGCCTTCAGTTTCATGGAATGCTGCCAACAGCTTCTCGGCAATACAGTCGTAGGCGATCAGATAATACTCGACGACCGCGTGGTACGTGTAGCCGACTTCCCTATGGGCATTGACGCTGACAAGTATGCTAAGGCCATAAAAAGTAGCGAGGTTAAAACAGCCCTACGTAAATACAAACACAAGTACCGTGGCAAGAAGGTTATTGTGGCCGTAGATAGGCTTGACCCGACAAAAGGGCTCGTGGAACGCTTACAAGCTTATCGTGAGTTCTTAGATGCGAACCAGCAATTCCATGGCAAGGTTGTACTAGCAATGGTTGCCGCCCCATCGCGCACCGACGTACCTGCTTATCGCAATCTCAAGAAAAAGATGGATAGCCTTGTTGCGCAAATAAATAGTGCATACGGCTGGCCGAAGTGGCAACCAATTGATTACATGAACGAGGGGCTGCCGTTTGAGGAAATAACGGCCCTATACCAAGTAGCCGACATTGCCTTCATTGCTCCGCTCCGGGATGGCATGAATCTTGTTGCGAAGGAATATGTAGCTACCAAACGCAAACGCGGTGTGCTTATACTGAGTGAAACTGCCGGTGCCGCACAGGAACTAACCGAAGCGCTACTTGTTGACCCCAAGCGACCAAATACACTTGTTGCTGCCCTAAACCAAGCGGTAACCATGCCGCGGCGTGAACTCCGCCGACGTTTACGAGCAATGCAAAAGCAGGTGGAGGGTCGAACGGTACACACCTGGGCCAATACCTTCATGGGTGCTTTGGAAAAACCTATACATGTAGCCTCACCACGGACACTATCACTCAGCACTGCTCGGGAACGACAACTAGTAGCAGCTTACCGCTCAACCAATAAGCGCTTAATTTTACTCGATTACGACGGCGTCCTTTCACCATTAACAAGCAATTACAAAAAGGCCGCTCCTTCACCAACCGTATTAAAAACCCTCACTAGGCTCGCTGCCGACAAACAAAACGAGGTAGTTATAGTCAGCGGGCGTGACCAAGCAAACCTTGACGAATGGTTTGACAATACACCGGTTAACTTAGTTGCTGAACATGGCGCATTCATAAAAGATACGGATGGTAACTGGCACCGAACACGCCATAATTCTACCGCCTGGAAGCGACTCATACGGCCAATTATGGAAAAGTACGCCATGCGCACGCCTGGTGCCGTTATAGAAGAAAAGGCCAACTCGCTGGTGTGGCATTACCGCCAAAGCCCGCCCTATGAAGCACAAAAGTACACCGTTGTCTTGCGTCGCGTGCTGCAATCGGTAGTACGTGATTATGGCCTAGCCGTATACAGCGGTAACAAAATACTTGAGGTCAAAGACCCGCTGGTGAGCAAGGCGGAAACCGTACAACGCTGGTTAAAGCGCAGCCATGATTTTGTACTGGCTATTGGTGATGATTACACCGATGAAGACATGTTTGCTGCACTGCCAGGAAGAGCCTATAGCATAAAAGTTGGCCGAGGCCGTACCCACGCCCAATACCGTTTAAAAACGTCTGCAGATGTGCAGAAACTACTCCAAAAACTAGCTCGGTAGCCGCTGGCAATTGAGGCAAATGTGCGTGCCACGGCCAGCAACGCGGGTTTTGATAATGATTGTACCGCAGCGCGGGCACGGCTGACCTTCACGGCGGAAGACATTGGCAAAAGTCAGGTATTTACCGCGTTTGCCTTCCGCATCAACGTAGTGCTGGTCGGTCGAGCCACCCTTGCTAATGCTGAGCTCCAAAATATCTCGCAATGATGCATGCAGCAGTTTAAACTTGGCATCCGATAAATCTTTTACGAGCGTAGACGGGTGAATTTTGGCGCCCCATAGGCTTTCGTCGGCGTAGATGTTGCCGACCCCTGCAATAACCGATTGGTCCAGTAAAGCCGCTTTTATATTTGTATTCTTACGCCGCAACAATCGTTCTTGCATGTTTTGCCAAGTAAAGTCTGCAGCTAGCGGTTCTGGTCCTACCTTTTTGAAGAAATCGAGCATTGGCACTTCAGCTGTAGGCATCAGCCGTACCCAGCCAAACTTGCGCTGGTCGTTAAAGAACAGCTTGCTGCCGTCCGTGAATTCAAATGTTACTCGCGTGCTTTTATCTGGTAATTCGCCTACCAAGGAATCGTTTGGATGCCCCGCACCAAAGCGTTCATTTTTACCTCGGAGGACTAACTGACCAGTCATTTTAAGATGTATGACTAGAGAATATTTACTAGATAGTTCTACGAGTAAAACTTTTGCCCGACGCTTAACCACTACGACTCTTGATCCAAGTAGGAATTGCTGCACGTCTTCTGGTGCATTCGGAAAGCTTTTGGCCCAATCGAAATCAACAGACTTTACCTGTTTGCCCGGCAATAGCCGCTGCAGGCCATTCTTAACAGTCTCTACCTCTGGTAACTCAGGCATCCTTTAATTGTAGCAATTCTAAGCCGCAACTTCTGCTGCTGCAGTTCGAGGTCGAGGAATAAGCTGCTTATTTTTTTCGAGAACAGGTGTAGTTTGTTTCTGAACATCTAAGCTTACCCCGGCTTGCTCAAGCATAAACCTTATCTGTACCGCGCGGTCAGGGTGAACATACTCTGTCGTGGTCTGGGTATTATTAGGCTGAATTTGTTTCCGCAGCCCATCGATAATTAATTTTGCATCCCTGTCCATATAGTACAAGCCCACTTCAGGATAAATATTATGTTCAGTATCTCCCCACTCGCTCAGTACATGATGCATTTGGCGCTCTAATCTTTGAGTTAAAAGCGTATCTCCAGAAAAAAGGGCTCCTCGATATGCTAGTATCGCCTCTTCAAAGCCCTGAAAGCTCATATCTATTTGCGCATAACCGTTAACGTTTGTTTCTTGGTATAGCATAAACTGCTCGTGCTTATGACTATATGCCGAACTGCGCAAGTGTCAAGGTATACTAGGTGCATGCAAAGCCTCTTCGACATACTGGGTAACAAAGACTACGACCTGCCGGATGAAGCCTCAGCCATTAAAAAGTATATTCGCGACGAATTTCACCAGGAAGTAGAAGTAATGGTACGCGAAAAAGACATTGTTATAACCGGTCGCGGTGCAGCTTTCATCAATACTTTGCGTCTGCGCACGCCTGCCCTGAAGCGAGCAGCCAATACTACCAAGCGCCTAAGCTTCAGGATTATTTAGCAGCTTTTCGAGTTCGTCTTTTGCCTGCTCAAAATTCTGGTACTGGATGGCTTGCATTCCCACGCCCTGTGCCGCAAAGCAGTATTCTTCGCGATCGTCCAAGAAGACGCATTCTGTTAGCCGCACCCCTAGCCCATCAGCAGTGTACTCGTAGGCTTGAGCCTCTGGCTTCGCAAAACCTATGTCACCTGAAGCAACTACAAAATCAAAATATGTATCCAGTTCTTTTTTAGTGAACCTGCGATGCAATCCCCCGTTGCTAATATTAGATAAAATAGCCGTCTTGTAATTCTTACGAAGCGTGCGGATGTAATTAAGTAGTCTCTCATCCTTCACTTCTCCATCCATAATGAGCTGACGATAATCCTCTTGTTTCATGCCGAGAAGTTCTGAAGCCTGTTCTGTTGACTCCTCGGAACTTATAAGACCTCTGCTGGCTGCATTTAGCAAGTCAACCAAATCCTGTGCTTTGCCAGGATTTTTAGAGCGTAGCTCCTCAAGTATAACAGCTAAGGCATCGGTTATAATAACCCCAAAACAGTCGAAGACTATTGCTTTTATCACTAGTTAATTATAGCGAGTTAGAAAAGCTCAGTATTGCTAACTTGCTTTTGATAATCTGGCACTTGGTTTTGGAATAGGTCTAGAATTGTCTCGGTATTTCCTTTGAACGTACTAGGAACGCTGCCGCCACAGGTCGTTGTCCAGTAGCGCTGAATGCTGTCGCCGCCTTGAATGACTTCGAAGATGTAACGTTTGCCCATTGGGCAGTAGCCACGCTCGTCTTGCAGTTTTGTGTCATCATTACCGAGAGTAAAGCCGGCGTGCTGTAAAGCCTTCAGGAATACGGCATAGCCCGCCTGGGTCATAGGATATGAAAGGTTTTTGGTAGACTCGCCGTCATAACCTTTTATAACGTTCAATGTGGTGTTATCGCGCCCTACCGTTATCTCAATAGTACGGTGATTGTCGGGAGCGTTAATAATTTCGTCGGTAGTTTCTCGGACGACAGTATCAGTTGAAGCATAATCTATGAGTGGCACTTTGGTCTGCGGCACTTTCCCGCTGTTACCGCCATGAAATAACAGCACTATGAGTAGTACTATCAGGCCGATTGTAACCAAAAATCCTATGAAGTAACGCATGTGTCTCCTCACGGCTCGCGTGGTAGACATATACTAACACGTTTACTCTGTTTTTGCAATAGCCTTATGCTTTTCGACCAAGGGCGTGCAAGGCAGTGTCGCCATAGAGTCTTACTGGCCTGCCATCTCGTGCACCATCGGATTCACGGTAAGACAGTACCCCCGCTTCAGGACGATACGCGTGAGGAGTCTCCGGATGCGTTGGCCAGGTACAAAGCTCACTACTCGCCATGTGGTCAACATCTGCCTTAAATCTAGTGTCGTCTTGTGGTCTTTTAGTGTTATCTACTACAAGCTCCAGTACTGGAATGTACTCGGCAGGAATTTCGTGCTCAAAGGCGTACTCGGCAGCCATATTTTTTGTTTTTCCTTAGCTTACAGTTTCGATATCCAGTGGTACACCTGGCGGTAGTAAGTACCGTGCGGTACATAGCGCTTGCCTGCCCTATCATCGGCAGCACGTAGCAATTCGCTTAAACGCACCCATTTGAGACCAGCAACCTCTAGTGGATTTGGCTTGAATGGGGTGTTTTTAGGCAGTTGCAATGCATACAGGTGCTGGTATTCACGGTGCCTTTGGTTATAATTCGTGTCCCATGGAGCCCTTCGTAGTATTTTCATTAGCTGCAACTGTCCTGGTCGTACTTCTATTCCCAGCTCTTCTTGCAGTTCACGACGGGCCGCCCGCAGAGCAGTTTCACCACTACTGAGATGCCCAGCCGAGCTTATATCCCACAGGCCTGGGTAGTTCCAGCTCATGAGCGTACGCTTTTGCAAAAGCACGTTACCATCGCCGTCATAAATCCAAATGTGCGAGCTAGAGTGCCACAGTCCCCGGTCGTGCACATCAGTATTAGGCAAGCGCATACCTGTACGTTTACCATCCTCAGTCAAAACATCGAAGCTATCGTGTTCTACAATTACCTTTTTTGTTTTCATAGGTATATTCTCGGTATACGCTTACACTTACACAAAATCAAGCAGTTATGAACAGCTTGTGATATTTATCAATTAGCTCAATAATGGTGCTAATGGCTATAAAGTACCAAACCGGTGTCTCTACCCTCATCCAGTTTATTGCCGTTACCTTTCTTAACCTTGTAAATTTGTTCGCTTCCAGCATAAGCAGTTGCGTTAAAAACACGAGCGATTGTGTGGGCGATGTAACCTTGAATCTGTTGTACTTCCTGGTACTTTCTGCCTGGTTCGCCTTCATATGGGTACTCGGCTATGCTGCACAAGACCGGCGCAGTAAACGCCTAGCACAGCTACTTATAGCAGCCGAGGCCATAATATTCCTGGCGGCTTTGCTCGATGCCAAGCACCACCCAGACATTCTTGGTCTTATAACAAGCCTTGTTGACGCTGCGCTTGCTGGGTGGACAATAGTGCTTGCCTGGCGTCTCATGCGTGCTGGCGGCAGCAGAGTTACCTCTCGAGCTCGTCGACCACTATCTAAACAGCCCTAACATGGTACATTAGCCACTTTGTACGCTTACTCATCGGGCGATAGCCTTCATGTACAACTTCAAAACCATTGCTCGTTAAAAGTTTCTTAAACTCACCGTTCGACCAAAAGACGAATAATCGCCCGTCGGCCTCCACCTGTTCACCTTCTCCTTCTTTTGTAGCAATAAAGCCGATTCCACCCGGCTTAATATTTTTCTTTATGGCACGCAGTGCTTCATTAATTCGTCGCTTTGGAATATGCAATAAAACAGCCGAGCACCAAAAACCATCAAAAGGCTCTGCAAAATCCAAATCATATATACTTATTTGCTGAAATGCAGCGCCTGGATTAGCTTGCTGCGCTACTGCTATAAGCCCGGCAGATATGTCAGTGCCGACGTACTCATACCCGAGTTTTATGAGCTCTTTCGCGTCACGACCGCCACCAGCGCCTATTTCCAAAACCTTACCGCTTGGCATCAGTTTCTGGAACATGGTCAGTTCCTCTTTCCAAAAGTCAGCACTCGTGTGCGCATCTGCCCACTGCTTAGCAGTTCTATCATAAACTCGTTTGGTAGCTTCTTCGTCTTTAGTTAACTGGGTCATGTATGCTAAAGTTCGCCCCAGTTGTCGCCTATGCTTGTATCAACCGTTAGTTCAACCGGTAGGTCGTACACGCCTTCCATGGTCTCTTTGAGTAATTCTGCTATTCGCGGTGCGACTTCTTCTGGGCATTCCACGAGCACAGAGTCATGAATTTGCAGGAGCATGCAGCAGTCGTTGTGCTGGTTACGAAGCAGGTCATCTATTTTTACCATCGCCATCTTCATAAGGTCAGCCTCCGTGCCCTGGATAGGCATGTTTATGGCCGCCCGTTCGGCTGCTTGGCGCACAACGAAGTTACTGGAGTGAATGTCGGGCATAGGCCGGCGGCGGCCAAACAGTGTTTCCACATAGCCTTCTCTGCGAGCCTTTTCGATAATACTGTCGATGTAGGCAAAAAGTGGCTTACGTAGTTCTTTATAGCGGTCTATAAAGTTCTGGGCTTGCTCACGCGTCATGCCGGCCGCAACCGAAAGGCCGTGCGGGCTCATGCCGTACATAATGCCGAAGTTTATTACCTTTGCGGCTCGGCGCATCTGCTTGGTTACGTCTTCCAGCTCCCTGCCGTAGACTTGTGCCGCTGTAGCAGTGTGAATGTCCGTACCTCGGTTAAACATGCCTATAAGCTCTTCATCGTTTGCGAGGTATGCCGCCAAGCGAATTTCAAACTGGCTGTAATCGGCACTTACGAGCTTCTTGCCCTTGCCTGCTACAAATGCCGTGCGAATGTGTTTGCCAAGGTCAGTGCGTACCGGTATGTTTTGCAAGTTCGGATCGTTACTGCTCAGGCGACCAGTTGGTGCAGTAGCTAAGTTAAAGGTCGTGTGTACCCGGTCATGCTCATCCACCTGCTTCGGCAGCGTGTCAACGTAAGTATTCTTAAGCTTTGTCACCTCTCGGTACTGAGTTATAAGGTTAATGATTGGATGGGAATCGCGTAGCTTATCGAGCTCAGTCGCCGCCGTACTAAAGCCAGTTTTACCCTTCTTAATACCCTGCTTCGGCAGCTGCAGCTTTTCGAATAATATTTCAGCTAGTTGACCCGGGCTACCAATATTAAACTCTTGGTCAGCATAGCCGTATATCTGCTGTTCTAGGTCGGATATGGCATCTTCAATTTGTACGCTGAACTTTTTGAGATACGTCGTGTCGAGTTCAATACCCAGGTACTCCATACGAGCGAGTACTGGTATTACTGGCCATTCAATGTTTTTTGCAAGTTCAGACAGTTTCGGTATCTCGGCTAGCTGCTTTACTTGTTTGGTATGTAAGGCATGCAAGACGGCAATAATCTCGGGCATTCGCATACTCAGATCATCCACATCGAGATCTTCGAATGGCGAACCTTCATAGTCCAGCTCCACCTGAGCCAACTCAGTTAAGCCCTGTTCGCGTCGCAAACTATCGAGTAAGTAGGCACCCATAAGCACATCATGCTTCACCTCTGGCAATTCAATCCCCAGCTCTAGTAAAACTTTGAGCGTGTACTTTACGTCGTGCCCAACTATAGGAGGTAGCCCACTGAGTTTTTTAGCAACCGACTCGCGGTCTAGTTTATTCAAATCAAGCACATATGTCGTTTGGCCATCAGGGCTTAGCGCTAGGAGTTGTGGGTCTCGGCCGTGCTTACTAGCACTGCGACTGTGCACATATAGTTGTTCGACTTTTTCAAAATCGAGGTCTTCCAACTTATTTGCACTATCTATGAGCACATTTTTGCCTGGACGCAGTGGTCCAGTGCCATTAGCTACATGATGGTTATCTATAGCTACTTGCATGACTTCAGGCAGCTGCCTCGCTAGGCTTCGAAATTCTAGCTTTTGAAGCAAATGTAGAAGTTCTTCCGGCTTAATTTTGCTGCCGTCTACCGCCTTTAAATCTAGTTTAAGCGGAGCATCAATCCATATGGCACCGAGCTTTTTACTGAGGTACGCTAGGTCCTTACCAGCCTCTAGTTTTTTGCGCACCGCTTCTTTTATAAGCGGTAAATTATCATAAATGTTATCTAGCGTGCCGTAGTCCTGTAGTAGCTGTATGGCAGTCTTTTCACCGACGCCAGGTACACCTGGAATGTTGTCGGAGCTATCACCCTTAAGTGCTTTGAGGTCTAAAAATTGCTCAACTTTTATGCCATATTTTGCTTCAAAACTTTTGGGCGAATACAATTCTATGTTACTTAAGCCGGTTTTAAGCGCATACACATGCACATTCGGGTCGATTAGCTGCAGCATATCGAGGTCGGAAGTAATCAGTAGTACCTCTATGTCTTTCTTAGCGGCCTGAACTGCGAGCGTACCCATTATGTCATCTGCTTCATAGTCGTCTAGTTCGTACAACGGCCAGCCAAAGGCATCAAGCAGCTCGTGCAGCACTGGAACCTGCTCATAAAAATCTGCCGGAGCCGGTTTACGGCCGGCTTTGTATTCAGAATACAACTCTAGACGTTTGCGGATGTTCGTCTTGGGCTTGTCCCATGCAACAGCCACATAGTCCGGCTTAAGTCGGCGGATGACTTCGAGTGCCATTGTCGCAAAACCAAATACGCCGCCGGTAGGAATGCCGTCTTTCGTACTCAAATTAGGCATAGCGTAGTAGCCACGATAAAACACGCTCTTGCCGTCAATAATCGCAAAACGCTTACGTTTTACCTCTGTTACTGCCATAACAACAGTATAGCCTAGATTCTAAAGATACTCTGCTAGCTTTTTTGCTTCGTCAGAGTTCCTGATCTTATCCAAAGCACTCGCCTCCGCAAAGGCAACAACCGTATAAGGAAGTTTTAGCTTCCGGGCCACTTGTCTTTCGGTCTTTTCGGCACCGTCCTCACCTAAACCGTAACGTTCAATTAATACTAATTTTTCACGTTCTGTGAGCATACCTTCGACGGTAAGCACATCCTTGAGGGCTTTTAAGGCAATACCTTTAATGGCAATTTCATCCGGAGGAGCCACAACGGCGTCTTCTATATACTCAACAGCTTCAGCACTGTTATGGCTAGTGCCTAATTTGAAATCCAGCGAAAGCTTTTCTTTGTCATAGCCTAGGGTCTCTTCCAATTTATCTTTGGTCATTCCTACCTCAGCACTTAATTCTTCCAGGGTAGGTTCGCGGCCATTATCAGTAAGAAAAGTCCGTTTGATTCGATTAATTCTATTGATTTTCTCCAGCACAGGCACAGGGATGCGAATTGTCCTGCCGTTATTCATAACAGAACGCTGCAATGACTGGCGAATCCACCACGTGGCATAGGTGCTGAATTTGTAACCTTTATTGGGGTCAAATTTATTAATTGCATGGAATAGGCCGTTTTCATTAGCGTCTTGGATGAGGTCTTGGAGGTCAACACCTTTACCCTGGTATCGCTTTGCCAAACTCACTACCAAACGTAAATTTGCCTCTGCAAAATGATTACGAGCTGCTATTCCATCAGTCTTTTCTGCTTCAAGCTTACGGACATTTGCTTTATTAACACGTATTCCTTCTGACTCAATTAGTTCAAGCCGTTCTGTAGCGCGCAAACCTCGTTGCACCCGCACAGAAAGCTCAACCTCCTGCTCTGCTGTTAGCAGCGGAGTACGTCCAATCTCCGACAAGTACATGCGCAAAATGTCCAATGACGGTGCTTCCTTTAGCCAATCGTCTAATTCTTCGTCAGTCAACAGCACATAATCGTCGTCTTTATCGTTATGATGCAAGAGATATATTTCAGCTTCGTGCTCTACCGCAGTTGCGCCTACCTTTTCGACCAAGGCAATATCAAAAGATTCATTTTCTTGGTCAGGAAGATAGGCTTCCACTATCGGTTGACTAGTCATAGTTGCGCTCTCGTTGGCTTCATTGTGCACTAGATTGCTCCAACATGCAAAGGTAATAAGGTCAACACTTCTAGGACAGTACAGATTAGTGATTTTGCCTATATAATAAGCATAAGCAATGGATGGGCAACGACAATTAAACTACTATCGCTTGAGTGCCGATGACGTACTAGAGCAAGTTCGTTCTAGCCGAAAGGGCTTATCGGCAACAGATGCTTCTGAGCGCGTGGAGCAGCTAGGTTTAAACACCCTGCACCGCACCAAGCACGAACTACCCATAGTTACTCTTCTTCGGCAGTTTAAAAACTTGCTAGTGGTAATGCTACTACTTAGTGCCGTGTTTTCTATATATCTACGTGATGCCAAAACTGCCACAATCCTTATACTTATAGCTCTCATGAATGCCAGCGTCGGCTATTTCCAGGAGCACAAAGCCGAAACGCTCATGGAAAGCCTGGAGCAGTTACTAGTGCCGCGCACTAAGGTGCTCAGGGACGGCAAGCTGCATGAAATAGACGCTAGCGAACTTGTAGTTGGGGACATCGTATACCTCGAAGAAGGTGATAGTGTACCAGCAGACTTGCGCATTATGGACGAAGTAGAGTTAGCGACTAATGACTTTGCCCTGACTGGCGAGTCTAACCCAAGCCGAAAGTTTGTGCACGCTATAAGTGCAGAAGTGCCGCTGGGGAACCGCCACAATATCGCCTTCATGGGCACAACGGTCGCAACCGGACATGGGCATGGCATAGTTATTGCTACCGGCATGCACACTGAGTTAGGTCGGATAGCTTCCTTAAGCCAGATTACACGCACCGAAGCTTCACCTCTGCAAAAAGAAATGAACCACCTAGCGGTACGGTTAGCTCAAGGTGCTACAATTTTGGCACTACTACTGGCCTTCATTGCCTTCAAGTCACACCTTGGTTTGCAGGGAGCCATTCTCTTTGGTATTGGTATTGGAGCCGCTATGATACCAGAAGGTTTAGTAGCCGAGGTGAACATTACTCTCGCCCAAACAGCAGCACGAATGGTTCATGCCCGCGCACTAGTAAAACGACTTTCGGCCGTGGAAACCCTCGGTGCTACCAATATTATTCTTACCGACAAAACAGGTACGCTTACCAAGAATGAAATGACTGTGCAGCACTTGCTTATTGGCCGCAGCGCCTATCACGTGAGTGGCACGGGGTATGAAGCAAACGGTGAGGTTATAGACGCGCATAACAAACCTCTGTCTCGTGATACGGTACAAAACTTGTCATTGTTCTTTGAAACTGCAGTTCTAGCTAGCAACGCCCGCGTTAATTCTCCAGACGAACAGCACCCGACTTGGTATGTCCTCGGTGACCCTACCGAAGGCGCCCTGATTACACTTGCCCGCAAAGCCAGTATTGACCCAGAAAAATTAAGTGACGACCGAAAAGAAATCAAAGAATTTCAATTCGACTCCGGCCGGAAAATGATGAGCAGTGTCCGTAGTGTAAATGGCCAAACACTTGTATACCTCAAAGGGGCTCCGGAGGCTGTCCTTGGGCGCAGTAAAAAGATCTGGGACCATGGCCACATACGTACACTCACGGCTGCCGATCGGAAGTTCTTTACCGAGCAAAACGAAACAGAAGCTCATGCCGCACAGCGTAACCTTGCGCTCGCCTACCGAGTTCTTCCAGCTAAAACCGATTTGAAAAAGCTAGACATGGACGAGGTCGAAAGTAATTTAACGTTTCTGGGCATGGTAAGTATGCATGACCCCCTGCGCGAACAAGTACCTGCTGCAATGCTAGCTGCACGTGGTGCCCATGTACGAGTTTCGGTAGTGACCGGTGATTATCCATCAACCGCCAAAGCCATTGCCGCTAAAGCACATCTAAGCGACGACATTACTATTATTTTGGGTGATGAACTTGCAAAGTTGGCGGATAGCCAAGTACTGCAGCTCATAGAAAAGGGTGGTGCTGTGTTTAGTCGCGTTTCTCCTGAGGACAAGTTGCGCATAGTGGAGATAGCCAAGCAAAGTGGCCGGGTTGTAGCAGTGACGGGCGATGGTATTAACGACGCCCCTGCCCTGAAGCGGGCTGATATAGGGGTAGCTATGGGTAAAACCGGCACTGACGTTGCTAAAGATGCCTCTGAAATTATACTGCTCGATGACAGCTTCGATACACTCGTCGGCGCCATAGAACAAGGCCGCCTAACCTTCCTGAACATCAAGAAGGCCGCCCGGTGCGCGCTTACCGATAATGCCAGCGAACTCATAACCATACTACTAAGTCTGCTAGGGCAAACAATTTTCCATATACCGCTAGCAATTACTGCGATTCAGATTCTGGCTATCGACATTATCGCTCAGATGTTCCCCATAACCGCCTTAGGATGGGACACTGCCCAGCGCGAGCTTATGCACGACAAGCCACGCCGGCTTAATGACCACATACTTAACCAAAAAACAGTTCGCGAGTTTATCCTATTCGGCTTTCTTGCTGCCGGCCTTGCCTACCTGAACTATCTCTGGTTCTTTATGCGCCACGGCTCAACTGCGCCCTACATCAGCACGCATGCGCCACTCTATATGCAAGCCACAATTTTAACGTACGTGACCTTAGTGCTCTGCCAGTTCACAAACCTTATGTTGGTCCGCAGCGACGAGCACGAAAGCGTCTTTACGAGTTACCTCTGGAGCAATAAAAAGCTACTTATAGCCTTCGGTATATCCTTCTTTTGTATCTTCAACATCCTATACAATCCACTCATCCGGCCCTACTTTAACGCCGGCCCACTCAGCTTTATGGATTGGCTGAGCGCTATTCTTTGTGCAACTGCTTACTTAGGCCTACGCCTGGTGCAACGCCACACTCGCAAACACACTCGCCATGCAGTACTTGAACTGCACAAAAAAGTTACACAATCAGCCTAGTTTAAGCCCAGGGACTGCTTAATGTCGTTTTGGAGCTGAACGAGGTCGTTGCCATTATTTTCGAGAAAAATGTCAGACTTGGCCTTTACGCCGGCCATGTCTAGGGTGGCTTCATCACCGGAATGGTGCATTTCGGCCTCTTCTTCGACTAGGAATTGCTCGAATGTTTTATTGTCTTCCTCTGCTCTTTCGCGAATAGCGGCATTCGCCTGTATACGGTCGTAGCGAGTGTGCGGGTCAGCATCTACCCACACCATTGTTCCGCCAAAGTCATGGACTCTATCGGCCTCACCTGGGTTACGTAAGCTAGCCATGGCTACACCGGTGTATTTATCTTTAACAGCTTCATACTCGGCGACCGCTTTATCAACGAGCACACCAAGCCCCAGTTCACGACGCCATTCGGCACTAATGGTACGGAGCACTCCCCGTTCTACCGGCTGGCCCCGCCTTCGGGCTTCTGCCCGCAGTAAATCAGTAACTGAAATAAATAAGTACCCGTATTTATCGGCCAATATGTGGCCTACCGTATCCTTACCAGAGCCATTTGTACCACCAAGACCAATTATTTGTTTATTCACTCGTATTGAATTACTTATTTAATGTAATCGTGAAGCTTTTTGGCATCGCGGTGTTTGCGGAGTTTAGCCAAGGCCTTGGCTTCTATTTGGCGAATGCGTTCACGGGTAACACTAAACTCCTGGCCCACTTCTTCGAGAGTGTGGCTCTTGCCGTCTTCCAGACCAAAGCGAAGCTTGAGTATCTTCTGTTCGCGTTCTGTTAGGGCAGAAAGCATGTCCTTTACCTGCTCTTTCAGCAGCTGGCTGGTGGCAGATTCCTCTGGTGAAACTGTATCTTCGTCTTCAATAAAGTCGGCAAGCACACTGTCTTCTTCGTCATCACGGATAGAAGCGTCAAGCGAAGAAATGTCCTGCTTAATTTTCATGATGTGCTCAACTTTATCGACCTCTATCTCCATAGCTTTGGCAATTTCTTCGTTGGTCGGTTCACGGTTGAGTTCCTGGGTCAGGCGCCGTTGTGTGCGCAGTAGTTTGTTGATTGTTTCTACCATGTGCACTGGTATGCGAATGGTGCGCGCTTGGTCGGCAATAGCACGGGTAATAGCCTGGCGAATCCACCACGTTGCATAAGTACTGAATTTGAAGCCTTTGTCGGGGTCGAATTTTTCTACGGCTCGGAGCAATCCGGTATTGCCTTCTTGAATGAGGTCGAGCAAGTCTAGCCCGCGGCCCACATAGCGTTTAGCAATGCTAACTACAAGACGCATGTTGGCTTCGGCCATCTTGTCTTTAGCGTCTTTGTCACCCTTTACCACTCGTTGTGCAAGCTCCAACTCTTCCTCGGCGCTCAACAGTGGAATTTTACCTATTTCACGCAAGTACAAACGCACTGAGTCGTCGGCAATGTCATCATCTAAGTACACTGCGGTGTCGGCAGCCAGGTCTTCCTCTTCGGTTTCCTCAATCGCCCATTCATCGGTAAAGGTGGTTTCGTCTGGCTCGGTTGCTGTAATCTCTATATTTGCATCCGCCAGTTCGGTATACAGCGCATCCAGCACCTCGGCATTTTCCGGTGCATCTGGTATGACCGCGAATATATCTCGCTGGCTAATGTGGCCGTCTTTTTTGGCCTTATCTATAAGCTGTTGTTTCTGTTCTTCTGGTGTTGGCTGAGCGTCATTTGCCGGTGCTTTTTTAGCCATTCCTGCCTCCTTGGACTTCCTTTAGTAATGCATCGTATTGCTTAGCCCGCTCGAGCAATGTGCTCACTGCCGACTCGTCGGCCGCTTCTAGTTCATGGGCTATTTTTTGCTTTTGCTGTTTAACAAACCGTTCCACCAGCCGTGCCTGCAATCGAGCCGCTTCGTATTGAAGTTCGGTAAGCTCGAGGCCTTGGTAGAGTTCCTCGTAGAGTAATGATTGTATTTTAACATAATCTCCGATATTTTTCAGCTCTTGTACCTTTTCTGGCTGGCCGCTAAAGTCAGGGTGCTCACGCAAAAATTTAAACAATTCTCTGCGTTCTTCTCCTGTTAGCATATTTAACTGTATTAGATTTAAATACTCTCGTAATTTTGGCTGTAAAAGCATGAGTGATAGGAAGTGGTCTTGAGCCTTAGCATGCTCCACCGCCGCCTTGTCCAACTGTTGCGGCACTACTCTCGGTTTGCGCTGGCGAATGGGCTCAGCAACTCCTTTTGTTTGGCTCAATTTGGTATTCAGAGCCTCTTTGCTAACTCCTATAGTGTCGGCTATGGCAACCATGTAATGGTCCTGTTCTACCGGGTCGTTGAGGCTCCGAACTATAGGCAGCAAAACGTCACTAAATTGCCGCTTGCCTTCTGCTGAGCGCACATTGAGTAACTTCTCGTATCGCTCCATTAGCCAGTCGAGGGCATACTGATGCTTCTGAATAATTTCTTGCCACTTATGAACGTCCTGTTTGATGAGCTCGTCTGGGTCTTTACCGCTCGGTATAGTAATAATGTTAAGCGAAATCTTCACGCGTGAGGCAATCGGTATAGCTCGTTCGGTGGCGTTTATCCCGGCCTTATCGGCATCAAAACAAAGACGAATATCACCAGTAAAACGACTGAGCGCTTTCAAATTCGGTTCAGTTAGAGCCGTTCCGGCTGTTGCGACCACTTGGCGCACACCGGCCTGGTGGCTCGCTATAACATCCAAGTTACCTTCTACAAGTACTACAAACTGGCTTTTGCGTATGGATTCTTTTGCTAAGTGAAGACCATAGACATGCCTGCTTTTGTCGTACAGGACAGTTTGAGGTGTATTAATGTACTTCGGTTGGTTTGGGTCGTCTTCAAGCAGTCGGGCGGTAAAACCTACCACTCTGCCCTGCGGGTCTTGCAGCGGTATCATTAACCGGGCACGAAACATGTCGGTTTTAAACCGGCTGGCAAGTCCTGCTGCTTTTATTTCGGCTTCAGTAAAGTTCTGTTTTTTTAAGTAATCTACCAGTGCACTGCCGTTGTTTGGAGCATAGCCAAGCCGCCATTCTAGGGCGGTGTCTTTACTAAACTTACGCTTTTTAAGTACGTACTCTAGCGCCGTGTTATTACGACTGAACTGTACCTGGTAAAACTTCGTAGCGGCTTCTAGTACGTCATATAAGCGCTCTTTACTTGGTCCTCCCCGTTTACCTTGGCTACGATACTGTTCCATATCAACGCCAGCCTTGCGCGCTAAGAATTCTAGTGCACCCTTAAAATCTAAACCTTCAACTTCCATAATAAAGCTGAACATATTGCCCCCCTTACCCGAAGAAAAATCGTGCCATATCTGCTTTTCGGGACTAACCATAAAGCTCGGGGTTTTTTCATTAGAAAAAGGGGACAGCCCCCGCCAGTTACGCCCAGCACGTTTAAGCTGCACGTATTCGGAAATAACATCCTCAATCGAGAGACGGGTTTTTACCTCTTCCACGGCATCCATACAACCATAAGTATCAGGTATCAAGTAGCAAGTAGCAAGCTTAAGAGGAGCTGAGGTTAGCAGCTGTGAGCTCAACAAAAAATTTAGCAGCCGCTTGCCGAATATCTTCGGCTACCAGCTTTTCAGCATCGTCAAGTATATCAATACCTGTTACTAAGGAGAGCCGCGCTGCAATTTGTCCCAATACTTCATAACTAACTTTTCGTTTCAGGGGGTACTTATCGGGATCATAATTATGCAGACGAAATGGCCATTGTTCTGAACCAAAACCAGACCTACTAAAAGGTGGCGCCAAGCGATCGAACAACTTCTGCTCGTTAGAACTCTCAAAGGTTACTGCTGCACAATCTCTCAATAATATAGCGTTAAAATCTTTCTCAATGTCCATATACGTGTTCCTGACTATCTCCGACTCGGATTAAAAATTATTCGTAGTATCGGTAAGGGCTGTTTGCCATTGAATTCTAGCGTTTCAATTTCCGAATCGTCATTAAAATACCAGCCTGCGTCTCCTGCTAGTTCAGCATCAACCACGAATCCTTCCGCTGTTTTATATAGCAGAATAGGATGGTCCTCACTAAGGTCGTCGTGAACCCTATAATCTGGGTTTAAAAACGCATCTCCGTTAGAGCAAACTAGCACTGCATGTGATTGCACTGCTCTTGATTCGCCCGTCCACATATCTCCGATGGTTTGCAGTTGCAAAAATTCGGGCACTTTGGCGGTACGTTGACCTTCTCTGGATTCCATTCTGCCTTGAGAATAGCGCGCGTTAACAACAATGGCAAGTTACAAGTTTGGGGCAGTAACTCCTCTTATGGTTAAATAAGGGCTATGCCCGGCCGTTCTCAACCACCATCGCACGCTTCAGATTTTTATACCTACGTTCCGCAAGCCGCGCAGGCAGCTATGTCCCAGCAAATGCAGCAAACAAACATGCCGCCGCATCTCCGGCAATACGTCGGGAAAGACAAGCCGGCCTTTATGCCACCGAGCGTACAGCGCGAGTTAGCTGCCCATATGGAAAAAGTAATGCCCGCACATCTCAAGCAGTATGCAGGAGCTTAT
>Ga0070660_100000225_pt1 | contig 37405 bp, 39 predicted proteins | sample KBSC33metaG_FD_64670 | JGI IMG/M metagenome (GOLD analysis project Ga0070660, IMG submission 64670) | Corn rhizosphere microbial communities from Kellogg Biological Station, Michigan, USA - KBS C3-3 metaG | ecosystem: Host-associated > Plants > Roots > Rhizosphere > Soil ... | reverse complement strand
GCCTCGAACAGCGCCTACAATGTCGGCCGCGGCTACAGCGTCAACGGCTTGAACCAGTACACGGCGGCCGGCAGCGCGACGTTCACCTACGACGCCAACGGCAACCTCACCTCGGACGGCACCAACAGCTACGTCTACGACGCCGAGAACCGACTGGTGTCGCGCTCCGGGGGAGTGACGCTGAGCTACGACCCGAACGGGCGCCTGTGGCAGGTGTCGGCGCCGTCCGGCACGACCCGGTTCCTCTACGACGGCGACCGGCTGGTCGAGGAGATGAGTGGTACCGGCCAGATCCAGCGCAGCTACATCCACGGGCCGGGCGTGGACGAACCCCTGCTCTGGTCGCAGTTCGTCGGCACGGTCGGCAATTACTACCTCCAGGCCGATCACCAAGGGTCGATCGTCTCCGCAATCGACGAGAGCGGGAACCAGTTCGCGGTGAACGGCTACGACGCCTGGGGCATCCCGAATACCAGCAATCAGGGCCGGTTCGGCTACACGGGCCAGGCCTGGCTCCCCGAACTCGGAATGTGGTACTACAAAGCGAGGATCTACTCGCCGACACTGGGCCGGTTTCTGCAGACGGACCCCGTCGGCTATAAGGATCAGATCAATCTTTACGCCTACGTCGACAATGACCCTGTGGATCACGACGATCCGACGGGATTGGAAACGGGAAACTTCTCCAACGGTAGAATGGATGCTGGGGTAAGCGGAGATTATCCGCAGCAGTGGCGAGATCACCCCGTTACTTCTGCCCTTGCCCTCGGGACTTTTGCCGGCCCGCTCGCCGCAGCAGGTTGCGCTGCGGGCGGGTGTGCCGCATTGGCGGGGTACGTAGCCGACCGAATGGCCGTCTACATAGGCTCGCGGGGATTTCAGGTTGCGCAGCGTGCCTTACAGGCGGCCGAGCAACATGTATCACAGGGGCTGGGACGGACCGCGACTGGTGCCATAAATAACATACGCACCATCATCACCAGGGCGGGAACTCGTGGTGACTTCGTGGGGGCGGCCCGGGAGGCGCGCGGCATCAAGACCGGTTGGGACCATGTTACGGAAATGCGCAATTCTATGAGAGGCTTGTCCAACGCGATTAAGAGTCTTGACGGGAGCCTCAGGAATCCGAACTTAGCTCCTGAGGCTCGAGGGTCAATGCAGCAGTGGAGAAACGCGGCGCTGTCGACCTATCGGGCGATGCGCAGCACCCTGAGGATGGACTGAATAAGGTTCGAGAGGTGACATGTGGATGCCGATACGAAGCAAACGGCAGTTTCCCCGCAGAGTAATTTCAACACACTGGCCGGCGGCTCGTTGCCAAGTTTCACCCTTTTAGAAGTAACTGGTGACCGGAAATTAGCGTCGATTGCCCCGGCAGACGTGGGTCTTGAGGGTAGAGTGGCTACTGCCGCTAGGGTGCCATTGAACGAACTTTCGTGTGAACAGGTCCGGCTTTTGGTGAGCCAGAAAACAGGCTTGGAGTGGCTTGCCGAGTCCGTCGCAAGATTTTGCATGTTGTACCCGCAAGCCGAGTGCGACATCTTTCCCGGAGACTTGACAATCAACGCTTTATTGGCGTGGGAATGCCTTTACAAATTTGCACCTACTGCGACGACGCAATTCATAGGCGGGGACTTCACTTGGTTGATCGATCAAGCCAGTGAGGGTCAGGACGCCCTTCTCGAGGAAGCGCTCAGAGGCCTAGAAGCAGCAAAGGTCGTAGTCGATCAGGGCAACGATCGTGTCGGATAGGCGGCGGCTTTAATGTCATCACGCGGGCCGCACCGGCGAGTGAAAGCCGACCTAGTAGAAGCAGGCTTGCGAGCAACGGGGGCTACGCATTCAACACCGCGACCAACCGCGCGTTCGCCTACACGGCGAACGGGCTCAACCAATATACCGGGGTCGGCGGCAACGCCTGCACGTACGACGCCAACGGCAACCTCACCTTCGACGGGATCAACAGCTACGTCTACGACGCCGAGAACCGGCTGGTGTCGCGCTCCGGCGGCATTGCGCTCGCCTACGACCCCAACGGACGGCTGTGGCAGGTGTCGGGCGGCGCGGCAGGCACGACCCGCTTCCTCTACGACGGCGACCGCCTCATCGAGGAGATGAGCGGCACCGGGCAGATCCAGCGCAGCTACATCCACGGCCCCGGCCCCGACGAGCCTTTGCTGTGGTCGCAGTTCGTCGGCACGGTCGCCAACTATTACCTCCAGGCCGACCACCAGGGCTCGATCGTCGCGGCGATCGACGAGAACGGCAACGGCCTCCCCGTCAACGCCTACGATGCCTGGGGCGTGCCGAACGCCGGCTTCCAAGGCCGGTTCGGCTATACCGGCCAGGCGTGGCTCCCCGAGCTCGGCATGTGGTACTACAAGGCGAGGATCTACTCGCCGATGCTGGGGCGGTTCCTGCAGACCGACCCGATCGGGTATAAGGACCAAGTGAACCTGTATGCGTATGTGGGTAACGATCCAGTGGATGGGCGCGACCCGACCGGGACATACGAATGCCACTCGGATCCCGCGTGCAAAGCTGCCGCACAAGCAGTCAAGGAAATACGAGCTGCCAGAGACTTTTACCGTTCCCCAGATATTGGATCGCGAATATCCAGGGGCGAGCCGGCCGCCCAAGCGCTGGACAAGGTGCTAGGCTCTCTCGGAACGAAGAATGACCATGGCGTAGAAATCGGTCTCGGAACACTTGGAGAAGGGACGCGAGGAAACTTTGACGGGGATCGGACGATCACGTTGGATCTTAATCAGATAGCCAAAACTGGGGCCCACGTCGGCGCGGTGGTTGCGCATGAAGTTGAGCATTACCGGTTGCGCGGTGAGCCTTTGAGTAGATTGGCGGGTGAGGTAAGGCCGCTAGCCATTGAGTATACAGTCGAACGGGCGCCAAATGGAGCTGTACACAGTGGTCCTTGGCAGGACTATGTTTGGGGCAGATTGAGACATGATTACTGCAAGCTGTCTGACGCGTATTGCGTGCCGGCAGTCTCACAGGTGATGGCCGATGAAATGCGCAAACCTTTCTAAGATATTGGTCGTGAGTCTGGCAGTGTTTGGCTGCACAGGCTCCGGTATGGTGGGCGTCAGCCGCCATAAATACTCCGAAGATTTATGCTGGTTCGGACGGAACTCCCGAACGGAGGCTTTTCTTGTTTTTGGGGGCGGCCCAGACCGATATGTCCCATACTTGATTTCGAGTAAGTGTTACGTTATCGACAAAGGTCAGAGCATTGGCGTTTCCACGGTAACACATTTAGGGGAGGTCGCCATTTTAGACCGAAATGGTGTCCTGCAGAAGATGTATCCGAACATGAAAATAGTTTCTGGGATTTCTTCAGATGAACCCACGCCGTCTTCCGATAGCAAGGTTTATTATATTCAGATATCTGGGGGCACTTATTACTTAAACGGCCGTAGGGTCGTCGTACCCGGCGACATAATCGTAAGGGATATTGCGGTGACTTTCGGAGCCTTTCTTGGGCTCTCACGTGATAGGCGAATTGCGCTACTGGAAAACCAGTAGGAATGATCTTCAAAGGGGTGAGATGGCGAACGGCGGTGGATCTTCCCATCGTCTACAATTGGGCCACCATCACGACAGACGCGCGGACCGGCACCAAAATTGACAATCAGGAGCGTGTATGTCTCAGCGAAAAGTGCCGACGCTGATTGTCGCGGGATTGCTCGTTTGTCTCGCGGCAGTTGCCCTAGTCGTGGCCGGTGCGCTTTGGGGAAAGAAAGCAGCGGATCCAAAAGGGTCTGCGCAGCACGCGGCGGAACTTGCCCGCTACCGGCCCGACGAACGAGCGCCTCAGACGAGAGCGCTTATGTTTGCTGCGCTCGGCGGCTCCCCCGAGGCCGCATCTCATCTTTCAGCGTTGTATGCGCATTGTCATTACGGTGACCCGACAAAGGATGAGTTCGAGACCTGCGCAGCTAGAGGTCGGTACTGGAGCAACATTGCGGCCGAGAATGGGAGCCCCGTTGGCATGTCATACGAGGTCATTAATCTGATCAGTACAGGTAAATGCAGTGATGCCTATCGAGCAGAGTTCTGGCGTTCACGCCTGGCATCGCTCCGCGCGGACTTCCCGAATCTGAATGAACTTCGGGGAGATGTATCCAACGCCATAAAGAGGTGCCGCTGAGCTACGATCCGAACGGCCGGCTGTGGCAGGCGACCTCGCCTGCGGGCACGCGCCGCCTCGTCTATGACGGCGACCGGCTCGTCGAGGAATATGACGGCGCCGGCAACCGCACCGCCGTCTACGGCCATGCCGCCGGCGCGGACGAGCCGGTCATGGCGTGGGAGGCGTCGACCGGCTGGGCGCGCCGCTTCCTCCACGCCGACCACCAGGGCTCGATCGTCGCGCAGGCGGACGACTCAGGCAACGCCGCCGTCATCAACGGGTACGACGCGTGGGGCGTGCCCAATGCCACGAGTAAGGGTCGCTTCGGCCATGCCGGCCACGGCGCCATGCCAGCGGGGGGCTCGCCGCAGCCCCTGTCGGGCCGCTTGCGGGGCGGCGGGCGCGTGTTAAGAGCGGAGGAGGGGCCGAGGCGCCCGGAGGAACGGGTGCGATGAGGCTTTCCTACACCGCGGTCTGGGACGATGCGGCGGCGATGCTGCGGGCGAACGCGTCGCTCATCGCGGCGCTGGCCGGCGCGTTCCTTTTCCTCCCGGCGCTCGTCGTGCGGCAATATGCGGCGCCGCCGTCCAGCCAGGGGGCGCCGGCCGACTTCGTCCATGTCTTCGCCGCCTTCCAGGCCTATGTCGCCGCCTATTGGCCGCTGCTGCTGGCTGCCCGCATCGCCGAGCTTGTCGGCAGCGTCGCCATCCTCGAGCTGGTGCTGGGCCCGCGCGGCACCAGCGTCGCCGGCGCGATCGGCACCGGCTTCCTGCTCCTGCCCTTCTATTTCGCGACCTTCTTCCTCGCCAACATCGCCATCTTCGCGGGCATCGTCCTGCTCGTCGTGCCGGGCCTCTATTTGCTCGGCCGCCTCGCCCCCTTTCCGGCCGTCGTCGTCGCCGAGCGCCGCCGCAGCCCGTTCGACGCGCTCGCCCGCGCCTGGGCGCTCACCGCGGGGCGCGGCTGGGCGGTGCTCGGCCTCCTCCTGCTGGTGATGATCGCGATCGCCATCGTCACCGCCATCGCCGGCATGGTGCTGGGAGTCGTCTTCGTCTTCCTCGCCGGCAAGGGCCTGGGCGGCTTCCTCGCCGCCGCCGCCGCGGCCGTCGCGGGCGCGGCGGGCGCGGTGGTCATGCTCGCCCTCTACGCCGCCCTCTACCGCCACCTCGCGGGCGGCGAGAGCGGCGCGGCGCTAGGCGCCGTCTTCGATTAACGGGATCTGCGGCGCCGCGTCGCGCGGCAGCAGGCCGAGGAGGCGCGGGTCCGGGAAAGTCTCGAAGGCGCGGCCGACGGCGCGGAAGCCGGCCCTGAGGTAAGCCTTGAGCGCGGCGGGGTGGTCGAGCGAGCAGGTGTTGACCCGCACCCGCCGCACCCCGGGCCGCCAGGCGAGGGCGAGGGTCATCGCGAACAGCCAGCGCCCGTGCCCCTTGCCGGCGAGTTCGGGCACCAGGCCAAGGAACTTGATCAGGGCCGCGCCGGGCTCGGGAAAGGCCAGCTCGACGAGGCCGACCTCGACGCCGCCCGCGTCGACGACGGCATGGACCTCGCCCATCTCGGAGCGCAGGCGCGTGTCGTCGAAGGTGAGGCGCGAATACCAGAGCCAGGGCCCGCCGACGCGCTCGAAGAGCAGGCGGTATTTTGCGGGCTCGGGCGAGGCCCAGCGGACGAGGCGGAGCGGGGAGGGCGGCGTCGGGCGCAGCGGTGGCCTCGAATTCATTTCCAGGTAGGTGACGACGGCGCCGAGATGGCCGGCGGGAATGGGGGTCAGCACGTCACTCGCCCCAGCCCTGGCGGAGCAGGAGCAGCCCGAGCAGCAGGAAGAGCGGGCTGTAGAGCCGCGTGTCGTAGCGCGCCCACCGCGTCGAACGCAGGAACTTGAACAGGCCGACCCACGGGTTCGGGACGAGCGCGCGCGCGATGAAGGCCGCGCCGGTGCACATGAGTGCGGCGCGGATCAGCCGTGGCGGGAGGGGGAGCGTGAGATGCCCTGCCGCCGCGAGGAGGAGGATGGCGAGGCCGAGGAGGGCGAGCGCCACCGCGCCCGCCGCCGGCCGCCACCAGGAGAGGCGGTGGGCGAGGACCGGAGTCCCGTCCGGCCGCTGCGGCAGCGACACCGAATAGCCGAGCCGTCCGCCCAGCGCCCAGTGCGCGTGGAACCCCGCGGCGAAGGCGATGATCGTCAGCGCGAGCGCGAGGAGCATGGCGGCGCGCTAGCAGGTTCGGCGCGGCGCGGGAACCGGGGGCGGGGAGGGGGGGCGCGTCTGCCCACGAGTACGCGCCTGTCGCTGCGCCCATGCCCAACGCCTTGCCTTGGGGGCGCCGAGGGCCCAATCTCCGGCCGAGGCCCTTGGGGGAATTGCCTTGAAACGATTGTCGCGTTGCGCTGCTTCGGCGGTTCTGATCCCGTTCGCGCTTGCCGGGTGCGATGCCGCGCCCGCTCCTGACAAAGACGCCGCGGCGCAGGCTCCGGCCGCCGCTCCGGCCCGCGCGGCTCCGCCGGCCGCGGAGCAGGCGGCGCGGCCCGTCTCCGCACCCGCGGGTACGCCGCTCGTCCTGGCCGCCGGGGGCCTCGAGCTTCCGGGGGCCAAGGGCGGGGCGGCCTTGCCGTTCGGAGCGCCTGCGGCGACGGCGCTCGCCTTTGTCGGCAAGGCGCTGGGCGGCGGCGCGACGGAGCGCGGGCGAAACGAGGAGTGCGGGGGCGGCGCCCTCGATTATGCCACCTGGAAGGGCCGGATCACCCTGCTGTTCGAGGATGGGCGGTTCGCCGGCTGGGACGACAAGGGCGCCCTCAAGACCGCCAGCGGCATCGGCCTCGGCTCCCGCCGCTCCGAGCTTCGCGCGCTCCCCGGCCTCAAGGTCGAGACCAGCACGCTCGGCGTCGAGTTCCGGGCGGGCGCGCTTGGCGGCATCCTGTCGTCGCCCGGCCCTGATGCGAAGGTCACGGCCTTCTGGGCCGGCATCACCTGCGTGTTCCGCTAGTGGGCGCGCCGTCCGCCCGGCTGACGAGCCTCGCCCTCATCGCTGCCCTCGCCTGCTGCTCGCCCGAGGGCGATCGGCATTCGGACCGCGCCCCGCAGCTCGCAAGTGCCGTGGCAGCGACTTCGACGCCGGCGGCCCCCGCGACGCGCGCAACGCCGCCCGCCTCGCCGGCCGCGGGAGCATCCGCGCCCAAACCTGCCCGCCGTTGCGGCTGGCTGGTCAATCCCACGCCCGGCAATTGGTGGCTCTACGACCGCGACGGCGAATGGATCCTCGCCACGCAGGGAAGCGAGGCGGTTCGCGGGATGGAGGACATGCCCGACATGAGCACGGCCGGCTGGGTCGAGACGAACGGCCACTACGGCTATGGCTGCGCCTGCGTCACCATCACGTCGGAGCCGTCGTCGCGGCGGGTGACGTCCCTTTCCGGCGCGAGCCCCAAGCCGCTCAGCCAATGCCGTGCCGACAAGCGGCTGCCCCGGCCCTGACCCTGCGGAGGAGGAGGACGGCCATGGGTGTGTTCGATTGGCTCACCGGCAACAAGCCCGCGCCCGCCGGCGTCAGGCGCCGCTCCGAGGCGAAGCTTCGCGAGGCGTTGATGGCCGTCAACCGTGCGAGCGCTCCCTTCAAGGTGCGCAGCGGCGCGAAGGAGGGGGTCGATCTCGTCGCCGAGTGGCGCATCGTCGACGCCAAGTGGCACGAAATCTTCGCCAACGCAGGCGTCAAGCGCGTCTTCAAGGTGCTCATGAAGTTCGACGCCGCCAAAGGCGAAGTGCGGGCGAGCGACCAGGAGTGGGAGGTCGCGTGGCGGGCCGGCACGCCCGAGCTCTTCCTCAAGGGATCGGCATTCCGCGGCCGCAAATGGGAAAAGAGCTTCGAGACCGTCTACGCGTTCCGCGAGGACGGCTCGTTCGGCAAGATCTACGATTATCGGTTCGACACAGGCGAGATGAAAGGTCCGCTCATCGAAGCCGCCCACGCCGCCGGCTGGGGCTGGCGCGGGGTGGCCTTCGCCAAATTGTAGGCCCCGGCCCGAACGCACCCCGAGGCCGCGCTTGCGGCGCCTAGGAGGGCGCGGCTGCCGGCGCGGCGGCTTCGGCGGCGTCGGCGCACTTCCAGGTGAAGGCCGCGCCCTTGGCCTCGCCGCGCTCGGCGGAGCAGGCGAGGTGGAACTCCTCGCCGGCTTCGTTCTTGACCACTGCCGTGCCGCTCATGTGGTTGTCGTCGCCCGCCTTCTTCATCTCGAGCTTCAGGACCGGGCCGCGCTTTTCCAGCTCGGTGCGCATTGCGGCTTCCATCTCGCGCAGCGTCTTGTCGTCGATCGCCGGCGCGCACTTCCAGTCATATTTGGAATCGGCCAGCGCGGCGGCCGTGCAGTTCAGGCGGCCGAGTCGGCCGTTCGGCTCGCGGATCATCACGAAGCCGGCCATGCCGCCGTTGGGCTGCTTCTTCATCTCGACTTGCTGCACATTGCCTTGGCTGGAGAGTGTGTTGCGGATCGCAGCGTCGAGCTGCTCCTCATCGCTCTGCGACGAGCACGCGCCAAGGGCCAGCGCCGAGGCCAGCGCCATCCAACCGATTCTCATGCCTTTTCCCCCTGAGCGCGCGCCTGGCGCCCAGCGCCAAATTCCGCCGAATTTCCCGGCTATGCAAGCGCGCAATCCGTTTTGCCGGTTCCTTCCATCCGCCCGCGCGGCCCACACCGTTTCGTCGCGATCCGGGGCCGCGGGTGGCAAGCCGCGCGGGCGCGTTTATGATGTCTCCGGACCGGCGAATGGAGCGGCAATGATGAGGGCGAGACGGCTGACATTCCTCCTCCTCATCCCCTTGCTGCCGGCCGGTTGCGCTTCTTTCCCGGATCACCTGAACCGCGAGTGGCAGTGCAGCGCCAGCGCCACGGTGGGGGATGTCGTCGCCCTGAGCTTCCGCGACCTTAAGCCCGACGGTACCGCCGCCACGTCCAGCCACAGCTGGGAATGGCGTCGTCGGGGGGAGGATGCGGACGTCCTCTTCCACCAGCAATCGAGCATGGACGAGGGCCGGCCCTGGATCGTCGTCAATCCCGGCAAGTCCCTCCGGCCGCGCATCGTCGGCGTCGAGCTCCGCACGGGCCCGGACCAGGCCGCCGCGACGGGTGCGCGCATGGCGGTGCGCGGCCGCCAATGGCAATATATCCTCGATCCCGACCTTGAAGACCTGCTGGCGCTGCCGCGGCCGGTCGTGGTCGCCGGGTACGACCGGGAGGGGCGCACGGTGTTGCGCGTCGCCCTGGACCTCGACGCCGCCAAGCGCGGCGCAGAGGCCGTCGCGCGAGCCGAGGCGTTGTCGCTGGAGGCCACGCGCGACTTCCGCCGGACCTGTCGGCACCCCAGCGACGATCCGCTTGTCATCGCCTGACGGCGCAGCTCGGCGGCGCGAACCCCATTGCTCCAGCCTCCGAACGGTGGAACACTGCCGTCCGCCTTGCCGAAGGAGGCCCGCATGATTGGATTCCTGTTCGCCCTGCTCGCCCCGGTGACGACGATCCACACGCCCCATTCCGGCGTCCAGACCGGCTACGGCAAGCCCGGCTACAATCCGAACAAGATGATCTGCGTCAGCCGCGACGTCGTCGGCTCCCGCCTGCAGGCGGTGCGCGAGTGCCACACCGCCCAGCAATGGGAAGACCAGAAGATGCAGGAGACGGTCGGCCTGGCGATGAAGCAGCACAACGGCGATCCCGGCTGCAACGGCCAGGGGCCGAGCGTCTGCCATCCCGAGATCCACGGCGGGCGCGACACGCCCTGGTAAGCCGCGCCTACCAGCGCCCTTCCGCCATCTTCCTCTGCCGCTCCACCTCGGCTGCGCTCGGCTCGGGCTGGTCGAAGCTGCCGGTGCGGACCGGGCCGGCCGGCGCGTAGCTCGCGATGATCGTGCCGGCGGCGGTGACTTCCTGCTCGACCATCCGCAACGTCGCCGGCGGGGTGCCGTCGCCGAACAGGCGCTTGCCGGCGCCGAGCAGGACCGGAAAGACCATCAGCACCAGCTCGTCGAGGAGGCCGGCGGCGAGGAGCTGCGGGTAGAGGGTGGAGGAGCCCTGGATGACGAGGTCCGGACCCTCGCTGCTCTTGACTTCGGCCAAGGCCGCCATGTCGGCGACGCGATGGCTGCCCTGCCAGGGGAGGGGCTGGTCGCCCGAGGTCAGCACATATTTGGCGGCGCGGTCGAACGGGTCGCGGATCGCCGCCTGCTCGTCGCTCGCGAACGGCCAGTAGGCGGCGAAGATGTCGTAGGTGCGCCGGCCGAGCAGCAGGTCGAAATCGCCGCCGAACAGCCGCCCGACGCGGCGACCCACGCCCTCGTCGAAGAAGGGCTGGACCCAGCCGCCGTGCACGAACCCGCCCGTCGGGTCCTCGCTGGGGGCGCCGGGGCCCTGGATGACGCCGTCCAGCGAAACAAAGGCGGCGCCGACGATCTTGCGCATGGAACGCTCCTTTTCGACGGCGGCTGTAGCGCACTCCCGGACCGCGCGCACCCGTCTGTGGAACGTAACAATATAACTTGACATCGCCTCCTCGGACATAGCCTTATCCGCATCCGGCAACAGCGCGGAGGAAAAGGATGGTCGGGAGAGTGAGAGGTCCGGCGCTCGCGGCGGCGCTCGTGGCCGGCGTGGCCGGCGGCGCCTATGCGCAGCCGCAGCCGCAGCCGCAGCCGCGGCCGGCGGAGGCGGGGGAAGGCCCGGCCGCCGCGCCGCTCGACGCCGCCGCGCGCAAGGCCGTCGTCGAAGCCGCGATCGCCAGGATCGACGCGAACTACGTCTTTCCGGACCGGGTGCCCGCCATTGCCGCTGCCCTGCGCCGCAAGCTCGCCAGCCACGGCTTCGACGCCGCCGCCGACCCGAAGGCCTTTGCCGACGCGGTCAACGCGGTGATCGCGGCCGAGGCGCACGACAAGCATCTCCACCTCGCCTGGTCACCCCGGCCGCTGCCGCCGCTCCCGCCCGCGGGCGGCGAGCCGGATCCGGCGATGGTCGCGCGCCAGCAGGCGATGATGCGCCGCATCAACTATGCGATCCCCCGCGCGGAGGTGCTCGCCGGCAATATCGGCTACCTGAAGATGGACATGTTCGCGCGGCCGCAAAATGCCGGCGCGACCTTCGCCGCGGCGATGGCCTTCCTCCAATATTCCGACGCGCTGATCTTCGACCTGCGCGACAATGGCGGCGGGGATCCGGCGATGGTGGCGATGGCGCTCAGCTACCTCGTGCCGCCGCACACGGAGATCAACCGCTTCCACCAGCGCGGCAGCGCCGCCGACGAGCAGATCTGGTCGTTGCCCTATGTGCCCGGCGGGCGCTGGAGCATCGACAAGCCCGTCTACGTCCTCACCAGCGACCGCACCGCCTCGGGCGCGGAGGAATTCGCCTACGATCTCCAGCAGATGAAGCGCGGCACGGTCGTGGGCGCCGTCACGTGGGGCGGCGCCAATCCCGGCGGGTTCATGCCGATCGACGCGCATTTTGCCATATTCGTCCCCACCGGCGCGGCGGTGAACCCGATTTCGAAGACCAATTGGGAAGGGACGGGCGTGCGTCCGGACGTCGCCGTCGAGCCGGCCCGGGCGCTCGACGCGGCGCGGCGCATGGCGCTGGAGAAGCTCGCCGCGACCGCCACGGGGGAGCGCGCGGAGGAGCTGAAGCGGCTTCTGGCCGGGCCGCCCGCGGCGGCGGCCGCGCCCTGAGGCCGCCGCCATGCTGCCGGTCGCGGGATGGACCTTCGCCCTCTACGCAGTGCTGAAGCTCTGCCACCTCGTGCTCGGGGCGAAGACGACGCCGGACCGGCAGCCCATCCCGCTCGTCACCCGCCTGCGCGCCGGCGAGCCCGGCTTGCTGGCCGGCACCGTCGCCGCGGCCGCTCTGCTGATGACCTATACCGGCTGGTGGTCGCACAAATTCCATGCCGGGCATTATGCCTATGCCTCGGCCTGTTATCCGCCTCTCGCCGCCGCCGGTTTCCTGCCCGGCGGCCGGGCGCGGCTCGCCTCGTACAATGCGGCGCAGGGCATACGGGAGCTGCGCGACGCGGCGGAGGAGCATGGCGCCGCGCTCGGGCTCGATCCGGCGGCGATAGGCCGGACGCTCGAGGCGGCGCGCCTCGACCACGTCCGCCGCAATACGGCCCTTGCCGCGGGGGGCGACCCGGCGGCGGTGGCGGCCGCGCGGGCGGAGATCGACCGCTGCCAGAGCGGCCGCGACGTGCCGCGCGGCGAGATCCTCCATCCGGTCTGAGCCTAAGCTCAGCTCCAGGTGGCGACCGGCGGCAGGCTCATCAGGATGGCGTCGACATTGCCGCCGGTCTTGAGCCCGAACAAGGTGCCGCGGTCGTAGATCAGGTTGAACTCGGCATAGCGGCCGCGCCATTCGAGCTGGCGCGCCTTGTCGGCCTCGGTGAACGGCGTCCCCATGCGCCGCCGCACCAGGCGCGGGAAGACGTCGAGGAACGCCTCGCCGACGTCGCGGGTGAAGGCGAAGCTCGCCTCGAACGGCCCTTCGAGATGGTCGTAGAAGATGCCGCCGACGCCGCGGTGGACGCCGCGGTGCGGGATCCAGAAATAGTCGTCCGCCCACTTCCTGAACTTCTCGTAGAAGGTCTGGTCGTGGGCGGCGCAGGCGGCGCGCAGCCGCGCGTGGAAGTCCGCCGTGTCCTCCTCATAGGGGATGGGCGGGTTGAGGTCCGCGCCGCCGCCGAACCAGCGCTTCGCCGTGCAGAGGAAGCGGGTGTTCATGTGCACCGCCGGCACGTGCGGATTGGCCATGTGGGCGACGAGGCTGATGCCGGTGGCGAAGAAGCTCGGATCCTCGCCCGCGCCGTGGATCGTCTTGGCGAATTCGGGCGAGAAGCGGCCGCCGACGGTCGAGACGTTGACGCCGACCTTCTCGAACACCGCGCCCTTCATCAGGCCGCGCACGCCGCCGCCGCCCTCCTCGCCTTCCGCATCCTCGCGCTGCCAGGGCGTGTAGGCGAAGGCCGCCTCGGAGCCCGCCTCGCGCTCGATCGCCTCGAATTCGGCGCAGATCCGGTCGCGCAGGCTTTCGAACCAGGCGCGGGCGGCGCTCTGCTGGTCGTCGAGCGGCCGCATCTTCTATTGCACCCGCACCGGCTTCAGCCCCTTCGCCGCCAGCATCGCCAGCACCGAATCCGCCCCGGCGAGATGGCCCGCGCCGACCGCGACGAACACCGTCCCCGGCTTTTGCATCCGCGCCGCCAGCCACTCGGCCCAGCGCGCGTTGCGGCGCTTCATCAAAGTGTCGCGCAATTCGGCCGACATCATCGTCTCGTCGTCGAAGGTGCGGGCGATGCCGGCGACGTCGCCCATCTCCCACGCCTTGAGCATCGCCGCGAACTGCGCCTTGGCCTCGCCGGGCTTGTCGGCGGCGGCGATCAGGAACTTGGTCTGCGCGTCGGGCGAGAGGCTGTCGAGGAAGCCGAATTGCTGCTCGGCCGTCTCGAATCCCTCCACCGCCTTGCCGCGCGCCTTCCAGTCGGCGACCAGCCGCCGCTCCGCGCCCTTGTCGGCGCTGAGCCCGATCCGCTTGAGCTCGACGGTGAGGAGGACGAGCCCGGCCATCCAGCTCTTCATCCGGTCGAACATGGCGGGCGGATAGCCGCTCTCATCGATCGCCGCCTTGAGCGCGGCGCGGTTCGCCTCCGGCACCCGCTCGACGACCGGCGGCAGCCCCTCGGCCATCCCCGCCTTCATCAGCGCGCCTGCGACCGCCTGCTGGTCGTCGATATTGCCGACCTCGATCATCAGCTGGTCGGCCGAGGCGAAGGCCTTGTCGAAGGCCGGCGTGCGCCAGGCGACGTCGTCGGGCAGCGCATGGATCGTCCCGAACAGGTAGACCGTCGTGTCCTTGTCCTGGACCTTCCACAGCCCCGGATGCGCCCGCTGGGGCGCCGCGACCTGGGCGACCGGCCCGGGCAGCGGCGCCGCTCCGACGAGCCCGATCGCCGCCACGGCGCCCGCAATGCGCCCGAACCACTTCCTCACCAGCATCCTGCTCTCCTCACCGGTCTTGCCTCCTGTAGCCCCATGGGCCAAAGCGCAAGCGACCCTTTGTTGCACCCGCGAAAGCCGCGCTCCCGCCGATGCCCGATCCGACGCCGCCGCTCAGCTTCCAGGGCCTGATCCTGACGCTCCACGATTATTGGAGCCGCCAGGGCTGCGTCATCCTTCAGCCCTACGACATGGAGATGGGCGCGGGCACATTCCACCCCGCGACGGCGCTGCGCAGCCTCGGCCCCCAGCCGTGGAAGGCCGCCTACGTCCAGCCCTGCCGCCGCCCGACCGACGGCCGCTACGGCGAGAACCCGAACCGGCTCGGCCATTATTACCAATATCAGGTGATCCTGAAGCCGAGCCCGGCCGACCTCCAGGCGCTCTACCTCGGCAGCCTCGCCGCCATCGGCATCGACTTCACCCTGCACGACATCCGTTTCGTCGAGGACGATTGGGAAAGCCCGACGCTCGGCGCCTGGGGGCTCGGCTGGGAAGTCTGGTGCGACGGCATGGAGGTGACGCAATTCACCTATTTCCAGCAGGTCGGCGGCTACGATTGCAAGCCGGTGGCGGGCGAGCTGACCTACGGCCTCGAGCGCCTCGCCATGTACATACAGGGCGTCGACAACGTCTACGACCTCGCCTTCAACGACGCGGGCGTCAGCTACGGCGACGTCTTCCTCGAGAACGAGCGGGAATTCAGTGCCTGGAATTTCGAGCAGGCCGACACCGAGACCCTGTTCCGCTGGTTCCGGGACGCGGCGGAGGAGAATGCCCGCTGCATCGCCGCCGCCCTCCCGCTCCCCGCCTACGACCAGGCGATCAAGGCGAGCCACATCTTCAACACCCTCCAGGCCCGCGGCGTCATCTCCGTCGCCGAGCGCCAGGCCTATATCGGCCGCGTCCGCGACCTGGCGAAAGGCGCCTGCCAAAGCTGGATGGAAAAGAACGGATGGTGAGCCCTCACGAAGATCCTCCCCGGGACGGGGAGGGGGACCGCGCCGCGAAGCGGCGTGGTGGAGGGGGTCGGGAGACCCTGCGGCGCCCCGTGGTCTATACCGCCCGCAAGCTCCGTCGCGCCATGAGCCTTCCCGAAGCGCTCCTCTGGCAGCGCCTCCGCGGCAGCCCAGGTGGCGTCGCTTTCCGCAAGCAGCACGCGATCGATCCCTACGTCGCCGACTTCTACTGCAGCGCTGCGAAGCTCGTGATCGAGCTGGACGGCATTGGGCACGATCTGGGTGAGCGCCCACAGCGTGACGAAAAGCGTTACGCGTTCCTCGTCCAACGTGGCTACCGCCTCCTCCGCATCGCCGCCACCGAAGTGCTGCGCGACCCCGAGGCCGTCGCCGAATCGATCGTCGCCTGCGCGGCGGCGAACCCCCTCCACCGTTCGGCTGCGCCGAACGGTCCCCCTCCCCGTCCCGGGGAGGATCTTCATGGCTGATTTCCTGCTCGAGCTCCTGTCCGAGGAAATCCCGGCGCGGATGCAGGACAAGGCGCGCTCGGACCTCGCGCGGCTGTTCGAGGCGGAGCTCGGGAAGGCGGGGCTGAAGGCGCAAGGCGTCGAGACCTACGCTACGCCCCGCCGCCTCGCCCTCATCGCCCGCGGCCTGCCGACGGAGACCGCGGCGGTCCGCGAGGAGACCAAGGGCCCGCGCGCCTCGGCGCCGCCGCAGGCGCTCGACGGGTTCCTTCGCAAGACCGGCCTCACCCGCGAGCAGCTCGAGGAGCGGGACGGCGTGCTGTTCGCCATCGTCGAGAAGCCGGGCCGTCCGACCGCCTCGGTCCTCGCCGAGGCCGTCCCGGCGATCGTCCGCGCCTTCCCCTGGCCCAAGTCGATGCGCTGGGGCGAGGCCTCGACCTCGACCGAGAGCCTGCGCTGGGTGCGCCCACTCCAGGGCATCGTTGCCCTGCTCGGCGAGGAGATCGTCGACTTCGAGATCGCCGGCATCCGCTCCGGCGCCGCCACGGTCGGCCACCGCTTCCACCATTCGGGCCCCATCACCATCGGCAGCGCCAACGACTATGTCGAGAAGCTCCAGGCCTGCCACGTCATCGTCGATCAGGAGGAGCGCCGGCGGATCGTCCGCGAGGGTGCCGCCGCGCGCGCCGCCGAGGCGGGCCTCACGCTTGTCGAGGACGAGGCGCTGGTCGCCGAGAATGCCGGTCTCACCGAATGGCCGGTGCCTTTGCTCGGCGCGTTCGACCCCGCCTATCTGGACGTGCCGCCCGAGGTGATCCAGCTCACCATGCGCACCAACCAGAAATATTTCGCGCTGACGGACGGCGACGGCCGCCTCGCCCCCAACTTCCTCTGCACCGCCAATATCGACGCGGCCGACGGCGGCGCGGCGATCGTCGCGGGCAACCAGCGCGTCCTCTCGGCCCGGCTCGCCGACGCCAAGTTCTTCTGGGAGCAGGACCTCAAGGTCCCGCTGGAGGACCAGGCGAAGAAGCTCGGTCAGATCGTCTTCCACGAAAAGCTCGGCACCGTCGCCGACAAGGTAGAGCGCGTCGCGAAGCTGGCGCGCTGGCTGGTCGAGGAGGGGATCGTAAGATCCTCCCCGGGACGGGGAGGGGGACCGGCGAAGCCGGTGGAGGGGGTTCCGAACCTGGCACAGCCCCCCCTCCACCATCCGGCTGCGCCGGACGGTCCCCCTCCCCGTCCCGGGGAGGATCAAGAACTCGCCGACCTCGCCGAACGCGCCGCCCGGCTCTGCAAGGCGGACCTCGTCACCCAGATGGTCGGCGAGTTCCCCGAGCTCCAGGGCGTCATCGGCGGCCACCTCGCCCGCGCCCAGGGCGAAGACCCGGCCGTGGCCGACGCCATTCGCGACCATTACAAGCCGGTCGGGCAGGGCGACGACGTCCCGACCGCGCCGGTGACAGTGGCAGTGAGTTTGGCGGACAAGCTGGATACGCTCGCTGCCTTCTTCGTGATCAACGAGATACCGACAGGCTCAAAAGACCCGTTCGCTCTTCGGCGGGCGATGCTTGGTCTTATCTCGTTGATGATTACAAATCAGCTCCGCCTGAGCTGGATTCAGATTTTCGAGGCAGCGGCAGCTCGGACTTACCGTTCAATCGTTCGTGCAATGCTGACACCCGTCTTGGGTGCTGACATCGCCGACGCGTGCAGCAGGTACGAGCACCCTCACTATCCGGATCAAGATGACTACGGCATCACGAATGAGGTGATAAGCTCCTTTCTGCGCATGAGTGCTGCAGTGCAAACCGGTATTGAGGAGGCGCCGGAGACTCTGAATTCATTTGTAGTCGACCGCCTCAAGGTCCAGCAACGCGAGGCGGGAGTCCGTCACGACCTGATCGACGCCGTCTTCGCGCTCGGCGGCGAGGACGATCTCGTCCGGCTGCTCGCCCGCGTCCGTGCCCTGCAGGCGTTCGTCGAGACGGCCGAGGGCGCCGACCTCCTCGCCGGCTACAAGCGCGCTGCCAACATCCTCAAGAAGGAGGGGTGGGGCACCTCCCCCTCTCCCCAGGGGGGAGAGGGCCGGGGTGAGGGGGCTCTGAGTCCGAGTGAATCCTCCGGCGCCGAACACCCTCAACCTGCCCTCTCCCTCCAGGGAGAGGGGAAGGGGGGTTCCGCCACCGCGGACAAGAATTCACTTTCCTACACCCCCGAGGATGAGGAACAAAAGCTGATCGCCGCGCTCGATTCGGCTGAGCCGAAAGCGCGCGCGGCGGTCGAGGCGGAGGATTTCGAGGGCGCGATGGCGGCGCTCGCGAGCCTGCGCGCACCCGTGGATGCATTCTTCGACAAGGTGACCGTCAATGACCCCGATCCCGCCAAGCGCGAAGCCCGCCTCGGCCTCCTCGCGCGGATGCGCGACGCGGTGCACCTCGTCGCCGATTTCTCGCGCATCGAGGGCTGAAGGGGAGGGGGGTTTTTCCCTCCTTGCGAGGCCGAACTTTGGTCAGCTTTCGCATTGCAGCCGCCGTCACTCTGAACTCGGTTCAGGGTCCAGCCGGTCGCCCGCCCTGCCGGTGGAGGACTGGATGCTGAAACGAGTTCAGCATGACGGAGTGGGTGCATGAGCCAGTATGTCTATCGCTTCGGCGGCGGGATTTCGGACGGGAAGGCGGGGGACAAGAACCTCCTCGGCGGCAAGGGCGCGAACCTTGCCGAGATGGCGTCGATCGGGCTGCCCGTGCCGCCCGGCTTCACCATCTCCACCGAGATGTGCGCGCGTTATTATGCGGAAGGGGAGGCGTTTCCGGACAGCCTGCGCGAAGAGGTGGCTCGAGGGCTGGCGCATATCGAAGGCCTCACCGGCAAAAGGTTCGGCGACGCGGCCGATCCCCTGCTCGTCTCGGTTCGCTCGGGCGCGCGCGTGTCGATGCCGGGCATGATGGATACGGTGCTCAACCTCGGGCTCAACGACGCGACCGTGGAGGGCCTAGCCGCCGTCTCCGGCGATCCGCGCTTCGCCTGGGACAGCTACCGCCGCTTCATCCAGATGTATTCGGACGTCGTGCTCGGCCTCGACCATGGCCGTTTCGAGGAGGCGCTGGAGATCGCCAAAGAGGACAAGGGAGTCCAGCTGGACACCGAGCTCGAGGCCGAGGACTGGCGGCGCCTCACCGGCGAGTACAAGGACCTGGTCGAGGAGCTTTGGGGCCGGCCGTTCCCGCAGGACGTGCACGAGCAATTGTGGGGCGCGGTCGGCGCGGTGTTCGGATCGTGGCAGTCGGACCGCGCCAAGGTCTACCGCCGCCTCAACGCCATCCCCCACGACTGGGGCACCGCCGTCAACGTCCAGGCGATGGTGTTCGGCAACATGGGCGAGACGTCGGCGACCGGAGTCGCCTTCACTCGGAACCCCTCGACCGGCGAGCGGGCTTATTATGGCGAGTACCTCATCAACGCCCAGGGCGAGGACGTCGTCGCCGGCATCCGCACGCCGCAATATCTGACGCGGAGCGCGCGCGAGGCGGCGGGGGCGAAAGCGGCATCGATGGAGGAATCGATGCCGGACGTGTTCGCCGAGCTGGCGCGCGTCTTCGATCTCCTGGAGCGCCACTATCGCGACATGCAGGACATCGAGTTCACCGTCGAGCGCGGCCGATTGTTCATGCTCCAGACGCGCAGCGGCAAGCGCACCGCCAAGGCGGCTTTGCGCATCGCCGTCGACATGGCGCAGGAGGGGCTGATCAGCGAGGACGAGGCGGTGCTGCGCGTCGATCCGCAGGCGCTCGACCAGTTGCTCCACCCGATGCTCGACCCGAAAGCGGAGCGCAGCGTCGTCGCCAAGGGCCTCCCCGCCTCGCCGGGCGCCGCCTCGGGCGCGGCGGTGTTCGACGCCGACACGGCCGAGAAGCGCGCCGGGCTCGGCGAGAAGGTCATCCTCGTCCGCGTCGAGACCAGCCCGGAGGACATTCACGGCATGCACGCCGCGCAGGGCATCCTCACCGCCCGAGGCGGGATGACCAGCCACGCCGCCGTCGTCGCGCGCGGCATGGGACGGCCCTGCGTCTCGGGCGCCGGCACGGTCTCGATCGACTATCGCGCCCGGTCGATGCGCGCCGGCGGCATCGAGGTGAAGGAAGGCGAGACGATCACCATCGACGGCACGACCGGCGAGGTGATGCTGGGCGCCGTGGCGACGGTGCAGCCCGAGCTGGTCGGCGATTTCGGGACCCTGATGGCGTGGGCCGACGCGCGGCGGCGCCTCAAGGTGCGCACCAACGCCGAGACGCCGCTCGACTGCCGCACCGCCCGCGAGTTCGGGGCGGAGGGGATAGGCCTGTGCCGTACGGAACACATGTTCTTCGACGCCGAGCGGATCACCAACGTGCGCGAGATGATCCTCGCGGGGGACGAGGCGGGGCGGCGCGCGGCTCTCGCGAAGCTGCTCCCGGCGCAGCGCGCGGATTTCGAGGAGATCTTCCGGATCATGGCGCCGCTGCCGGTGACGATCCGCCTGCTCGACCCGCCGCTCCACGAATTCCTGCCGCACAGCGAGGAGGAGTTCGCCGACGTGGCGGCGGGCGCGGGAACGAGCGTCGAGCTGCTCAAGCGCAGGGTGAGCGAGCTGCACGAGTTCAACCCGATGCTCGGCCATCGCGGCTGCCGGCTCGGCATCACCTATCCCGAAATCTACGAGATGCAGGCCCGCGCCATCTTCGAGGCGGCGGTGGCCGTCGCCGAGGAGAGCGGGGCGGCGCCGGTGCCGGAGGTGATGGTCCCGCTCGTCTCGACCCGGGCGGAGCTCGCCATCATCAAGGCGCTGATCGACCGCACCGCGGCGGCCGTTTTCCAGGAGCGGGGCCGCACCCTCGATTATCTCGTCGGTACGATGATCGAACTGCCGCGCGCCGCGCTGCGCGCCGGCGACATCGCCGAGGAAGCGCAATTCTTCAGCTTCGGCACCAACGACCTTACGCAGACCACGCTCGGCGTCAGCCGCGACGACGCCGGCCGCTTCCTCACCACCTATGTCGAGAAGGGCATCTTCGCGAAGGACCCGTTCGTCTCGATCGACGAGGAGGGAGTGGGGGAGCTGATCGCCCTCGCCGCCGAGCGGGGGCGGGCGGCGCGCCCCGGCCTCAAGCTTGGCATTTGCGGGGAGCATGGCGGCGACCCGGCCTCGATCACCTTTTGCGAGGCGGTGGGCCTCGATTATGTCAGCGCCTCGCCTTACCGCGTCCCGATCGCCCGCCTCGCCGCGGCCCAGGCGGCGCTCCGCCACGCCGCCGCGCGCCAGCGGACCGGTCCATAATGGCGAGGTCGATTTGCTATTCCCGGCCTAAAGGCCTACATCGGTGGGGCTACCAGTCGCAAATCAACGGTCTTTGGCGCTTTGCGGCTCCTCATTCCTTCTGATCGCCTCTCGCAGCACCGGCGGGCCGATGGTCGGGCCGCCACAGAAGGACTAAGGCTATGATCACCGGCACCGTGAAATTCTTCAACGCCGACAAGGGCTACGGCTTCATCGCGCCCGAGGGCGGCGGGCCCGACGCGTTCGTCCATATCAGCGCCGTCGAGCAGGCCGGCATGCGCACGCTCGATCGCGACCAGCGCGTTTCCTACGAGCTCGAGACCGACCGCCGCGGCAAGACCAGCGCGGTCAACCTGCAGGCGGCCTGACCCGCTCCCGCCCGCGCCGGGCCTTCGGGCTCGTCGCGCGGGCGGACCCCGGCTCCCGCCGTAACGGAGGGGAGCCGGGGAGCCATGGGGTAGGGATTAGCCGAAGGAGCCAGCATGTCCGTCCAGCACGATTTCTACCAGGCCCGCGCCACCGAGGCGCGCGCCGACGCCGACAAGGCTTCGCTCGCCAACGTTCGCGAGCGCTGCATCCGCGCCGCCGAAGCCTGGGAGGCGATGGCCGCCCGCGCGCGCCGCACCGATACGCACCGCGCGAACGCCGCCGCCGCCAAGGCCGCCGCGGCTCCGGTCTGACGAACGCCTAGCCGCCGCTCCGTGCGGCGGCGGCCATCTCGATCCCGCGGCGCCGCGAGGCGTCGAGCGTGCGCTCGACCAGCCGGCGCAGCGCCTCCTCCTCGTCGAGTATCCTGAGCCCCGCCTCGGTCGTCCCGCCCGGGCTGGCGACGCGGCGGGCGAGCTCGGCCGGCGGCTCCTGCGCGGCGGCGGCGAGCGCGCCGGCGCCCTCCACCATCGCCTTCGCGAGCCGCGCCGCCTGGTCCTCCGGCAGGCCGAGCGACGTCCCGGCCGCGGCGAGCGCGTCGATGAAGCGGAACAGGAAGGCGGGGCCCGCGCCCGACAGGTGGCCGGCAAGCGCGAACAGCGCCTCGTCCTCGCACCATTCGGCATGGCCGAGCGGCGCCATCAGCGCCTCGACGGCGGCGCGCGCTTCGGCCCCGGCGCCCTCGGCGATCAGCTCGACCACGCCCTTGCCGAGCCGCACCGGCGTATTCGGCATCGCCCGCACGATCGCCTCCGGCGCGGCGAAGCGGGCGCGAAGGCTCGCCAGCTCGACGCCGGCGAGGATCGAGACGAGGATGGTGTGGGTATCGAGCGCCGGCGCCAGCGCCGGGGCGACCGCGTCGAGCTTCTGCGGCTTGACGCCGAGCAGCACCATCGCCGGCACCTCGTCCTCGGGCAGCGCCGTCAGCGTCCGCACGCCTTGCGCCGGCGGCACGCCGCTGGGACGCACCACCGTGATCTCACTCGGCTCGATGCCGCATTCCATCCACCGCGCCAGCATCGCCCCGGCCATGTTGCCGCAGCCGATCAACCAGAACGGGCCGGGAAGGGGTATGGTCATGCGTCTCGCTCCGTCGCCCCGGCGGAAGCTGGGGTCTCAATGGAATGAGCCGCTTACCGGGATGAGGGGCGCGGCTCCAGCGTCGGCGCGAGCCCCGAGGAGATCCCGGCTTCCACCGGGATGACGGTCTACGCCTCGCCCTGCGTCTCGATCAGGGCGGCGGCGATGGCTTCCTGCGGCGTCTTGCCGGCCCACAGGACGAACTGGAACACCGGGTAGAAGCGCTCGCATTCCTCGATCGCCGCTTCGACCAGCGTCTCGGCGTGGGCGAGGGTCAACGTGCCGCGCTCCTCCGCCTCCAGCAACGCAGCGTGGCGGAAGAGGACGAGGCCGCTGTTCGCCCACAATTCGAAATGGCCGAGCCAGAGCTGCTCGTTGATGAGCCCGATCGTCTCGTAGACCGCGGCGCGCTTGTCGGCAGGCACGCGGATGTCGGGAAGCGCCAGGAACTGGAGGACGTTGTCGTCGTCCCGCCAGATCGCGCGCAGCTCGTACTGCGCCCAGCTGCCCTGGAAGGAGGCGACGATCTCCTCGTCGCCCGAGCGCTCGGACGTCCAGCCGTGGGCGGCGAAATAATGTTCGAGCATGTCGATGGGAGCCGACGTCTCCCGCTCCATCTCGTATTCGTCGACGTCCATCAAATCTCGTCCTGCCCCCGCGAAGTGAAGCGAATCTGCCCGCCCCCCTTTGCGAGCGCAAGGGGAGGCGGGTCAAATGTTCGCACTATGTTGTGGATTAAGCGTCCGGCGCGTCGGAAGCTGTGGATTTCTTCGCCTTCTTCGCCGCGGCGGCGGCCTCGAGCGCGTCGACCCGCGCCTTGAGCGCCTGATTCTCCTCGCGCGCGGCGACGGCGATCGCCTTCACCGCCTCGAACTCCTCGCGGCCGACCATGTCGATGCCGCCCATCCACTCGCGCATCCGCTCGCGAAAGGCGCTCTCCGCCTCGCGCCCCATGCCGGCGAGCGTGCCCGCGGCGCCGTTCATCACCTTGACGAAATCGTCGAACAGCCGGTTCTCGGACTGCATGGCTCGCATCTCCTGAAAGCTCTAGAGCGGGATATCGGCACTCGAAGGCGCCGGCGCAACCCGCCCGCCGTCGGGGTTCAGCCGGCCGATCTCGAAGTTGAGCGCCGCGGCGAAGGACAGCCAGCCGAGATAAGGGAGCATGAGCAGCGCCGCGGGACGGCGGATGCGCAGGAAGGCGAAGGCCGCGGCGAGGCTCAGCACGATCATCGCGGCGATGATCGCGAACGCCGGCCAGATGAGGTGGAGGCCGAAGAAGACCGGCGACCAAGCATAGTTGAGCCCGAGCTGGACGAGGAAGAGCGCGAGGGCGAGGCCGCGTCCCCGCGCGCCGCGGGCGTGGAGGATCATCGCCAGCGCGAGGCCGAGGCAGATGTAAAGGAAGCTCCAGGCGACCGGAAAGGCCCAGCCCGGCGGCATGAAGGCGGGCTTGCGCAAGGCGTCGAACCAGCCGTTGCCGTAGCCGGAGTTCGACGCGAGGCCCGACAGCGTCCCGAGCAGCAGCACCGCCGGGACGGTGACGAGGGCGTAGCGCAGGAAGGACATCCTGAGCTGCCCGCGGGAGGCGAGGGCGGTCATTACGCCCGCGGGCTAGCCGGGGCGGGGAGGCGGATCAAGGCTTGCGCGCGGCCAGCAGGAACTCGTGATTGCCTTCGGGGCCGGTGATCGGGCTCTCGGCGATCCCTTCCACGCTCCAGCCGCGCCCTTCGATCCAGGCGGAAGCCGCCGCGCAGACGCGGGCGTGGACGGCGGGGTCGCGCACCACGCCGCCCTTGCCGATCTCGCCGCGCTCCGCCTCGAACTGCGGCTTGACGAGGGCGATCATCCGGCCGCCGCGCTCCACCAGGTCCACCGCCGTGTCGAGCACCTTGGCGAGCGCGATGAAGCTCGCGTCGCAGACGAGGATGTCGATCGGCTCGGGCACCATCTGCGCCGTCAGGTAGCGGGCGTTGGTCTGCTCGTGCACGACGACTCGCCGATCCTGCCTGAGCTTCCAGGCAAGCTGGTTGGTGCCGACGTCGACCGCATAGACCTTCGCCGCGCCGCGCTGCAGCAGCACGTCGGTGAACCCGCCGGTCGAGCTTCCCACGTCGAGCGCCGTCGCCCCCGCCACGTCCCAGCCGAAATGGTCCAGCGCATGCGCGAGCTTGATCCCGCCGCGCGAGACCCAGGGATGCTCCTTCCCGCGCACCTCGAGCGGGGCGTCCGGCGGCAGCGCCTGGCCCGCCTTCTCAATCTTGCGCTCGCCCGAGAAGACCAGCCCGGCAAGGATCAGCGCCTGCGCCTTCGACCGGCTCTCGGCGAGGCCGCGATCCACGAGCAATTGGTCTGCGCGTTGCTTCATCGGCCGCCTTTCAGATGCAGTTTCTGCATCCGCTATCTCTACCTTTGCAGTTGAGAATAGCGGTGTCTCCTTTAGAAGCCCCGTTGCGGCGGCGGAACGGCTGCCGCTTTGTATATCAAGGAAAACCATCATGCGTATCGCAGAGACTGCGGCCGTCGGCCTCATCGCCGTCGCCGCCCAGATCCTCATCGCGGCGACCGTGCTCATCTGAGCTGTCGCGCCCAGGAAGGATCCAACGCGAGCCGCCGGACATCCGGCGGCTTTTGCGTTTCTAGCGCCCAGGGCGACCGAGCCAGCGGTCGAACCAGGCGACGGTGCGCTTGCGCACGTCGATGGCGTTCTCGGGGCCGCGTATGCCGTGGCCCTCGCCAGGATAGATGACGAGGCTGGTCGGCACGTTCATCTCCCTGAGCGCATGCCAATATTCGACCGACTGGGTCGGCGGCACCTCGATGTCGCGCTCGCCGACATAGATGAAGGTCGGTGTGCGGGCGCTCCGGATCGTGCGGATCGCCGAGACCGCCCAATAGGCGTCGGGATCCTCATAGGCCGACTTGCCGAAGAACGGGATCATCCATTGGTCGATGCCGTTGGTGCCGTAATAGCTGATCCAGTTGGAGAGGCCGGCGCCGGCGACGATGGCCTTGAAGCGGTTGGTCTGGGTGTTCGCCCACATCGCCATGAAGCCGCCGTAGCTGCCGCCCATCAGCCCGAGCCGCGCGTCGTCGATCGGCGCGGCGCGCTCGGCCGCGTCGATGCCGGCGAGGATGTCCTTCAAATCCCCGCCGCCGAAATCGCGCATGTTGGCGCGAGTGAACGCCTCGCCCTGGCCGTAGCTGCCGCGCGGATTGGGGAGGAAGAGGTAATAGCCGGCGCGGGCGAGGTCGGCGTTGGAACCCTGCCAGACGAAGTTCGGAACGTTCGCGGCGGAGGGTCCGCCGTGGACGACGGTGATCATCGGCGCCCTGCCGCCGGCGGACGCGGTGCGCGGGGCGAGGAGCCAGCCCTGCACGGTGTAGGGCCCGCTCTTCCAGCTGAGGCTGCGGGCGGCGACAAGCGGCGTCCATCCCTCATTGTCGCGGGTGATGGCGTGCGGCGCCGAGGCCGGACCGGCGAAGATGGCCGGCGCGTGCTCGTAATCCTGCCCGGAAAAGGCGACGGTGCGGCCGTCGGCGGACCGGGCGAACTTCGCGTCGCCGGCGGCGAGCGAGAGCGGCGCCGACCAGACCGGCGCCTCCGGCCCGCGCACCGGATCGAGCGGGACGATGGCGACGCGGTCCGAGATCAAGGCCGTGGCGGCGAGGCCGGCGCGTCCCCAGAGGAGAGAGGTGAAGCTGCCGCGATAGTCCGGCGTCAGGTCCCTGGGCTCCCCGCCCGCGACGGGTACGGTGTAGACGTCGCCGCCGATCGAGCCGAAGTCGCTCATCAGCCCGCCGATGAAGGCGACCGTCCGCCCGTCCGGCGACACGCGCGGCTGGTTCATCTGCATCTTCGGCGCGGCGATGCGGTGGACGGCGCCGGTCGCGGCGTCGATCCGGTCGAGCTCGGCCACCCACCAATTGTTGTCGCCGTTGCCGAGGGCGGAGGTGGCGACGAAACCGGCGCCGTCGGGCGTCCAGTCATATTCGTAGACATAGCGGTCCGGCGGCGAGACCGGGCGAAGCGCGCCGCCCGCGGCCGGCACCGTCGCGATGCGCTGCTCGTCATTCTCCTCGCCGATCTCGCCGACCTGGCGGACTCCCGCCTGGGTCGCGCCAGCTTCCTTGCGGGCGCCGACGGTGACGAGGAGGGCGATCTGCCGCCCGTCCGGCGAGAAGCGGGGCGCCTGGGCGATGCCCTCGACGGTGGCGAGCGGCGTGGCGCGGCCGGCGAGCATCAGCCGTGTCGTTCCCTTCTGCCGCGCCAGGAAGGCGAGGCGGCCGTCCGGCGCGAAGACGAGGCCGGAATAGGAGCAGGCGGCGCAGGGATCGATCGTCTCGAGCACCGCGCCGGTCGCGGCGGAGCGCAGGACGATTCGCGCGTGCGGCCGGGTGGCGGCGTCGGGCGCCGCGTCGCTCTCGATCGCCGCGAGCCGATCGCCGGCGGGCGCGAGGGCGAGATCGCCATATTGCCTGAGCGTCGCCGGCGCCGCCGCGGCGGCCGACGAGAGGAGGAGTGAGGCGGCGGCGGCGAGCAAAGGGGTGCGGCGCATGAAGGCTCCTGGAACGGCCGAGGGCGCGGCGATAGCAGCCTCGCCGCCCCGGGCAAATCGCCTCTCGCCGACGATGAGGGGTTTTCCTGCGCGGCATCCTGTTGCAAAGGCCGCCTCGCGCGCCGAATCGGGGTTGGGGCGGCGCGCGGGGAGTGTAAGCGTGTTGGCAGAATTTCTGGGCGCCGTGGCGCTCGCGATGGTTGGAAGCGTGCTCGTGGAGCACTTCCTCTCCCGCCGGGCCTCGCGCCGCAGCGGCGAGGCGCGCGCCGAGCGCTAGGGCCGCGGGGCGCCGTCCGGACCCTAGAGCGCCTTTTCGTAGATTCGATAGACCTTGTTGATCTTGCTTTCGATCGCATCGGCGATCGAGCGCATCGGCTGGTTGTCTTCCAGGATCCAGCCGATCTCGCCGCGCTTCATGCCGTAGCGCGAGACGCCGGCGCGGCGGATATATTCGATCATCATGAAGGCGAGCTGGCTGGCGAGGCGGGTGCCGTGCAGCCGCTTCAGGACACCCATCAGGGGGACCCGCGCGCCGACGAAGCGCGCCTTGTGGAGGCGCCACAGCAATTTCGCGAAGCCGGTCGGGAACAGCTTGCCGTTGAGGTCGCGGGTGAGGATGTTGAGATCCGGCAGGGTCAGCATGAAGGCGACCGGCTCGCCATCATATTCGGCGACGCGGATGAGGTCCTCGAACACGATCGGCTTCAGCTTCTTGCCGGCATAGGCGATCTCGGCCGGGGTGAGGGGGATGAAGCCCCAATTGTCCGACCATGCATCGTTGAGGATGCCGAGCAGCAGCGCCGCCTCCTCGTCGAACTTCTTCTTGTTGACCTTGCGGATGCGGATGCGCGGGTTGCGCTCGCCGGAGGCGACGATGCGCTGGACGAGCGGGGGGAAGTCCTCGGTGACGTCGAGCGCGTAGGTGTAGAGGTCCTTCGCCTTCTCGTAGCCGGCATTGACCACCCAGGCCTCGTAGGCGGGGCTGTTATGGCCCATCATCACCGTCGGCGGATGGTCGTGGCCCTCGACGAGCAGGCCGGGCTCGTCCCAGATCGACAGGCTGAAGGGGCCCATCGAGCGGGTCATGTCGCGGCCGCGCAGCCAGGATTCGGCGCGGTGGATGAGCGGCTGGGCGATCTCCTCGTCCTCGGCCTCGAGCATGCCCCATTGGCCGGTGCCCGGGCCCATATGCTCCTGGACGAGCGCGTCGACCTGGGCGGAGATGCGACCGACCGGCTTGCCGTCGCGCTCCGCGAGGAAGAGCCGCGCCTCGGCATGCTCGAACCAGGGGTTGGTCCGCGGATCGAGGAGCCCGTGCACCTCCGTCTTGAGCGGCGGCACCCAGTTAGGATCGTTCGCGTTAAGCCGAAAGGCGAGGTCGACGAAGGCCTTGCGGTCGGAGGCGTCCTCGACGGGGCGGATGGAAAGGCCGGGGGGAAGGGCAGTCATGGCCGGGTTCGTAGCGGGTCGCACCCTGCCTGTCACCGCCGCTCGCGCGCCTCGCGCGGCCCCGGCGGCGCGCGATTGCTCTTGAAATGCGGCGGAAGATGCCACTTTGGTGCGCAGCGATGCGCCTCCTCTCCGACATCGACCGCTATATTGCGCGGCTGATCATCGTCCCGCTCGTCGGCACGCTGACGCTCGCGGCGATGCTGCTGGTGCTCGACCGGATGCTCAAGCTGTTCGATTTCGTCGTCAGCGAGGGCGGCCCGGTGAAGGTCGTCTGGCAGATGCTGGCGAACCTGCTGCCCGAATATCTCGGCCTCGGCATTCCGATCGGCCTCCTGCTCGGCGTGCTGCTCGCCTTCCGCAAGCTGGCAATCTCCTCGGAGCTCGACGCGATGCGGGCGGTGGGCCTCGGCTATACGCGTCTCCTCAAGGTGCCCTATTTCTATGCGGTCGCGCTGCTGCTGCTGAACCTCGGCGTCGTCGGCTTCCTCCAGCCGACCTCGCGCTACGGCTACGAGCATCTGCGCTTCGACCTGAAGTCCGGCGCGCTCGGCGCCTCGATCAAGGTCGGCGAATTCACCAGCCTCGGCAAGCATATGACCATGCGGGTCGATTCGAGCGAGAAGGAGGGCAAGCTTTTGAACGGGGTGTTCGTCGACGTCGAGAATGCCGACGGCAAGACGATCGCGGTGACCGCCGACCACGGCACCTTCCTCGCCACCGACGATCCAAACACGATCCTGCTCCGGCTGTCCAACGGCCGCCTGGTGCACAACCAGCCCGGCTACCGCGCGCCGCGGGTCCTCGCCTTCCAGATCCAGGACCTGCCGGTGAACCTCCCCAAGGTCGAGGCCTTCCGCCACCGCGGCACGACGGGCGGGGTGGACGAGCTGACCTTGTCCGAGCTCCTCAAGCTCGGCATCGCGGACAAGGTGGCGCCGCTCCAGCGCCGTGCCGCGCAGGCCAATTTCTACTTCCGCTCGGCGGAGATCCTGATGATGCTCTTGATGCCGCTGCTGGCGGTCGCGTTGGCGGTGCCGCCCAAGCGGAGCACCTCGGGGCTGGGCATCTTCCTCGCGATCGTGATGGTGGTCGTCTACCACAAGGTGAACCAATACGGCCTCAGGATGGGCGAGATCGGTCGGCTCGATCCGCTCTTCTCGCTGTGGATACCCTTCATCATCTTCGGGGCGATCATCGTGTGGATGTACTGGACGCTCGCGTACAAGCCGGGCGGGCAGCCGATCGGCGCGCTCGACCGTTGGGCCTCGAAGATCGCCAAGGGCATCGGCGCCCTGCTCCGGCTCGGCCGCCGCCGGGGGCGCGGCGCGCCTCCCGTCCCGGCGAGCGCGACCCCATGATCAACCTGCGCTTCTTCCCGTCGAAGGGCCTGGCCTGGTACATGGCGAAGCTGTTCCTGCTGCGCACCCTGGCGGTGGTCGGCGCGCTCGTCGTCATCCTCCAGACGCTCGACCTGCTCAGCGAATCGAGCAAGGTCCTCGCCCACGCCAACAACGGCGACGCGGAGCTGTGGCGCTATGTCTCGCTGCGCCTGCCGCAGATCGTCGCCTTCGTCCTCCCGTTCGGGGCGCTGCTCGGCACGCTCATCACGCTCGCCACGCTCAACCAGAACAGCGAAGTGGTGAGCATGAAGGCCGCCGGGCTCTCGGCCCACCAGATCCTAGCCCCGCTGGTACTCGCCAGCCTCGCCCTCGCCGCCGTCAGCTACACGTTCAACGAGCGGATCGTCACCCGCGCCAGCATGACCCTCGCCGACTGGCAGGACAATGATTACGGGCCGGTGCCGCGCGATACCGGGCTCAGGCCGAACGTCTGGGTGCGCTACAACGAGGATCTCGTCCTCGCCCGCCAGGTCCGCGCCGCGGGCGCGCGCACCGAATTGTTCAACCTCACCGTCTTCGACCGGACCGGGCAGACGCTGCAGGCGATCATCAACGCCGACCGGGCGGTGCGGGAGGGGAATGGCTGGGTCGCGACCAAGGTGTCGCGGTTCGACGTCGCGAGCGGCCAGACCAGCCGCGCCGCGACCATGCACTGGGGCGACGGCCTGGAGCCCATCCAGTTCACCTTGGCCAAGGTGAAGGCGGACCAGCAGACCTTCCCGACGCTCAAGCATTCGATCGAGCAGCTCAAGGCGTCGGGCCGCCCGACCGCCGACCTCGAATCCGGCCTCTGGCACAAGCTGTCCAAGCCGCTTTCCGTGATCCTGATGCCGCTCCTCGGCGGCATCGCGGCGTTCGGGCTCGCCCGCTCGGGGCAGCTGCTGCTGCGCGCCGTGACGGGCATGGCGCTCGGCTTTGCCTTCTTCGTCGCCGACAATTTCTCGCTGGCGATGGGCAATTTCGGCGCCTACCCCCCGCTCGTCGCCGCTTGGGCGCCCTTCCTCCTCTTCCTCCTCATCGGCGAGACCGTGCTCATCCGGACGGAGGAGTGAGCGGGGAGAGCGTCACCCGCGGCGAGGTGGCGCGCGGCGCCGCGCTCGTCGCCCTCTCGCGCGCCAGCTCGCTCATCGAGGCGGTGGCGCAGCCGCTGTTCATCTGGCTCTACGGCCTGCCCGCCTACGGCCTCTACGTGGTGCTGTGGGGCGCCATCAATCTCGCCGAGAACATCGTCGACCTGTCGCTGACCAGCGCGCTGCAGCGGATCGTGCCGCAGGAGGACGAGGAGACTGCGCACGCGGCGGTGAAGGCGGCATTGCTCGCCACCGTCCTTCCGGCAGCCCTGATCGCACTCGCCGTTAGCCTGGCAGCGCCGCAAGTCGCCGGCTTCGTCTCCGCCGCGCCGGAGGACCGGCTCTGGCTCGTCCAGGCAATCCGGCTGTTCGCGTGGGCGCTGCCGCTGTGGACCTTCGTCGAAGTATCGACCTCGGCGGCGCGCGCCCGCCGCGCCTTCGGGCCGGAGATCCGCCTGCGCCTGTTCTGGGAACAGAGCGCGCGCATCGTCTTCGCGTGCGGCTTCTTCGCGATGGGGGCGGGGCATCTCGGCCTCGTCCTCGCCCATCTCGCGTCGCTCAGCCTCACCGCCGCCTTGTGCGTGCCGCTGCTCGCCCGGTTCTACCGGCCGCGGCTGCTGCTGCGCGCCCCTCTGCGCCGGGCGCACTTCCGGCTGCTGCTCGTCACCGGCCTCGCCTTGCTCCCCGCCAACGTCTCGCGGCGGCTGCTGGTCGATGCGCCGGCGGTGGTCATCAACCTGCTCATCCCCGGCGGCAGGGGCGCCGTCGCCGCCGGTTTGTTCGAGATCGCGCGCAAGATCGCGACGCTGCCGCTCTCCGTCCGCCAGGCCTTCCAGTACGTGATGGCGCCGCTCGCCGCCCATCAGGCGCGGGCGCGGAGGGCGGAGATCGCGCCGCTCTACCATTTCGCCAGCCGCGTCTCGACCGCGCTGGTCGTGCCGCTCGCCGGCCTGCTCGCCTTCGCCGGCCGCGACATCCTCTCGCTCTACCGGCCCGAGGCGATGGCGGCCTTGCCCCTGCTCGTCATCCTCGTCGCCGCCCGCGCCGCGGAGGCGATCGTCGGGCCGGCGACGCCGATCGTCGAGATGACCGGTCACCGTCTGCTGCCGCTCCTCAACAGCCTGATCGGCGCGGCGGTCTGGGTCCTGTTCAGCCTGCTGCTGGTGCCGGCGCTCGGCGCCGAGGGCATGGCGATCGCGGTCGGCCTCGCCACCCTCGCCATCGCTTATGCCGCGACCGTCGAGCTGCGCATCTCGGACGACCTGACGCCGTTCGACCACAAGCTCTTCCAGGGCCTCTCGGCCGCGCTCGCCGGCCTCGCCGCAATGTGGGTCGCGACGCGCCTTCTCGGCGGGCCGGCGCGGTTCGGATCGCTGCTGCTCCTCTGGGCAGCGGCGAGCTGGGCGGCGCTCCGCGTCGGCCTCACCCGCCCCGACCGCGAGGCGCTCGGCGGCTTCGCCCGCGCCGTCCGGCTCGCCTGACGATTTGCCGATCCTCGGCACTGCATGGTATCGCGGCGGCGTCAGCGAAAAGGAGCGGCCATGCTCGCCAAATTCGTGATCGCCGTCGCCCTGCTCGCGCCGAGCACGATCCGTTCGACCCACAGCGGCGTCCAGACCGGTTACGGCAGGCCCGGCTACAATCCCAACAAGATGATCTGCGTCAGCCGCGACGTCACCGGCTCGCGGCTGCAGGCGGTGCGCGAGTGCCACACGGCGCAGCAATGGGAAGACCAGAAGATGCAGGAGACGGTGGGGCTCGCGATGAAGCAGCACAACGGCGATCCCGGCTGCAACGCCGGCTGCGCCGGGCTGCCGAAGAACGACACGCCCTGGTAGGCTCTTCGCATATGCGGGGCGCATGCTATCCTGCCGCTCCCTGTAGGCGTTTCGAGGAGTGTGGACGATGCGGACGGCATTGGCTTTGGTGCTGGCGCTGGCCCCGGTGGCGGCGAGCCCGGCGATGGGGCAAAGCTATGAGGAGCAGCGGCGCTGGGACGCGGCGCAGGCGCGGTACCAGCAGGAAACCGACGTCTATCAGCGCGAGCGCGACCGCTACATGCGGGCCCGCGAGCGCGACGCGCGCGGCGGCTACGACCGGCCGTACGATCGCGGCTACGAGGCGCCGCCGCCTCCGCCGCCCGGGCCCAACTACGACACGAGCTACGATGCCGCCCGCTATTATCGCGAGGATCCGCGCGCGGCGGAGCGCCGGCTCGAGGCGCGCGACGAAGTCTATCGCGGCTCGGACGGCCGCTATTATTGCAAGCGCGGCGACGGCACCGTCGGCCTGGTGATCGGCGGCGCCGGCGGCGCGCTGCTCGGCAACATCATCGACGGCGGCCGCCACCGCACTGCGGGAACGCTGATCGGGGGCGCGCTCGGCGCGCTGGTCGGCTCGGCCGTCGCCCAGCAGCAGGACCTGCGCTGCCGTTGATCCCCCGCGCGGCCCTCGGCGCCGCCGCGGCATGGGCGCTGGCGGGCGCGGCGGCGGCGCCCGCGCCGTCGGTGACACCGATGGCCGCGGACGCGCAGCCGCGCATCGCGGCGCTCGCTGCCGATATGACGAGCGCGCTTGGAGTCCCAGGCGTGGCCGTCGTCGTCGGCCGCGCCGACGGCGCCGGCGGCTATGCCGACGTCGCGCGCGTCTACACCGGCCGCTACGGCCCGGAGTCGGTCGAGCCGATCGCCTCGGCGAGCAAATGGTTCACGGCGGCGACGGTGGCGGCCGTCGCCGATGCGGGCAAGCTCCGCCTCGACGATCCGGTGGGCCGCTACCTTCCCGCCGTCCCGGCCGACAAGGCCGGCATTACCGTCCGGCAGACGCTTTCCCACCTTTCCGGCCTTCCGCAGCTCGGCCCGTTCGCGGAGCGCCGCTACCCCGATCTTGCCGCCTCTGCGGCCGGCGCGCTCACCGAGCCGCTCGCCGGCACGCCCGGCACGGTGCTCCTCTATTCGGGCACGGCCATGCAGGTCGGCGCCCGCGCCGCCGAGATTGCCGACGGGCGCGACTTCCGCGCCATCTTCGACGCGCGGATCGCCAAACCGCTGAAGCTCGCGCACACGCGCTACGGCCTCGATTCCCGCTCCGCGCCGGTGACCGGGGGCGGCCTGCTCTCCACGCCCGCCGATATCGAGACCTTCGCGAAGATGATCGCCGGCTACGGCACGGCCGGCGGGGTGCGCGTGCTCGCCGCGGCGACGGTGCGCGACATGACGCAGCTCAGGAGCAAGGGCGCACGGATCGTCGCCATTCCTCGGCAGGCGGAGAGTTTCGCCGGGATGGCGACCGGCATGTGGTGCGAAAAGGCGGACGCCGCCGGCCGCTGCCTCGTCGTCTCCAGCGTCGGTGCGTTCGGAACCTATGCCTGGGTCGATTACGAGCACGGCGAATATGGCGTGATGTTCGTCCGCACCGCGTTGCCGCGCGCCATGCCCTGGTGGGTGAAGATGCGCCAGGCGATCGACGCGACCCGGCCGAAGCTTTCCAAACCCTTCTAGGGGGCCTGGCCCGCCACCCGGCGCGCCTCCGCTGTAGCGATGGCCGCCGCGACGGCCGCTTCGGCGTTCATCTCGCTCGTGTCGAGGAGGATTGCGTCCGCAGCCTGGACGAGAGGCGCGGCGGCGCGGTGGCTGTCGCGTTCGTCGCGGGCGCGGATGTCGGCGAGCACGTCCTCGTAATGGGCATGGCGGCCGATACGCGTCAGCTCGTCGAACCGGCGGCGGGCGCGCACGTCCGGGGCGGCGGTGACGAACAGCTTCACGTCGGCATCGGGGGCGATGACGGTGCCGATGTCGCGGCCGTCGAGAACGGCGCCGCCCTCCTGCCGCGCGAAGGCCCGCTGGCGCTCGACCAAGGCGGCGCGGACCATCGGATAGGCGGAGATGCGCGACGCGATCCCGCCCACGGCCTCGGTCTTGAGCTCCGGATCCTCGAAATCGATCTGCGCGAAATCGCAGGCGCGGGCGGCGGCGAACTCGCTCTCCGGATCGCCGTGCCACTGGAGAAGATTCAGGGCGACGGCGCGGTAGAGGAGGCCCGTGTCCATGTGCGGCAGGCCGAAATGCCGCGCGAGGGCGCGGGCGATCGTCCCCTTGCCGCTCGCCGCGGGGCCGTCGACGGCGACGATCATGCGGCGAGGCTCCGCATCATGGCCTCGAAGCCGGGGAAGCTGGTGTCGGCGGGGGTCATGTCGGCGACCGTTACCGGCGCCGCGCTCGCGAGGCCAGCCACGGCGAAGCTCATCGCGATGCGGTGGTCTAGGCGCGGGTCGATCCGCCCGCCGCCCGCCAGCGCCGCGCCGCCGGAACCGTGGATTGCGAGCCCGTCGGCGCTCTCCTCCACCCGCGCGCCGATCGCCCGCAGGCCCTCAGCCATGACCGCGAGCCGGTCGGACTCCTTGACCCGCAGTTCGGCAAGGCCGGCGGTGCGGGTGGTCCCCTCGGCGAAGGCGGCGGCGACGAACAGGATCGGGAACTCGTCGATCATCGCCGGCGCGATCTCCGGCGGCACGTCGACCCGGCGCAGCGTGGAGTGGCGGGCGACGATGTCGGCGACCGGCTCGCCGCCCTGCTCACGCTCGTTCTCGATGCGAAGATCGGCGTCCATCTCCCGGAGAACGCGAAACAGGCCCGTCCGGCCCGGGTTCATCCCGACCCCTTCTACTCGGACTTCGGAGCCGGGGACGAGGAGCGCCGCGACCAGCGGGAAGGCGGCGGCGGACGGGTCGGCTGGGACGTCGACCTGTTGCGGCTTCAGCTCCGCCTCGCCGGTGAGGGCGATCTCCTCGCCGTCGACCCGGATATCGGCGCCGAACGCCTTGAGCATCCGCTCGCTATGGTCGCGGGTCGCCACCGGCTCGATGATGCGCGTGACGCCCGCCGTGTTGAGGGCGGCGAGCAGGATCGCCGATTTCACCTGCGCCGACGCCACCTCCATGCGGTGCAGCAGGGGTACCGCGGGGCAGAGGCCGCGGACGGCCAGCGGCAGCCGCCCGCCGGGGCTCGCGGTAATGTCCGCCCCGATCCGCCGCAGCGGCCCGATCACCCGCGCCATCGGGCGGCGCGACAGCGAAGCGTCCCCGACGAAGGTCGCGGCGATCGGATGGCTGGCGACTAGGCCCATGAGGAGCCGCGTCGAGGTCCCGCTATTGCCCATCTCGAGCGCCGCTTCGGGCTGGAGCAGGCAGCCGGTGCCGACGCCGTCCACGGTCCATCCCGCACCGTCGCGCGCAATCGCGACCCCCATCGCCCGCAGCGCGGCGGCGGTGGCCCGCACGTCCTCCCCCTCGGACAATCCCGCGATGCGGCTGCGCCCGCGCGCCATGGCCGCCAGCATCAGGGCGCGGTGGGAAATGGACTTGTCGCCGGGGACGCGCGCCGTGCCGCGCAGCGGCGGGGAGGCTCCGAAGGCGCCCGGCCGGGCCTCGCTGTGGCTCATGGGCTTGGCTTTTGACAGCGGCCTACCCATGTGGCAAGGCGCGCGCCGACGGGCTCTCCGGGAGCCGCACCTCTCGCTATTTCATCGTTTTTCTCGTTACTGGAGACGTTCACCCATGGTGAAGGCTGAATGGGGCTCGAAGCGGACCTGCCCCAAGTGCGGCACCCGCTTCTACGACCTCGGCAAGGAAGACCCCGTGACCTGCATCAATTGCGGGATCGCCTGGGATCCGGAGCCCGTCCTTAAGTCCAAGCAGCCGCTGCCGTTCGACGCGCCGAAGAAGGAAGCCGACGTCCCCGAGAAGGAGGATGTCGATCTCGCCGCCGAGGATCTCGTCATCGACGAGGATGCGGAGGAGAATCCGGACGACGAGGTGGATCTCGGCGGCGACGACGATATCGGCCTCGCGGCCGGCGGCGACGAGGACGAAGAGGTCTAAGGCCGCTTGCGTCCGGCCGCCGCGTCTTTTATGCGGCGGCGCCAAGGCCCTTCCCAGGGGCCGGCTGAAAAGGTTCGGGGCCGTAGCTCAGCTGGGAGAGCGCTGCAATGGCATTGCAGAGGTCAGGGGTTCGATCCCCCTCGGCTCCACCATCAAACAGGTAAGCAGTCCGCCGGACTGCTTAGCCCTGTCCGGGTGACAGGGCGGCCTGTTTGATTTCGCCCCTCTCGGGGCCAAGGCTGCGCGCGATCCTCGACGAGTCCTCGTAAGGCCTTGTCCGGTCCTGTGACGCGGCTAACCTCTCAATAGGCCGCCGCCATCAGCGGCAGCTTCATTACTTCGCGGTGGTGCTCGTCCTCGACCTCGACCCAGGCTTCGTGGACGGAATGGTGGGTGAAGGCGGAGCGCTGCAGCCAACCGTGGGCGGTGCGGAGCGCATGGGCGAGGGCCTCGATGTCGTTGGCGCACACCTCCCCGACCACGTCGGTGGTCTCCGATCCGTCGCAGCAGACGTTGAAATAATAACGCGGCACGGGGGCTGAACGCTCGAACAGGGTTGCGGGTGGCGGCGCGTCTAGCCGCTCCGGCGCCGCGGCTCCAGCGCGGCGCGGCCGGTCAGCGGTTGCGCAG
>Ga0070660_100000224_pt1 | contig 37460 bp, 42 predicted proteins | sample KBSC33metaG_FD_64670 | JGI IMG/M metagenome (GOLD analysis project Ga0070660, IMG submission 64670) | Corn rhizosphere microbial communities from Kellogg Biological Station, Michigan, USA - KBS C3-3 metaG | ecosystem: Host-associated > Plants > Roots > Rhizosphere > Soil ... | reverse complement strand
GCTGGGAAAACGTCGACGACATCACCGCGCACCCGAAAAGTGCTGCGATGAAAATCAATGTCATTGCGCTGATATTGGATGTCGGTCAGCTGGCGCAAAAACTTGTCGCGCACCCGTCGCTCACCGACCTTCACATCAATTGACAGCCCGTGATAATCTTCGACCGAGCCGATGCCATAAATACAGCTGACGCTGGCGACAATAATCACGTCTTTGCGGCTGAGCAGCGAATCGGTGGCGGCGTGACGCAGCCGATCAATTTCTTCGTTGATCTGGCTGTCTTTTTCGATATAGGTGTCGGAGCGCGGAATATACGCTTCCGGCTGATAATAATCAAAGTAGCTGACGAAATAATGGACGGCGTTATCGGGGAAAAAGTGCTTAAACTCACCGTATAGCTGGGCGGCCAAGGTTTTGTTATGGCTCAAAACTAGCGTTGGCTTCTGAATGTTTTGAATGACGTTGGCCATCGTGAACGTCTTGCCCGACCCGGTCACACCAAGCAGCGTCTGATGGTGCAACCCATCCTCAATACCCTTAGTCAACTGAGCAATCGCTGCCGGCTGATCGCCCAACGGCCCAAAATCCGCCTGTAATTTAAACTTACTCACTCACCTATTGTAACAAGTGGGTGGCTAGTCTTTCGTGAAGGTTGGCGTGGCAGCTACAAAAGCCTGGATGACATCATTCACTTTGTTACCGATCGTGTCGGCATTGGTGGCACTGACGTCGTAACATGGCCCGTTGCCTCGCTGAAAACCATAGTAAGTATCGCCGATCTGTTTTAGGCCTGCTTTATGGAGTGCGTCCGCTGTCCACGGGTCCCCGGCATCATCCATACTCGGTTGGCCAAGCTTGGCTACTAGTAGTGACACGACGCCGTCACCTTTTCCGTCGCTACTGGCTACGCAAGTATTGGTACCAAAACTTTTTAGGGAAAAACGATAATAACCCTGGGGGTCTTTCGCGTAATAAGCGTCTTTGATTGGCTCGCTCAATTTGAATTTAACGCCTAATTCCTTGATGTCTAGGTACTGATTCGTCATTGATGAAGCTGAGCTTGTATGTTTTTGCGGGGTGCTTTGCGAGACTTTGCTAGCTGCGCTATAGGTGTTGCTGGTGACGCGTTGCGCGTGGTAGACGTAGTAGCTAACCAAAACAATGAGAAGAACAGCTATAAGTGATAACAATCCTTCGACGGCCGAGAAGCCTTTTTGATTGAGTTTATGGTGCATGAAATAGGATCCTGCTTATGGTTATCTATTGATACAGATTGTGGTACTTGGCATGTTCAATGTCAAGGTGATCAGTCAGCTCTTTGACGAGCTTAGTAGGCGATTCGTTGAACGTCACCATGGCACCGGCCCGCAAAGGGTGGGCCAGGCTCATCAGGGTCGTAATTTGCTCGCTGACGCCGCCGGCGCCTTGCAGGAAACCGATCGGCGTATCGGTCTCGAGGGCAATCGTAAATTCATGGAGTGTGCCCAACCGGCCGCCAATACTAACGACTGCATCACTTGAGGTGATCAAGAGCGTGTCCCGGCCGACGTAGTGCAAGCCGGTGTACAGAATGGTGTCGTAGGCCAGAATCGGCAGACGATATTTGCGGACGTGCTCCACTTTTGAAGAAGCCGGGCTAATGCCGACGCTCATCAGGCCGCCAGCGGCCTTGTAGGCTTCGGCGGCGTAGTTCGGTAGACCGATGGTAGCACCGGTCATCAAAGCATGGCCGGCTTTAGCGATCGCCACGCCAAGCTGGGCAGCTAATTCTTTGCCCTCTTCGACACTCTCGCCCTTGGCGGCTCCTGAAACACAAATTTGATACATCCCACCCCTCTCTTTACGCTACGACATTTTCAGTTGCTAATTGTGGCTGCAGCTCGCTCAAGACACTCTGTTCGACCGCATCATGACGCAGGTAGCGCAGTAGCATCTCATGCCACAGCGAGCGCTGGAAGTACTGCACGATACGTTGTTCAAACGGTAGTTGATTGCAGTAGTTCAGGGCCGCGTCAACGACATTGAACGATACCGGCTGGTGGTCATGTAACATGCCCAAATGGCCCGTCTGCTCCCAGAATTTAAAGCTCGGCTCGATAGCACTCAGAGCCGCCTCGATAGGGTGCCAGGCCATGTCTTCCAGCTGCAAGTGCGGCTCAAACACCTCCTCCCGGAAGTGCTCGCTAAAACGGGCGTAGTAGCGCTGCACCATATGCCACGGTACGGCCCGGTCGAGCAGCTGCGAGCTCAGTAATGGCTCTTCGGCGGCCACGGTCCGTACGACGCTGCCGAAGTCACGTCGCACCTGGCAGAGCTTCAAAAACGTGCTGCTGGCGCGGATTTCGTTCAGCTCGTGCAGCGCCAAGCTTAGGCTGGCCGTCACCGCACCTGCCGGAATGTCGGCCGGAAACGGCAAAAACACCAGCGCCCCAAGCTCTTTAAAACACAGTATATTGTGCTTCTTTTCGGCAACGCTACGGGTGGCCAGCTGGCGCCAGCGCGCTGAGGTAGGCTGCAGAATTTGGATACTGCGATTTTCGAAGTCGGTAGCCTGTAGCCGTTTGTACTGGTCCAAAAAGCGCTGCTGCCACTGAGCGCCTTCGGTCAGCCAGGCAGCCGCCAGGATGGAAATCGGCGTTTCATGCTTCAGAAAAGACTCCAGCGAACGATAGCCCAGCTGCTTCATGGCTTTCTTGGGCGGCGTTTTTTTAATCATCGCCTTCAGGCGACTGCTCTTGAGAGCGTAGCAACGCTTGGAATCAGGCAATTCTTTTAGTGCGTAAATCATGCCCGCCACCACGTCAGCATCGGCCGAGATATGCGTTGCGGCTTGGGTGCGCAGCCTGCGCGTTAAACGAGTGTCATCAGCCTTCAGCCGCTCCTGCAGCCCATGGTACAGCTCCTGCGCAGTAGTATCGTGCGCATCCAGCCCCAGTTCGTGCAATTTGGCCCGCGAAGCATGCAAAACTTCGGTCGAAAAACGAATATCGGTATTGGGATTACCGTTGGCCGTCTCCAGCCGTTTTAGACCGATTCGAAAGAATGGTTCAGGCGCCTGTAAAGCAGCCGACAGAAAACGTGTCATTGCTGCTCCCCACCACTGTTATTTTTATGTTTTGCGGACATATGTAATCCTTCTCTTACAGATTACCATAAGCGTCACCTGGACGCTAGTTCTTAGATCTTCGTTCGCTAACAGCTGACAGCTGACGGCAGACGGCTAACGGCATACAGCAAACAGTTCACTACGGATACGTCATCCTACATGTCAGCGCTTCCCCTGTCATCCCAGCGCAGGCTGGGATCTCCTTTCATAATAAGTACCCTGGTATACCGCGCGACGAGGACTGTTTTGTTTCTGGATCCTCGCATGCGCAAGGATGACAGGACAACAAGGAGCGCTGACGCGTGGGGATTAACTGGGTCCCGGCTGGAGCCTGTGCTGGACTTGATCTAGTGCCGAGATGACGTGAGGCGGGGCTGGGGTGACGGGGTTAGGGCAGACGTGTCGGACGGTAGTGCTCGGGAGAGTGCCGCAGAAACTCTTCAAGTTCTTTTTCGTGCAGCAGCCCGGCCTGAGCACCAACTTTCTGGACGACGCTCATAGAATTGATCGGCGCCCACTGCAGCGCGCCCTCGATGGTATTGCCCTTGATAAGGGCCGCCACAAAGGTAGAGGCAAACGAATCGCCGGCGCCCGTGCGGTCGACGGGCGGCGCCGGGTCGGGATAGAGCGGCATCTGGAAACGATTATCGCCATCTGAGGCATACGCGCCGTTCGGACCGTCGGTAATGACCACAATGCGAGGGCCTAGAGCATGCAGTTTATTGAACAGGTCGTGAATGTCCTCGTGATTACCGCCGCCCACATTCGCAGCTTCTTCGCGATTCAAGATCAAGACTTCGCTGCGGGCATAAATACGATGCAGCCGCTCAGTCCCGGCGGCCATCTGGAATGTGCCCGGCTGGAAGGCCAGTTTTACATAGGGGTTCTCTTCCAGCCAGTCAGCAACCTGATCATGATATTCAATAGCGTGCTCGCTGATGGAGCTAAAATAGACCCATTTCGGTGTTTCGGCGGGTCGCAGGTGCGGCCAATGATAGTCATATTCTTCATGCTTAATGAGGATGGTGCGCTCGTCTTTGTACCACAGCACATAATGATAATTGCTCTTCTTGCCGGGGTTGATGCGCACGAAACGACTGTCGACTTTTTGTTTGTCGAGCGCTTTGATCATATCGCGGCCGTGAGTATCGGCCCCAACGTTGGTCACAAAGGCGCTGTTCAGCCCCAGACGGGCAAAAGCCACCGCAGCATTAGCGGCGTTGCCGACAGCTTCGATAACTTCGGCGTGGTCGAACGGTAACTTGGTGCCAAAAGGCATAGCCAGCCACTTACCCTGCTCGTTTTCATAGGTAACTGCCTGGTCGTCGCGCAATTTGATAAATGCGTCAGTTACGATATCGCCGATACTTACGACATCCGGTTGCTCCGCCACTGTTCCCACCTTATCTGTTATTGCTTATGTTTCTAGTTTATCATGGATGTTTGGCTTACCAACATAATTGGGCTCACTTGATATAATTATGACATGGCAGACATTTCCCAAGAGGTATTTCAGATCAGTCGAAACTTGGTATATTCATTTCCTGAGGACAACGAGTTAACGGCCCTTGCTTCAGCAGTCGAACAGGGTCTGACAAACGCCTATCCAGAACCAGGCTCCGAAGCAGCCAAAGCCTTATTCCTTGAGGCCAAACCATTACGTTTCGCTTACCTCGCGCGCGCTATTAAAGTTGTATTTGATGAAGCGCTTAGCACAGATGGCCAGGATTCTCCGTTCGAGCTACCTGCTGAAGAGATCAAGAATACGCCTCACCCGTGGCGAGCTGCAAAGCACAACATGGAACGCGGCTTTGACAGAGCAATCAGCAGGGCTGCAACTCACGATGACTATATTAATGCCGAGCAAATTACTGATACCCTGGGAGATTTACACCCAGCGCGTTACACAACACTTAAAACGCAGCTAACGATAGGAGCTAGAACAGCATGTGGAGCTACGACAGTAACCCTTATGAATATACCTCGTCTGGCGGAGCACTATGCACCCGAGACCCCTCCGGAGCGAATGCGCGAAATTGCTACGCAAAGTTCCGGAATTGTCTATGAGCTTATGCGCCGCTCCGTCAACAGCCTGATGGTGGCACGAGAAGCTATCACGGTAGCAGGCTACTGGGACGACTGGGCCGAATACAATCCTGAACACTTCCGTCCACTTTTTGTGGGCGGCCAGTTGCATTCACTGCGACCAATCGGCATTGAAGATATCGTGCACGATGGCCAAAAAGTTAGTGACAGTACTGATCCTGAGGCACCAGCCATTGGTTGTCCGCTGACGCTACTGCATGGCAGCTATAAGCAACTGTGGTCACGAGCTGCGGAGGCAGTCGATGCGGCTGATCTTTGGTGCGAGGCTTAGACCGCAGCTTTGCCGGCCGAGTCAAGGTCGTCAATTTTGCTCTCCACGACGTTCTGGACGGCTGGCACGACTTCTTTAGCAATGAGTTTGGAAACCGAGTATTCCTCGGGGTTTTCTTTGAGCACCTTTTCCAGCGTCGTGCGATAGGCGTAACGCATGTCGCTATTGATATTGACTTTGGTGACGCCGATACGTACGGCGTCGCGGAAGTAGTGGCCGGGCGTGTCGCTGCCGCCGTGCAGCGAAATATTGCAGTCGGTGGCGTCACGTAAACGTTGCAGCAATTCCAGGTCCAGAACCTTTGGCACCGGATATTTGCCGTGCAGGTTGCCGATGGCGGCCGCAAAGGTATCTATGCCGGTCGCTTCGACAAAGGCTTGCATGTGTTCCGGCGTGCTAAAAGTCTTTCGTATCTCATCGTAATTGATGTCTTCGGCGTGGAGGTTGGAGCTGCCGCCGAAGTAGTGTGGCTCACTTTCCACCATGGCGCCGGTCAATTTAGCGTAGGCCACTATCTCTTTGGTGGCGTTGATAATATCTTCCTCGGAAGCATCGTGGTTGGCCTGGGAAGCGTCGATATGAATAAACTCAAAGCCGGCTTCAATACCAGCCTTGGCGGCCGCAACTGTCGGGCTATGATCGAGGTTGATGTACATTTCGACACCGGACAGGCGTTTGAAGTTATCGACCATGTCGCGGACAGTATCGAGGCCAATATCATCAACTTCGCCTTGGCTAACTTCGACCAGTACCGGTGCTTGTTTGGCAGCCGCTGCCTGAACCACAGCCTTTAAGGTTGCTTCATCGTCCAGGTTAAAGGCGCCGAACGCCCAATGCTCAGCCCGCGCTTGCGCCATGCGCTCGCGTGCCCGAGCACAATTCTGTCGCATCTGTACTAACGTCAATGGCATGCCTCTAGTATAACCGCTTACGCTTGCCTGTCCTAGCGTTTCTTGGCGAGGACGGCGTGGGCGGCTAGACGAATGTGTTTGGCATCGAGACCAAAATATTCAAATAATTCGGCGGGGTTGCCGGATTCGCCAAAGCGGTCCTGCATACCGATGCGTTTCATCGGTGCCGGGCAGGCTTCGGCCAGCAGCTCAGCGATGGCACCGCCTAAACCACCGATAATCTGGCCCTCTTCGGCAGTGACCACGGCGCCGGTTTTCCGGACGCTCTTAAGGATGGTCTCAGCATCCAGCGGTTTAATAGTAGGTACATGAATGACTTCAGCCTCAATTCCGTCTTTGTAGAGCGCTTCAGCCGCCAGCAGCGCCTGGCAGGTCATGGTACCGGTGGCGATCAGAGTAATGTCGCTGCCCTTTTCAAAGACGTAGGCCGGCCCGATCGTGAACGGCGTGTCGCTTGTCGTGATTATCGGCGTCGCTTCGCGCGCCAGGCGTAGATAGTTCGGGCGCTTATCGGCGGCCATGGCCAGCGTGGCCTTTTCGGCTTCGACGCTGTCGCACGGTGCGATGACGACCATATTTGGCAGCACCCGCATCAGGGCGATGTCTTCCAGCATCTGGTGGGTGGCGCCATCGGGGCCGACGCTCACGCCGGCGTGCGAGCCGACGATCTTAACCGGTCGATCATTTAAACAAATGGTGGTACGGATCTGTTCCCAGTTGCGGCCCGGACTAAAAGCGGCGTACGACGACACGAACGGTACTTTACTCATGGCGGCCAGGCCTGCACCGACCGTTACCAAGTTTTGTTCAGCCACGCCAACTTCTACGAACCGCTCGGGGAAGGCATCTCTAAATAAACTCATCTGCGTGGAGTCGGTCAGATCAGCGCAGGCGGCCACAACATTCACATCTTTCTTGCCAGCAGCGAGCAACCCCCGCCCAAAGCCTTTGCGGATCGGCTCCTGCTCCAATTTGCCCGCCAGATCTACTAGATACATACTAACCATGAGAAACTCCTGGCGCAATGCTCAATTGGCAATGCTCAGCTGGCAATGAATGCTCAATACTTAAACGCCTGAATGCATTACTGCATTGCTGCATTGCCCATTCATTGAACATTGCCAATTGAACATTGACCATTAATAGCCTCATTCGTGTTCGCTCCGGATTTTGCCGCCCAGCGTGCGTAGTTCGTGGAGGGCTTTTTTGGCTTGCTCGTGATCTGGTGGGATGCCATGCCAGTGGAAATCGTTTTCCATAAAGTCGACGCCTTTACCCGGAACGGTGTGGGCGATGATCATGATCGGTTTTTCCTGAATCGCCCGGCCCATGGCACAGGCGTCGATGACAGCCTCAATATCGTTGCCGTTGATCTCCAGCACATGCCAGCCAAAGGCTTCCCACTTGGCTTTCAAATCATCGAGTGGCATAACGCTCTCTGTTGGGCCATCAATCTGGATATTGTTTCTATCGGTTATGGCGATGATGTTATGCAGCTTCTCTTTGCCGGCCAGCATGGCGGCCTCCCAAACATTGCCTTCATCCTGTTCGCCGTCGCCCATGACCACATAGACCCAGCGATGCGCTTGATTGTCCATGCGCAGCGCCAGCGCCATACCACAGGCCTGACTGAGACCGGAGCCGAGCGGCCCGCTGGTCGTCTCCATGCCGGGCAAGCGCGTGCGTTCGGGGTGACCCTGCAGTCGCGAACCCAGCTGGCGCAAGGTCAACAGCTCTTTTTTCTCGAAGTAGCCGGCGTGAGCCATGGTGGCGTAGCGGACCGGCACACAGTGGCCATTACTGAGCAGCAGTATGTCGCGTTCGTCCCAATCGGGATTTTGGGGATCGTTTTTCATAACGTCAAAATAGAGCGCCGTGAAAATATCGGCTAATCCAAGCGGCCCGGCGCTGTGCCCGCTGCCGGCGTGCTCAAGCATCCGAATAATATCTTCACGGATATCGTTGGCGATGGTTTCTAACCGTTCCAGCGGCAATTTTTGCACGTTAACTCCTGTTTGCTTCTGCGTCCAGTTTAGCATAAGCATCGTCGGGATGGGCGGCCTTTTGGATGAAGCCACCGACGTTCAGCACCTCAATGCCGCCGGCTATAAGTTGCTGGACATTTTGATCGTTAATGCCGCCGTCCCAGCCAATCTCGATAGCTGGTGCTGTTTCCCGAATAGCCGACACTTTCTCCAGCAGCGTTAGGTCGGCAGCGCCGCCATGAAAACCAAGGTGACCGCTAAAGATAAGCGCATGGTCAAACTGCGGCAATAGAGACTCGACTGCCGCCACCGGGGTGTCTGCCAGCAGCGCCAAACCAGCTTTGATGCCGTGGGCGTGCAGCTCGTCGGCAAAATGCCCGTGGTCACCCTGGGCTTCAGCATGAATGATAACGAGAGCTGGTTTTAGGTCTAGGAGCGCCTGCAGGCAATCTTGCGGCGATTGATACATGAGATGGATGTCGGCGGTAAGCGTCGGCGGCCACCAAATACGCTCTAAACTTGGTGAGGTAGTCGGCGCAAAATGACCGTCCATCAGATCAATGTGCACTCGGTTGGCGAACGGCGTCAGCCGGTCCAGCTGCGCCCGATAGCCATCGATGTCAAAAGCAGTAACGGTGGGACAAATGATGGGCATTACGGTGTTAGTGTATCAAGTTGTTCAATCCGGCGCACGAAACGCGGCGCACCGGCGAACGGCGTCGCCAAGAAGGTCGCCATAATCGAGCCGGCCTCTTCGAGCGACAGATAGCGAGCCGACAGGCAGAGCACGTTGCTGTCATCGTCATTGCGCGAAGCGCGCGCTTCGGCGACATTCCAGCACAGGCTGGCGCGAATGCCTTTGAAACGGTTGGCCGCCATGCACATACCCTGTCCACTGCCGCACACCAGGATGCCGCGCGCCTGCGGATCGGCATCAGCTAACAGCGCGCTGACGACCTTGCCGGCAAACTGCGGGTAATCATCGTCGGGATTAATACTCACGTCACCCTCGTCGACAACCTCATGGCCAGCCAGTCGCAAGGCTTTCATCAACTGAGCTTTATATTCAAAGCCGTTATGGTCGGCACCGACATAAATTCTCATTACGAACCGCCAATGTTCAATGCGCAATGCTCAGCTGGCAATGAATGCTCAATAATTAAATGAATGAATGCATTACTGCATTGCTGCATTGCGTATTCATTGAACATTGATCCTTGAGCATTGATCATTATCACGCCTCCTTATGCAGCAGCCGGCCGGTATCGGCCACAACTTCGACCAAACGATTGGAATAGCCCCATTCGTTGTCGTACCACACCATGATTTTCGCCAAATTACCGGCGACGACTTTCGTCAGTAACAAATCGACAATGCCGGAATGGCTATTACCGATGTAATCACTGCTAACCAGCGGCTCTTCCGAAACTGCCAAGATACCCTGGTAAAAAGGATCTTTGGCGGCTTTCTTGAAGACGTTGTTGATTTCTTCGACGCTGGCATCGCGCTGCAACAGCACGGTGATGTCGCTCAAAGAGACTACCGGCGTGGGGACGCGAATACTTAAGCCGTCAAACTTATCTTTTAACTGCGGCAGCGTCAGGGTGACGGCGATCGCAGCACCAGTTGTCGTCGGCACGATATTTTCAGCCGCATTACGTCCTTCGCGCAAGTCTTTGCTGGGCGCATCCTGTAAAGCCTGGCTGGCCGTATAGCTGTGGACGGTTGTCAGCAGTGACTTCTCGACGCCAAATTCACTATCGAGGATGGCCATAACCACACCGAGCGAATTGGTGGTGCAACTGGCGTTACTGATCACTTGGCTGGCCGTAGCCAACTTGTCTTCATTAGCACCGAGGACAATGGTGTCGACGCCGTCGCTCTTGGTAGGCCCAGATATAACGACACGCTTGGCGCCGGCCTTGATGTGCAGCTCGGCGTCTTCTTTGGCGGTGAAACGGCCGGTTGATTCGATCACCAGGTCGACTTTCAGATCGCCCCATGGCAGCGCCGCCGGATCGCGTTCAGCCAAAACAACGACTTTGTGGCCTGCGACAATCACATGTTTGTCATCGTGATCGACGTCTTTTTCATAGGTGCCGTAATTGCTGTCGTGCTTCAAGAGATAGGCTAGCGTTTTTGTATCGGTGAGGTCATTAATAGCGACTATTTCCAGATCACTGCGCTCAAAAGCGATTTTGAAAGCGTTCCGCCCGATGCGCCCAAAACCATTTATTGCCACCCGTGTTTTCATGTTGATTCCTTATTTATGTTTTTATTTTACTGCTTATGCCTTTCCCTGTCATCCCTATTTCTGCGGTGCATACAAGAAATGAGAAACAAGAAGCAAGCAGCAGGTAGCATGGGTAAGCACACTATGCCCACAAACTATATAAGCTTACTCCTTACTCCTTACTCCTTGCCCCTCGCGCCTATCCATGCGCTCCTAAAACAAATTCAGGCTGTAACGGCGAGGAATTACTACTGTTTGTAGCGTTCGATTGATTCGGCGATGATTTTTTGAGCGTCAGCTTTGTCGCCCCAACCAAGAACTTTCGTCGTGCCGGGTTTTTTGAGGTCTTTATAGTGCGTGAAGTGCTCGGTTATTTGCTGCTGCCAGCGGGCGCCTAAATCACGCAGGTGGTTAATGCCATCGCCGGTATTGCGGTCATCGGCGGGCACAACCACAACTTTGTGGTCGGCTTCGCCATCATCTTCAAAGTGCATAATACCGATAACTTTGGCTTCCAGCCACACACCAGTCGGAATTGGTTCGGCGCAAACAATCAGCGTATCGAGCTCATCGCCGTCTTCATCAAGGGTCTGCGGAATAAATCCGTAGTTCACCGGCTTGGCAAAAATGGCCGGCTCCACGCGGTCCAGCATAAATGCCGCCCGACCGCGGTCCCACTCAATCTTCAGAAAACTGCCCTGCGGGATTTCTACGACCGTGTTAACGAGGCCGTTCTTATAGTCGCCCGGTTCTAGCACTTGGTTAAAGTCAGCCATATCACTCCTTATTTACATCGTAGACTATCTGGAAATATTGTACACCATTCGTCATCCCGGCGCAGGCCTGCACCGGGATGACGCGAATCTGCTACACTGTCGTTTGTATGCTAATTATTGGACACCGTGGCGCCTGCGGGCTGGCTCCGGAGAATACGCTTGCCAGTCTGCGTAAAGCTATCGAGCACCACGTTGACGAGATCGAATTTGACCTGCGCGTCACCAAAGATGGCGTCCCGATTTTGCACCACGATGCCGCTCTGACTGACCCCAACGGCAGCCAGCTGCTGGTGCAGGATCATACCTACGCCGAACTCCAACAACACAAAACCGATCTGGTCAGTTTCGACGACATGCTGGCCGCAATCGGTCACCAGACGCGCTTGCAAGTTGAGGTAAAGACCGGCGAGCCGGTAGCACCGATTGTCGTCATCATCGAAAAATACTTGTCGGCTGGCTGGCTGCCGGAATATTTCGTGCTGAGTTCGTTTGATCCAAAAATACTGCGCGAGCTCCAGGCGGCACTGCCAAGCATAGAAAAAGTGGTGCTGGAGCGCTGGTCCGGAGTGCGGGCCAGCTATCGGGCCCGGCAGATTGGCACCAAACGCCTCAGCATGAACCAGAAGTGGTTGTGGTGGGGCTTTATCTCGTCCATGAGTAAGGCTGGCTGGAAATTATCAGCCTACACCGTCAATGATGCGGCCAAAGCCCGCCGCTGGCAGCGCTATGGCCTGCACAGCGTCATCACCAACTACCCCGATCGCTTCGAGACCTAGCCGATCTGCTATGCTAGAAATATGAAAGTGACCCTCGATCATGTGCAGGCTGAGGCGGAAAATATCCGGACATTCTACTTCAGGCCTTCCAAGCCGGCCCGCTTCACAGCCGGCCAGTTTGCAGAATGGACGCTGCCGCACAAGCACCCAGATGACCGGGGTGTCCGCCGCTGGTTTACCATCTCATCGTCACCGACCAGTCAATTCGTAAGCTTCACAACTAAACGGGCCAGCGAGCGCAGTAGCTCGTTCAAAAAAGCCCTGTTCAGCCTGCAGCCAGGCGCTGAACTGGAGATGAGCGACAGTATGGGCGACTTCGTGCTGCCCAAACTGATTCAGACGCCGCTCATATTCGTGGCCGGCGGTATCGGCGTCACACCATTCCACAGCATATTGAGCTGGCTGGCCGCTACCGGCGAAAAGCGTCCTATCCGGTTGCTGTACGGCGTGAACAACGAAGATGAGATTATTTTCCTTGATAGCTTTGATAAGGCCAGCATCAAGCCAACAATTATCGTCAGCCAGCCGTCGGCCGCTTGGGGCGGCGAGCGTGGACGTTTGAGCGCCGAGCTGATCCTGGGGCTCGAAGAACCATCCGAAGACACGTTAATTTACGTGTCCGGCCCCGAACCGATGGTAGAAGCTCTCGAAAAAGATCTCAAAAAAGCCGGCATCAAAAAATCCCAACTGGTTCTCGACTTCTTCCCCAACTACGACTCAAATTATTAAGCTATTCTTGTCATCTCGAACGCGCTGAGCAATCTTGGCAACATGAGCGGCGATTGCCCGTGAAAAGGAACTGAAACGGATGACGAGATCCTTCGGCTGGCGCTCAGGATGACAAGCCCCCCGGGCTTGTCAGTTTTGGATGGGGTGGTGGTGACCTTCGAGGTATTCGCGGATTTTGAGGGCGGCCGTGGCGCCCTCGCCGGCGGCTGAGGCAATTTGCATAGTAGCACCGCTGCGGATATCGCCGGCGGCAAAAACGCCCGGCATTTGGGTATGCAGGTGCTCGTCGGTCATCACAAACCCGATCTCGTCGAGACGCACAGCCGGCGTATCTTTCAGGAATTGGGAGTTGGGCAACAAGCCTACAAATACGAAAACACCGTCGGTTTCAAAGTCGACTTTTTGACCGTCCTTGGTACCTACAACTTTGGTCACAGCATTATCAACGCCGACAATTTCATCGGTGGCGGTACCGAGATGTACGGTGATTTTTCCTTGCTTTACGAAATCATCAAGTTCGTGCTGCAGCACATCGCTGGCTCGGATGGTGGAGCGCACCAACAGATCAATATGCGTAGCAAAACGTGTCAGAAAAAGCGCCTCCTGGACGGCCGAGTTACCGCCTCCGACCACCACCAACTTCTTATCACGATAAAAAGCGCCGTCGCAGGTGGCACAGTAATGGACACCTCTGGCATAGTATTCAAGCTCGCCCGGAACACCGATCTTTTTATAATCACTGCCGGTGGCGATTAGCACGGCCCGAGCCAGCATATCACCACTGGTAGTTTCCAAGCGTTTATACGCACCCTCATCGTGGATGGCCGTAACTTCACCAAGCTCAATGACCGCCCCGAAGCGCTCAGCCTGCTTCTGCAAATGCTGCGCCAGCGTCAGGCCTTCGATGCCGTCAGCAAAACCAGGATAGTTATCGATCTTATCAGTTACGGCCGCTAAACCGCCGACTACACCGCGCTCAAACAGCAGGGTCTCGATATCTTCACGCGTCGTATAAATGGCCGCCGTTAAAGCTGCCGGGCCGGCGCCAACAACAATCACGTCATGCTTTGGAATGTCAGTCTTCTCGGTCATAGTCTTTTATCTTCTCAGTTCTGTTCGTAATTTTCAATTTACAATTACTAATTTTCATTCAATATCTTAAGCATCAATTTTCAAATTTTTTGTCATCTTGATGGATTGCAAAATTGAATGAAAATTGAAAACTGGAATGTTTGAAAATTATTATTCTAAGCTACTGCCGGGGCCAGGCGGGCGAGATTATAGCCCACAATAACTTCCTGACTATCATCGTGCCGCGTCACAACCGTGACTGGCACTGTCATAGCGCCGGACAGCTGCAAGGCTTCTGCCTGGCGATGCGGATGCTCGTCGAGATTGACCTCTTCGTAATTCATGCCCTTGGCCCCCAGATACTTTTTGACCATCTGGCAGTAGCCGCAGGTGTTGGTAGTAAAGATAGTGATGTTTTTGACCATACTGGTTCCCCTCTTATTTTGGTGACAAGTACTCCACGCCTTGTCTTTAGGCGACAAAGCTACGACCCCGTGTCTCTCAGGTACGGTTTTGTCGTAGCTCTGGCTCGTTTTTAGTATTTTTATTGTACGCAATTCAGATTGCTCTGACTGTAAAAATAATTATATATAGTGCTTCTGCTAAAAGCAATACGCTATATATTGTGCTTTTTACCCCAATTTGGCTTATTTGCCGGTTTTGGTGATAGTGACATCAAAAACGAGATCTGAGTTGGCCGGGATACCGCTTTGAGACTGGGAGCCGTAGCCCAGTGCAGCCGGGATCAGCAGCCGGCGGGTGCCGCCAACTTTCATGCCGGGAATGCCCTGCGACCAGCCAGCGATCACACCATTCAACGGGAAACTGACGGGGCCACCGTGATCCTTCGAGGCATCGAAGACCACGCCGGTGCTCATCAGCGCTCCGATGTAGTCAGCCGTTACGGTATCGCCGGCTTTGACTTCGGTACCGGTGCCGACTTTTAAGTCCTGCGTTTGTAATGCTGTTTGCGGCTGCGACACCGGGGTAAAGTTGAGCATTGGTTTGCCGGTTAATTTGTCCTGCACGTTGGCCTCCTGTGACGTAGTATTAGCAGTTGATGATTTGGTGTCGTGCTGCTGTACCAAGCTATAGACTACAGCTATGGTCAGCGCCGACGAAGTTAGCAAAAACAGCGCCGCACCAAAGGCGGCAAAGGCGCGTTCACGTTTTCGGGCCATAGTTCCTCCACTTTTTGATACTTTCTAGTTTAACTGGTCTGGGCGGCGCTGACAATCGTGACATCGGACGGAAAGCCGTTCTGGAGGCCTCGAATCAGCTCTGGCTGCAGTGGCTGCCAGTAGGTAAACGACAGCTGAGGTAGCTCATCGACAGGCACCCAGCGCGGCGAAAAGAGATTGTCGGCGGTGCTCAGGAGTGCTTCCGGCGAATCTGCCAACAGCTGCGGTTCACCGGCGACGTACTGACAGAGGTAAATTTTATGCACGGTATCGCTATCGCGCATTTCCAGCACCTGGCGCTCCACGGTCACCACAAGGGTGGTTTCTTCTGCAATTTCCCGCACGACTGTTTCTTCGGCAGTTTCGCCAGGCTCTATACCGCCGCCGGGGATAGAGAAATAGTGCAGACCAGGTCGCCAGCGCTCCATCAGCAGCAGCTGACCAGCGCGTACGACGATGCCGCGAGCGGTATGTCGAACCCTTGTCATAGCTTAGATCCGGACAGCGCCGAGCTTGGCTTGCGCGGCCGCGGCGACGGTATCGAGCAGCGTATTAACTTCGGTGTCAGTCATGGTGCGATCGTAGGAAGCAATATCTAAACGCAACGTGATGTGTTTGTGCTCAGGGTCGTCTTCGCGTTGATAGATATCAACCGGGCCGAGGCTGGGTAGCGTGTTCTCGGGCTGCGCTTTGCCTAGCTCCGACCAAACAAAGTCATATAGTTCCTGATACGGCAGCTCAGCCGGCACTTGCAAGCTAATATCTTGCGTGACTTTCGGAAAACGCGGCAGCGGCACATAACTACGCGCAGCCTCAAAGGCCGTTTGCAGTACCGTCGTATCAACTTCAAAGCCGGCCGTAAACTTCGGTAATTTCAGGTTACGACGGACGGACGGCGTGAATTCACCGATGATACCAAGGAATTCGCCCGTTGCCTTAATGCTGACCAGCGCGGCGCGGGCTGGATCGTAAGGTTTTACGACTGGATATTGCTGCATGGCTTCGGCGATCGGCTTGTATTCCAGGCCTACGTCAGCTAAATTTTCCAAGTATTTGCGGGCCTCGTAGTAGGCCGCGCCGGCTTTTTTGAGCTTGTCATGGGCCGTCACGACGAATGCGGTAAACTCGAATTCGGTGGGTACAGCCTCGTCGTCGGCGGCATGGTCGAGGCTATGAGTTTTACCGAGCTCGAACAGGGCGAATTCGTCATAACCAGCTTTGACGTTTTGGTGTACTTTATCGAGCAGGCTCGGCAGCAGGCTAAGCCGGTAGTACTGCAGGTCAGGACTGAGGGCGTTGCTGAGCTGGAAGGCTTTATCGGTGCCCTGCCCAACCTTTTCCAACAGATCGCCGTGCACAAAACTGTACGTCAAAACTTCGTTGGCGCCGGCTTGACTAAGTCTCTCCCGAATTTCCGCTTTCAGCGTTAACAGCGGGTCTTTAGCCGTTGGCGACACGTCGCGCTGCGGCAGCTCAAGCGGCAAATGATCGTAGCCATACAGCCGGCCGACTTCCTCGACAATATCTTCCGGAATTTCAATATCGGTCCGCCAAAACGGCGCGTTCACGCAAACGCCATCAGGTACATCGTGGACGTGTATTTCAACATTGCTCAGCAGTTTGATAATTTCGGCTTGAGAAAGCTTCAGGCCGAGACGCTGATTGATGAAGTTAACGTCGACCGTAATGGCACCGCCAGGTTTTACGTCATGCTGGACATCAATAAGCTGGCTGGCTACCTTGCCACTACCGGCGGTTTGAATTTCATTGACGATCTTTGCGAGGACAGCCAGCGTCTGTAACGGACTTTGACCCTTGTTAAAGCGCGTCACGGCGTCGGTGAACAAGCCATGTGCCATGCTAGTGCGTCGGATGGAATACATGTCGAAGTTGGCGCTCTCTAGAATAATATTCTTAGTGTTCTCGTCGACCTCGGTTTCGCTGCCGCCCATGACACCGCCCAAGCCGATAGCTTGCTTGTCTGTAGCGATAACTATGGCTTCGGCGCGCGGCTCAATTTCTTTGCCGTTCAGCAACCTCAGCTTCTCGCCTTTGTGCGGGTGTCGCACGACAATCGTCGCTTCGCCATTGCTCAGCGCCTGCACCTTGTCGTAATCGTAGGCATGCAACGGCTGCCCGGTCGACAGCATGTACATATTCGTGAAGTCGACGATGTTATTTATTGATTTCTGTCCAATTTTAGCTAACTCAACCTGCATGCGGGTCGAGCTCGGCCCAACTTTGACGTCGCTCATAACAATAGCGCTAAAGCGCGGCACCAGTTCAAACAAATCATTCTTAATGTTCAGCGCCAATTCGTTACCTGCTGGCGCCGGGAATTTAGGATCGACACGATACCAATCGGGACTTTTAAACGGCATTTGCTGAATGCCGGCCAGCTCGCGGGCGATGCCTAAGAAACCGAAGCAATCAGGACGATGGGTGAACATCTTGTTCTCGATGTCCAAGACGACATCGTCTTTCAGCCCGAACGCTTCGGCAAAATCAGTGCCGGGCTTTATATCCTCGTCTATTTCCAAAATACCGGCGTGGCTATCGCCGAGCGCCAGCTCTTTAGGAGAAGCCAGCATGCCGTTACTGACCGTGCCGCGCAGTTCACGAGCCTCGAGCACGAACGGTTCTTTGCCGACCGTTTCCGGCACCGTCGATCCCGGCGGCAACCAAGCGACCGTCAGACCGGCCTTAACGTTCAGCGCGCCGCAGACCACCTGCACAAAGCCGTCTTCACCGCGTTCGACGTCTTTGGCCGCGCCGCCATCATCAATCCGGCATAGGCTGAGCTTATCGGCATTCGGATGCTTGTCGCAAGACACGACGTTAGCAACAACAATTCCCTTGTACTTCGTGCCCACATCGATAATCTCTTCAACAGCACCGAGCTGCGCGCCAATCTTCTCAACCAGCTTATCAACGCCGATCGCCGTCACATCATCAGCACAATGCTGCTGCAAAACAATATTCCTGATGCTGTTCAAACTAATTTTCATGAGAATTGCCTCAGGAAATCTAGTTTGGCGGATTCGAAGTGTCGGACGTCTTCGACACCGTATTTCATCATCACCAGGCGCTCAATGCCCATGCCCCAGGCGAAACCGGTGTATTTGGTCGGATCGATGCCGGCTTCTTTAAGGACATTCGGGTGGATCATGCCACAGCCCAGGAGTTCAATCCAGCCGCTCTGCGAACAGATGTGACAGCCTTTTTTATCGCAAAACGGGCAGCTGATGGCAAATTCGAATGACGGCTCGGTAAACGGGAAGTAGAACGGCTGGGTTTTTACCTCCAGCTCTTTGTCATAGTATGCCTGTAAGAAGGTTTTGAGGGTCGCTATCAGATTGCCGGCGTGCACGTCCTTGCCAACATAGACGCCTTCCAGCTGGTAAAAGGTGTGCTCGTGGCGGGCGTCGAGATCCTCGTTGCGGAAGACGCGGCCCGGAATGACGGCGGCGATTGGCTTGCCGTTTTCTAGATCGCTTTTGTATTTTTTCATGACCCGGTTCTGCATCGTCGAGGTGTGCGCGGGGGCGATAAACGGCTGGCCGTCTTTGCTGGTTTGGGTGGTCATAAAGGTGTCGTAGTCGTCGCGGGCCGGGTGGCCTTCGGGGAAGTTCAGCGAGCCGAACATATGATAATCGTCGTCGATTTCTCGCGATTCGACGGCCGTGAAGCCCATCCTGTAAAAGATGTCGAGGACCGTCGACAATTCGGTCATTAAGGGGTGCTGACTACCTTGCGCGCTGCTCAGCAACTGCGGATGCTGGTCGGCAGGTGTATTGATGTCAAAGGGCGCGGTAGTATCAATCGCCGGCAGCTTCTCTTCTGCCTCGCGCGATTGATTAACCAGCACCTGGAGCTCGCCGCGCAGCTGATTTACTTCCTGTCCGAAAGCACCACGTTGCTCAGGCGGCAACGTCTTCAGCTCGTCAAACAGCGCTTTCAGTTCGACGGCGCGCAATATTTCCTGCTTATTCTGGAGCTCGGTAGCTCGTTTTTTTAGCAATTCGGCAGTTTCGGCAATGCGGGTATTTTGATAGCTCATATCTCTAGGCATAAGTATACCAGCAGCCCCCTGTTATTTCGAATAGGCGCCGCTCAGCTGTCACAGCCCATTTGAGCAGCGTGATTTTCCTCACCTAAGCATGACCAGTATATCTGTAAGTATGCGCTGTAAGATTTTTTACACATGCCCGTTGTCCAATTAACAAAAGCTAACGGCTGCTGTGGGTGTACACTGAACGTAAGCACTTAAGATAAACAGGGAGGAAAAGGTGTATGGCTATTAACGTTGAAGGCAATCCGTCAACTTTACAAGAGACTGCCAGCGCTTCAACTTCTTTTCAAGGGACTAATATCGCTCTGGGCAGCCTGGTAGCTCTCACTCGCTATCGTGGCGCTACCGAACATTATGAACAAAAAATAGAACATTTTATCGGTCGGCTGCATCGAGAAACGGGCTGGTTGGTACATCTCGCCGATGTCAGCTTGGAAGTTTGCGATGGTGAGCTCCGACAAACTGCGCATCACGACCTTATATTAGACCTCGAGAATCAGACAAGCGACCTGGACTTTGAAGTTATCGAAAACCCACAGCCCGCTGAGTCTCACTCTCACTTAAGGATAGTCAAGTAAGCTCCTATGGTCATCAATAAGCTCCCGGCTGAAATGTTGGCGGCACAATTTGAGGCCCAAGAAATTCCTGCTGGCACCCCGCTGACCTACTCCGACATGACAATCCGCAATAATGTTGGCCAGGAACAATCCATCATGAGAGACGGGCTTTTTATGGGCTACGACGCTGTTGGGGCGCAGCAAAATATTATTGTGCAGCGCCGTGACCCCGAAGGACAGCCCTACGGGCATCCCAAAATTATACCTATCAGTTGCCTGAGAACCTTAGTAGAAACTGTCGAACTAGAATCGGGCGTCGAGCCGGTATCCGAGGCAACAAGCTATAAAGGAATCTTCACCTACATACATTCGCGTCGGCACAACCTTATTTAGGCAGCCGCATAGGCTATAATCAAGCTATGGCGAATTTCTCTTTTGATGTGGTGAGCGAGTATGACAAGGCCGAGATGAACAATGTCTTCGATCAGGCGGAGCGTGAGATGAGCAGCCGTTATGACTTTAAGGGTACGCCGGCGGCTATTGAGTGGCTGGACGGTGATAAGAACGGTATCAAGGTGATCGGTAGCGGCGATTGGCAGATCGATGCCATTCTCGACATCGTGCGTAAAAAGCTGGCGGCCCGCAATCAGAGCCAGAAAGTGCTCGATACCTCGCGTGATGTCGTCGAAAGCAATTTGCGCACCACCAAGGAAGTACCTTTCAAAAAGGGCTTAGATCAGGACAAAGCTAAGAAAATCACCTCGCTCATTCGCGACAAATTCCCCAAAGCCAAGACGCAAATTCAGGGCGACACCGTGCGCGTTACCAGCAACAGCAAAGACGACCTGCAGGCCGTCATGCAACTCCTGCGCGCCAGCGACTTCGACTTCCCCCTCAACTTCACCAACTACCGCTAATCAGTTTACAAGGCCACACCTACCCCGCTTTCGCGGTATTGCAGCACCCACTGTTTCGCCAGGGCAGCGGGATCAGAAGCTCGATAGAATGCTTGCGCTGCACCAGCCATGCGAGCACCCAGCACCTGAATACGATGGTAGGCTTCGTAACCATCAGTTACGCCACCGATTGACCATAGATCACGATCTACAGCTGGTGCATCGATGGGCCGCAGCTGCCAGCGCCAGGCATTATCGCGCCCCACATAACGAATTGCAGCGCCACTCATACCGGCAAAACCATCATTGACTTCAATCGCTGGCTTACCGGTGTCGGCTAAAGTAGGTGACATCGTGCGCGGGCCATTTATAGGGCTGATAGCATCGACCGGCAGGCTGGCACGTTGGTAATGCGCAATAACATCCTGCCCCAAATCCCCCGGCTTAAATATAAGATACGGCTCAGCGCCGACCCGCTGACGGGTAAGCTTGAGGGTATTTAGCGTGCTCCACGGGTCTTGGCATAGCAGCGTCTCGGTATTCTCGTTCGGGCAGGCACCATTGATCTCAACGCCGTCGGCACCCATGCTCAGTGCCCACTCCACTAAATCAGGAATGACCACCTGCGGCGCCTCGTGCTTCAGAGCGGTAACCGACAAAATAGCAATTTGGCCAGCTGCCCGTACGCGTTTTAGTGCTTCTGGTAAGAATTCGCTGGCCGCGGTGCGACCAACGTTCCGGAGGCCGATGGCATTATAAAAAGTTTTATTTTGCTTATCCCACCACGTCAGTCGTTTAGTGTCGGTGGGGTCATTACCGGCCCACTCGGTATCAGAGAAGGAGCCGATTACCAGGGCTGCCAGTTCAGGAATTTGGGCGTATTGCTCAATAGCGACCTGCGATTTGATCACACCGGCACCGATAAAGAACGGCAAACGATCTGCCGGCAGCCTAAGTTTCGGCTGATATTCCTCGCAAGGGCTCATCTCCACGACTATAGAGAACTGTTCTGCCGGCAGCAAGCATAAGCGGTCGTTTTTCAGGTATACTTCTAGCATATGGCTGATACGACCGACTTACTGCACGATGCGACCGCCGTTTTAGAGATGAATGATCGGGGGAATTACACGCAGCCGGCGCATGGTTTGTACCCGCACCAGTGGTTATGGGACAGCTGTTTTACGGCTATCGGTTGGCGGCATCTGGACGTCGAGCGAGCCCAGCTCGAATTGAGCAGCCTGCTGCGCGGCCAGTGGGATAACGGCATGTTGCCAAACATTATTTTCCGCGATGAGCATCAGTATCGCACCGATCGTAATATCTGGCGCAGCTGGCTCAACCCCTATGCGCCCAATGATGTTGCTACCAGTGGCATAACGCAACCGCCGATGCTGGCCGAGGCCGTCGTGCAGGTAGGCACCAAACTGGCCTGGCCGGAACGCCGCAGCTGGTATCGCTTGATGTACCCGGCTCTGCTGGCTCATCATCAATGGCTTTACGCCGAGCGCGATCCCCACGGCGAAGGTCTGGCCCTGCTTATTCACCCCTGGGAAACCGGCCTCGACAATACGCCGCCTTGGATGTCTCAGCTACACGAGCATTTGCTGCCGCTGTGGATACGCCTGATTGAAAAATTTAAAATCGACAAGCTAATTAACCTTTTCCGGCGCGACACCAAGTCCCTGCCAGCCGACGAACGTTTTTCGGCGATCGAAGCCGTAGCGCTGTTCGATATTCAACTGCGCCTGCGTCGTAAAGCCTACGACATCAATAAAATCCTCGACCATGGCATGTTCTCCATCGAAGATCTAACGTTCAACAGCATTCTCATTCGCGCCAACAGCCACTTGCGAGATATTGCTAAAGCCCTGCGCGAAGGCCTACCGCCCGAGCTAGACGCCAGCATACAGAAAACCGAGGCCGCCCTCGAGCAGCTCTGGGACCCCTACTCTGCGCAATACTATTCCCGTGACTTTATCACGCATCACCTGATCAAGGTGCCCAGCATCGCGACTCTGCTGCCTCTCTACGCCGGTTCGATCAGCCAGGAACGGGCCGAAAAACTGGTCAAGCTGCTGGAAAATGAGCAATCATTCGGACCAGCTTTTCCGGTGCCGAGCGTACCGTTAAACTCGTTTTCATTTAGTCCGCTGCGCTATTGGCAGGGGCCGAGCTGGGTTAACATGAACTGGCTGATCATCGACGGCCTGCAGCGCTACGGCTTCAAAGACCACGCCGCCGCTTTGCGTGAAAGCACTGTCGAAATGGTCGCCAAGGGCGGTTGTTCGGAGTATTTCAACCCGCTGACCGGCGAAGCCATCGGCGCCGACAACTTCTCCTGGACCGCCGCCCTGACCATCGACCTCCTCAAAAAATAACCCTGTCATCCTTGCGAACGCGAGGATGACAGGGTTAGTCGTCTTGGAGTTGGGGGCGGTCGAGCAGCATTGGTTCGACCTGGACTTCGGTTTCGGCGATTTTGACGATGTCACGGTCGATCTTGCCGAGTTCTTTGTAGGTCGTGTTAAAGTGGCCGACAGTAGTGCCGAGGCTGTTGCCGAGCTTTTGCATATACATATTATGGGCAATCAAATGTTTGCTCAACTGCTCGATATTCTTGCGGATTTTCTCGGTGTCTTTATGGATCTCGATCGAGCGTAGGCCCTGCATGATCGTTTGCAGCATGGCCGAGAGCGTACTCGGGCCGACGATCGTCACTTTCTTTTCGCTGGCATACTGGATCAGGTTGCGACCGCTCACTTCGCCGATACCGACTTTGTTAGCCAGCAAATCGTAATAAATGGCTTCGCTCGGGATAAACATCAGCGCCTGATCGAGTGTGCCCTTGCCCGGCAGAATATATTTTGCCGTCTCGTCGATACGATTTTTAATGTCGGTTTTGAACAGTTTACCGAGCGCTTCCTTACTAATGTCATCGGCTTCGATTAAACGATTGTAGTTTTCGAGCGAGAACTTACTGTCGACCGGCAAAATTTTATCATCGAGCATGATGGCGGCATCGACAATCAAGCCCTCAGCAAGCTTGTGCTGCAGCACATAGGCGCCTGGCGACAGCGTGTTTTTGAGGATTTGTTCCAGATAAAATTCTCCGATGACACCGCGCTGTTTGGGGTTCTGCAAAACATTCTGGAGCGTCTTGAGCTCGGCTGCAATATCACCGACATTTTTATTGGTACCCTCGAGCTTGGTCAATTTCTCGGTCACTTCTTGCAAGATTTTAATGCTGGCGGCCGACTGTGAGGCCAGCTGTTTGTTGCTGGCGCCGAGCTGGTCGGTCAGCTGCTTCTGCAGGCCGTCTTTCAGCTGCGTGACGGTATTATTCAGTTCGGCCATGTCGGCTTTTAGCAACAGCGCGCTGCTAGTATCGGCGGCGGGGGCGACCGGGCGGCGCAGCACCACCCCCAATAGCACCAACACCAGAACTCCCAAAACGATAACCGCTATGATCATAGGTATAGTTTACCATCTACCATTGAACCGTTCACCATACGTCGGCCATTTACCGTTTTCCATTTACTGCGTACCGCACATTTACCATTTTCCGTGCCAAACGTATACCAAGGCAACCGGTGAACAGATCAAGCACGGAAAACGGTAAATGGAAAACAGTAACGGGTCGGAGGCTAGGCCTTGACGGTGACGGTGGTGCCGACTTCAGCCCAGTTGTACAGCCATTTTGAGGCGCCAAGCGGTAACTCGACGCAGCCGTGTGAGGCATTCGAGGAGTGCGGATCGACGTGGCCGAACTCACTGTCTTTGCGCCACGTGGCGTCATGGAAACCATAGGTACCATACTGATTATCGAAATATGGCATCCAGTAGTACACCGGATCGTTCCAGCTGCCGGTGCTATCGGAGCCTCGCAGCGTGGTATTGGTAAGCTTGGCATAAATATGAAAGGTACCGACCGGTGTTTTATCGGCTTCAAAGTTCTCCATGCCAGTGATCACCGGCGTATTGTAGACCGCCTGTTGATTATGACAGGCCCAGAGGTGCCGCTGGCTGATACTCACCACTGCCAGTTTGTCGAGGCTGTTACCGGCGCACTCATTGACCGGGGCCGGCTGGACGGCGGCGGTTTTGGGAGCCGGCGCTTTGACTTGATTATTGTCACCGGCGCTGCGGCTGTGCCAAATACCAATGGCTATCAGTACCACGACGACGACAATGAACCATCGTCGCTTGTGTGAAGCTTTGGGTTCGGGAGCCGGTTGCGGAGCCGGCGCATGAGATAAATAATCAGATCGCACCCCTTTATTATAGCCTATGGTGCTTATGTAAAGCGGGTGACAATGAATATGAAGATGACGCCCAGTATGGTGGTGCCAATCGTACGATACGATGAGTGATGGCTGTGGGCTTCGGGCAGGATTTCACTGGCCCCGATATAAAGCAGGAAACCGGCAAAAAAGCCAAGGTATAGAATGAGACCCATCCCTGAAATACTGAATAATAAGGTGCTGAGCGCACCGAGAACAGGCGCTACAGCATCTAGCAAAAGAAAGCCGAAAGCTTTGCGGCTGCGATTCTTGTTGAGCAACATAAGATTGACGGTATTCAAGCCATCAGTAAAGTCATGAGCGATGACAGCTATAGCGACCGCAACGCCAACAGTGGTACCCGCTTGAAAGCCCAGACCAATACCTACGCCGTCAAGGAAACTATGGCCACTGAGCGCAATTGCCGACGCAACGCCTACATGCGGGTGGTGGTGTTGTTCGTATTCATCTTCATTTGTGTGGTGAATCAGAATACTCTTTTCGATAATGTGGAACAGCAGAAAGCCGCAAACCAGGGCGATCATGGCACCGGTGGCATCGCGCCGTTGCTCTCGCAGTAAATTAAAAATTTCAGGCAAGAGGTCAAATGCCACGACACCGAGCAGCACGCCGGCAGTATAGCCAAGAAATCGGTGCAGTCGGTCCTTATTGCGTAGTCCCACCAGGCCACCGCCCAGCGTTGACAAAAAGGTTGCGAACGAAAGTAACACTGCGGTCATGCATGAATTTTAGCCGACGGGCTGTAACAATTGCAAATTTGTCGCAATTTATGTTATATTTGCAGCATGCTAACCGCCCTCCAGCAACTTCAAACCAGCTTAAAAACCGCTGGTCAGAGCCTAACCAAACCTCGACAGATAGTATTTGCCGCGCTCGACGGCCAGGAACCACTGACCATGCACCAATTGGTGGCACGCTGCTCAGATATCGATCGGGCTAGTGTGTATCGCACCGTGGCACTCTTTGAAAAGCTCGGCATCGTCAAACGTTTGCAAATGGGCTGGAAATATAAGCTGGAGCTCAGCGACCAGTTTCACCATCATCATCACCATCTGACCTGCCTTAATTGCGGCAAAATCGTGCCGTTACCGGCCGACCCTGAACTGGAAACTAAGTTGCGCGCCATTGCCGCCCATGAACGTTTTAAAATCCGTGATCATCAGATAGAAATTCAAGGTCTGTGCGAAAACTGTCGGAATTTAAATAGCCCGGACGCCTAGACGTCCGGACCATTCGGAAGCCTCACACTTCCTGGTTCCAGCTTAGGCCCGGCTTAGCAAAAGCGCAATGTGATTTCTATCACACTTTGGAGACGTATTGATCGTTTCGCAGATAGAAGCGCCATGGCACGGCTTTGGCTTGCGTAATACCAATGCGCGTCGTCTGTACGATGTCGGTTTGCGCCACGGGCGGGCGAATGATGAGCTGGAGCGGCGGCTGGCGTAGATCATGGCCATTCCACTGCCGATCGATCTGCAGCGCCTGACACAGCTTGGCCGGACCATTCGTCATGCGCTGACCGATGATTCCACCCCGATTACTGCTCATAATGTCTTCGCCAGCCAGTGGCTCCAGCGCCCGGATGAGCACCGCCGAGCCCTGTCCGACCGCGCCAGTTACAACATTGCAACAATAGTGCATGCCGTAGGTGAAATAGACGTAGAGAAAGCCGGCCGGGCCGAACATGACTTCGGTTCGCGGCGTCCGGCCCTTGTAGCTATGGCTGGCCGCGTCGTGCTGGTCATAGGCTTCGGTTTCGACAATTCGGCCCCGTACTAGTTGGCCGTCAATTTGACGGCTCAATTCGCAGCCGAGTAAACGGGGTGCTACCAGCTCGGATGACTGGCTCAGCAGGGCGGCAAAGACGTCAGTCACCGGCCGGTTCCTGGAGTGCCGCTCGGATACGCCGCACGATAAAGCGGCTGGCCTTGACCGAAATAGTATGGCGCGCCCGCACGGTATGCAGCGTTAGCTGTGGCAGGTCGCTGCCAAAAATCTGCTGCGGTTTGCCGCGAATAACCAGCATATCCCACGTACCATAAATAACATCCATCGGCACGGTGAGCTGCTTGATATCGGCAGCGGTTGTCTGCTTGACGATCGTATTTTCCAGGCTACGCACGAATGGCTGCCAAGTGGGCTCATTAACTTCGAAGCCGACAATCTTTTTAGCAAGTCGCTCAGTACGCCGGACAGCCGCTGGATCGAATGTTGGCTGGTAACGCGCTACCCAGGCATAAAAACGGCGATACAAATCAAGCCGTAAACGGTAGCGCCGCTTTTCGGGCAGCCCTTCATACAGGGGCATTTCATAGAGCACCAAGTGCTTGACTAGATCTGGCCGTTGCTTAGCCACCCGGACCGCCACCAAGCAACCCATCGAATGGCCGACCAGCACAATTGGCGCGGCAGCTTGTAGCTGCTCGATACCGGCGATGACCGCGTGGGCGTGGTCATCCACGGTGTACTGCAGCCAGGTCGGTTTGGGCGAGGCGCCAAATCCGAGCAGATCAAAAGCCACGATCCGCTGCGAACTGACTGGCGTCCGTAACTGTTCGACGACGTGCTGCCAGACCTGCCCCGTCCGGCCAATACCGTGCAGCAGCACAACCAACTCACCGTTGCCAACGTCTATAGTGCGCGCCAGCCGATACGACCGTCGCAGTGTTTGGTGCCAAAATCTATCAAACATACTCCTATTATATAGGCTGCTCCCTCGGGCCGCCTCATTACCGTTCCTCGTTCTTCGTTCTCCGTTCTCCGTTCTCCCTCCCGGCGTCTTGCCTCCCAAGAGCATTACCATTACACTAGTCCCAGATGATGATCTCAATAGAGACCAGGGAAACAAATTGAACGGATACGTCTTAGCTCTCGAGGTGGTGCTGCTGGTTATGGCGTCGGCCATCTGTTCGGGCTTGAACATCGCCGTCATGTCACTCGACTTGTCCGATCTGCGCCGCAAGGCCAAACTCGGCAACAAGCAGGCCAAGCGCGTCTTGCCGCTGCGTCGTAATACGCACCTCACGCTGGCGAGCATTCTCTTCACCAACGTTGCGGCCGTGTCGGCCACTTCGCTGGTGCTGGAACATCGTTATGACGGCTGGATTGCCGGTTTTGCCAGTACAATACTCATCGTTATTTTCGGCGAAGTCATCCCGCAAGCCCTGTTCGCCAAAGATCCGCTGGCCTGGACCAGCCGCTTCGCGCCGGTTCTAAAATTGATGCGCCTGCTGACCTACGTGCTTAGCAAGCCGCTGCAAATTCTGCTCGACAAGCTTTTCCCTCGCCAGCGCGCTCGGCTACAGAGCCGCAACGAGCTGGGCCTTATCATTGCAGAGCACATTAACGATAAATCCAGCGAACTCGACGAGGATGAAGCTGAGATTATGCGCGGCGCCTTGAGCTTAAGCGAAAAACGGGTGCGCGACATTATGACCGACATTCGCCACACCTACTGGCTGACACCAGAAACCGAGCTCAGCTCACAGCAGATCGACGAGCTCAAAGCCAAAGGCTTTAGCCGTATTCCGATTTTTAATCAAGCACGCACCAAGTGCTACGGCATTCTGCTCATGAAAGATATGGTTGATATCGATTTTGACCACCATGAATACCACGTCGACGACATGCCGTTGCATCCGGTGCAGCTGGTCGGCAGCATGACCGCTCTCGACACCATGTTCCGCAAATTTATCTCGGCGGGCACGCATTTGATTCCAATCGAAAAAGACGATGAAATTATTGGCATCGTCACGATCGAAGACTTGATCGAAGAAATCCTGGGCCACGAAATCGAAGACGAAACCGATCGTCAGAAAAACCGCCACTAAGCATGAACACTCACCTCCTGAACCTGGTACTGGCGCTGGCCGCCACAGAAGTCGCACACAACTTTATCGAAAGTCAGCAGGTACGCAAAAAAGTCAGCTGGCTGAAATTGGCACTGGCCGGTAAGCCATACCACGACAGCACGCCCTTCGAAGTCGATATGCGTGTTAAATCCTACGGGCTATCGCTCAGCGGCCTGATAGGTATGGCTGCCATCTTTTACCTGCTGTTTAGCTGGTTGTCGCTGAGCGCTACCAGCGGCCTGGCTGTTGCGGCCGGGCTGTTGGTGGTCGCTCACCTGATTGTGGCCTACCTTCTCGACAAGTATCATGTCGAGGTTGGCGCTCTCACCAACCAGCACAAAAAATAGTACTTAGCAGGAGACCAGATCGTCTGCGGCCAGTTTGCTGTTTTCAAAGCCGATCATATCCTGCAACTCCTGCTCGTAGCCTTCGTCCAGATAGTCTTCCTTGAAGTAGCCGCTAATAACAGGAATACGACTTACTTCAATGGCCTGCGAACGAGCCGGCAACCAATAGCCATCGCGGAAATGAGCAGTCGTTGCGTGGTCTGCCGCCAAATCAGCATTCATGATTGTAAAATCAACCCGGTAGCAATTATCATCTAGCGGCTCCAGGTCGGTCACCTGGCTGGGATATTTGGCGGCCGGGATTTCACTTTTAATATCGAGAGCGAACATAACCACATAGAGGCCGTTGACGCACAGCTGGACTTCATTAATCCGACCCGGCACACCTTCGCGGAATTCGGAATAGGTACAAAAACCAATCTCAAAATTACTCATCAGTATAGTTTTATATCACATAAGGGTCTTAAAGTCTATAAAATATGTCGGTGGACGATGCTCAGCAGCTTCTGAGAATTGTGGGCATATAGCCCAACATTACAGATGATAAGACCCGGAAAGACAGCTGCTTTTTCGATTAGGTGGCCGGTGGTGATACGAAATTTGCGCAACGGCGGGAAGCCGAATTTGACGGGGATTGGCAGCAGCCACGGCACGCCCTCTTTGGTAAAGCTGTCCATCACCAAATGGCTGAGCATACCGATCATAAACGCCCACCACATCAGATCAATATTGACATGCGGGCCTAACGGATGCACGAAAACTAATAGCCAGTGCGCGGCCAAACCAAACAGCGCCAATCCCAACAGCGAATGCGTCAGAAAGCGGTGGCCGCCATTCAATATGCCAAAAACTTTGCCAAAATACTTGCCAACCGGCAAATTGCGCCACAGCGGTGCCGTCGGCTGATCAATGTCGGGTGTCACGCCGCCCACCAAATTGGCAAAGATGCACAGAATCGCCGTCGCCAACGTTACCGTTCGCACCGGTTGCGCCAAAACAATAGCGCCCAGTGCCGTAAAGGCCGCCAGATCGTGCGTCCGACCGGTCATGCTGCTAAATAGCTGTCAATATAGGCTGCCAGCTTCTGATAAATGGGCAGCGGTTGAGCGGCAAAATGGTCGCGCAACAGCTTGGGAACGGCGTTTTGCGGAAATATGACCGGCAGAATAGATTCCATGACGGCTTGGTGGGTAAATAATTTGCGGAAGACTATCGGCAACATATCTTTAACTTCGTCGAATGTTACGTCGGCATTTTCATCGAAATCAATGCTCGGCATCTCGTCAAGTTCAGCCTTCCAGCGTTTCAGCCAATCCAGATTTTGTTGCCATTGGTCGGCCATGCCCAACGCATCATATAGTTCGGTGCCGTATGCTAAAGTGGCTGGAAGCTTGTATTCGGCGGCAATTTCCGCCAGTCGCTGCCGGTAGTAGTTGGCGTTCTTTTTGAGGCTGGGATCGATAAAGTAAAAATAGCTAATAATCTGCTTACCGGGGTAATTGAGCATGATGTAGTCCAGTTTTGTCTCGAAGTTGGTGACTTGACCGCGCTTTTTGGAGCTATCATGATCATCGCGAACTTTTTGCTCGATGAACAGAACGGTACCGTTCTTTTCGACCAGCTGATCAAAGCTGAGTTGCTGACCGTCGACAGTCGTGACGCGCTTGGGTAGTTGTGCCCAGCCTGTGTGGTGCAACTGGGTTTCTATCCATTCCTCAAAAGCATCGCCGAAGCGGATTTCGTTGGACTGTAACAAATTTTGCAGTAATTTGGCTTTTGGTTTTGTGGGGCGGAATAAACCCGTGTAGCGATCCGGGTACTCGGCAACCTTCTTCAACAGATCGGTTTTAGATTTTTCGAAAATACGATTATTGAAAACATCGCGGAATTGCTCATACTGCATCGAGTAAATTCTCCTGTATATAGATTTGGCGGACGCTATCGATTAGCTCATCGCTGCCTTCAAGCTGCCAGTACGTCCAGCCATTGCACGACGGCGCATCTTCAATTATGGCACCGAGCTTGTGGATTGAGCCAGCGGTATTCGTCTTCAGGTCGATCACGGTTCCGTCCGGCCTGACGGTGACTTTATGGCTCTTCTTGGGGTTAACCAGCGTGCTGCCAGCCGGAATATACTCCGTCTCGACTAGCACACCAAAGGCCACCCGCGGCTGCTTCTTTTCAGTCACGGCCGAGAGTAGGGTGGTATCGAGCACCTGTACTTCTTGGAGGCGCTTCTCGGCCACCGGAATATAAGTAGCGTCTTTTTCGATGCCAATGTAGCGCCGATTGAGCTCTTTGGCCGCCACCGCTGTGGTGCCGCTGCCCAAAAATGGATCAAGCACCAGATCACCTTCATTGCTGGTCGAAAGAATAATGCGGCGCAGCAACGCCAGCGGCTTTTGGGTGGAGTGGGCCTTGCGGTCGCCCAGTTTGACGCGTTCTTTGCCGCTGCAGATCGGGATCAGCCAGTCGCTGCGCATCTGCTTATCTTCGTTGGCAAATTTCATCGCTTTGTAGTTAAATGTCGGCTTCGACTTTTCTGATTTCTTGGCCCAGATGAGCGTTTCGTGCGCATTATTGAAGCGTGTGCCTTTGAAGTTCGGCATCGGGTTCGTCTTGATCCAGATGATGTCGTTCAGCAGCCAGAAACCGAGATCCTGCATACTGCTGCCGACCCGAAAAATATTATGATAACTGCCGATCACCCAAAACGAACCGTCTTTGGCGAGCACCCGGTAGCACTCTGCGAGCCAGGCGCGCGTAAATTCGTCATAGTCCGCAAAGCTGGCAAACTGATCCCACTCATCGTTCACGGCGTCAACTTTTGTTTGATTGGGCCTGAAAAGATCGCCGCGCAGCTGCAAATTGTACGGCGGATCGGCAAAAATCAGGTCGACTGAATTGTCCGGCAACGTCTTCAAGACTTCAATACTATCGCCGTGAATTACGGCATTATCCAGAACCAGCGATTGCTTCCCCATGTCCTCCCACCATACCATTTCTGCCCCTGTTTTGAAACGCCTTAGTGCGGTACTTGGGAGCGGTGTTCTTCGTTAATGGCGTAGCGGAGAGCTAAGAGGAGGACGAGATTTGCCAGGAAGCCAGGAATGGCGTGGAATTGGGTGCGCGAGAAAATGAAAAATTCTGTCAGCAACAGATTGATAAGCGTAGCCCGACGGAAGAGATCGAAAGCCTGCAGGCGGCTGTCGAGGATTTTTATGGCGCCAGCTATGGCGAAGCCGCCGGCGACGGCCGAAGCAATCAGCTGGCCGATAAGCAGACGATTAGTGTAGGTGTCAGTACTGCGAAAGATGGCCCCAACGTCGTTGAATTGGTTAAAGAACGTGCCGAGCACGGCAATCAGAAAAATGATCGCTTCGGCTACGAAGATAAAGCCTATCAGCCGTCGCGTGCCACGGCGCCGCAATAATTTTTCGTAGTGGGCGTCGGCCCGATTCAGCAATCGCCGGTACCAGTGCGGTTCGGACGCAGCAACCGTTTCAATGCGTGCCAGCAGCTCTGTAAGCTCCTGCACTACCGGGCTACGCTCATCAGATTTGGCGAGCAGCTGGGCGAGACGCCGTTTTTCCGTCGGATCGAGATCATTCAGGATGGCCTCCTCGAACTGCGCCAAGGCATTCAGCTCATATTCACGCGACGTCAGGCGGTTGGCCCGGCTCAGAAAGTTAAATATTAAATATAAAATCATGAAGATGGCATAGATCAGACCGATGGTGGGACGGAAAAAGTAGTTGTTGTCTTTGGTCAGAAACTTGCCCAGCTCGTCAATGAAAATGCCGAAGCCAAGGCCACCGACAAATGCGCTCAGCCGCTGAATACGAGCGCCCAGAAATGTCAGCGCCAGGACGATGGCTGCTAGCATCAATAAGCCGCCGTACAGCATATGGGCAATGTGCAAGCTGCCGCCGCCAACTTGCGGATAGCCAGCCAGGTAGAGGAAAAAGCGCAGAAGTAACAGGCTGCTGATGGCGGAGACTAAAAAAATTTCCAGATGATCGCGGGCATGGATATTGCGGTAGAACAGCTTGTTGGTCATGGCCACAGTATAGCGCTCGTCCGTCATCCGTGCGAACGCGCGGATCCAGACAGAACGCTCCCCATGTCATCCTGCATTTATTTCAGTACCCGTACGAGATCCTTGCCTTCGGCACGTTCCACGAATGACTGACGCTCAGGATGACAGTGGGCCAGGCATGCTCCTTGATGTCATCCTTGCGCATGCGAGGATCCGGAAACAAAACAGTCTATGAGCAGACATACCTCTTTCATAGCGTGCAAGCCATCTCTCTCGCGGCGTCTCTTGAGAAGTGATCGGAAGCACGCTATACTGGTAATAAGGTTCGTGATCAAGGTCGCGGGGATAATAAAAACGGCGCTGCGGCGCCTTTTGTATGCAACGGAGGGCTTTTGATTTTATTTGGTGAGAATACTGCCGACAAAACGGTTAAGCAGACGACCGATGTTCTGCACCATACCACCACAGGCTTGATTGATTTTCATTCGCTGGTGGTGCTCGCCATATCAGTCACTGTTGCTCTACTGCTCGGTCGGCTGGTGGCCCACATGCTGCGCTGGGTGGTGGTAATGATTGGCGCCGAAGCCGACAAGAGTGATAATCTGCGCACCGTCAATCGCCTGCGCCGCTATGAAACCCTCATCGTTCTCAGCATCGCCATCATCAGAACCGTGCTGCTGATCTTTGCTTTTTATTTTTGGTGGCTGTATGTCCATCCAAGCAGCAAACCAACCGCTATCATCGGTGCCAGCGCCTTAGCAGCGATATTTATTAGTGGCGCACTCGGTCCGGTGCTGCGCGATTTAGCGGCCGGCTCGTTCATGATGGCCGAGCAGTGGTATGGTGTTGGCGATCACATCCGAGTTGAACCGTTTGCCGACATGCAAGGTGTCGTCGAACGAATTACGCTACGCTCGACACGTATTCGCGGCTTAAACGGCGAGATTATCTGGATAAATAATCAAAACATTGCTGGCGTGCGGCTAACGCCGAAAGGCATCCGCACCATGGCGCTCGAAATGTTCGTAGATGATGCAGAAGCTGGCGAACAACTAATCGCCATGACCAACCGCCGGCTGCCGGTTGGTCAACTGCTGCTGGTCAGTCCGCTGCAGGTCATCTCCAGCGAGCAAGTCGGAGATAAATTATGGCATATTACGGCAGTCGCCGAGACGGCACCCGGCCGCGAGTGGCTGGTTGAACAATCGGCCGTCGATCTGATTAAAGCCCTCGACGACAAACGCAAAACACCGGTACTGGCTCACGGCCCGCTGGCCCGCTTTGCCGACAGCGAAGCCGAGCGCCGCTTTAGTCGCACCATCAAAAACGCCCGCAAGCGCCCTGCCCCAAAACGCCGCGCCAAAAGAACAGCCAGCGCTAAGAAAAAGACCGCCGACCGTAAGACTGCCTGATCAGGGTTGCTTGTTATTGCGGATTGCGTGCCAAGTTTGAGCGTTTTTCAAAACATCCATAACAGCTATGGCTTCGCATTCCGAGGTCGGTTTAACGGCAACGATTGGCGATTTGCCGCCAAACGGCACGAGGCCCGGACGCAGCTCGCCTTGCGTATATAAATTAAGCTGCGGGCTCAGAGAAACACTCAGCTTTAAAGAATAAAAACCGATATGATGACCCGTGGGCTGGCGTAATCTAGTTATTGGTTGCCACGGAGCTTCGACAGTAGCCAAACTATTTACCAACGGATCGGCTGGCTGCTCAAGATCAATTTCCGTATTTAAGATACGCATCAGGTGATGCTTATTCATACGGATATTTTTGATACGCCGTTCGCCCGGCGCTTCTTCTCCACAGGTCAGCAGCAATGAATTCACGGTGTTCGCAAAATCAATGACCGTTTCCATGCTAGCCTTGTGCTGCGTGTCGACGGCCACTCGGTCCTGACCGAATACTATTTCCTGCACATCAGCTTCGGCCATGATCGCTTGCCTGGCATACGGATGGGTTTCAAAATCACTGTATCGTATCATAACTTTAGCTATTATAGCATATCTTATTTAATTTGTCTACAGATGTTTCAATTTTTATTTTGGCGCTTGCGCTTGGTGGGGTCGAGCTCTTTCTTGCGGAGGCGCAGGTTTTCGGGAGTGACTTCGAGCAATTCGTCGTTTTCGATAAAATCCAAGCACTGTTCAAGGCTGAAAACCGTCGGTGGCGTCAGCTGTACGACACCATCAGATGAAGAACTGCGCATATTGGTCAGGTGCTTGGCCTTGCAAACGTTAATCTCCATGTCTTCCTGACGAGTATTCAAACCAATGATCTGGCCGGCATAAACTTTAACGGCCGGACCGACAAAGATGGTGCCGCGAGCTTCGGCCGTTTCCAGCGAGTACGGCGTGGTGACACCGGTCTCATACGATATCAGCACACCATTACGCAGCTGGCTCAAGGTTGGACCTTGAGCTTGAAAGCCAATGACCAGACTGTTCATGACAATCGTGCCTTTGGTGTTGGTCAGTAGGGTGTTGCGCATACCGAGCAGGGTGCGCGTCGGCATCTCATAAATCAGTTTGGTGACGCCTTTGGGGCTGGCAAACTGCTCTTTGAGCGTGGCCCGGCGCTGGCCGAGCTCCATCTGAACGGCACCGACGTGTTCGGCCGGCACCTCAATAATAACTTCTTCGAGCGGCTCCATGGTCTGACCGTTTTCTTCGTGCGTCACCACCTGCGGGCGACCAACCTCAAACTCATAACCTTCGCGGCGCATGGTTTCGATCAGCACTCCGAGGTGCAGTTCGCCGCGACCGGCGACCGTAAAACCGATACCTGCATCTTCTACCTGCAGGCCAACATTGGTTTCGAGCTCTTTCTTCAGGCGTTCGGCAATCTGGCGAGAGGTGTTAAATTCACCCTCCTGGCCCTTGAACGGCGAGGTATTCGGGCCGAGATAGATACGCAAGGTTGGGGCTTCAACTTCGATAACCGGCAGCGCTTCGGGCTGATCGGCGTCGGCCAGTGTTTCGCCAATCTGGGCGTCGGCGATACCAGTTAGTTGCACGATGTCGCCAGCGACGCCGCCCGGTACTTCGAATTTGCTAACGCCATGACTCATAAAGACATTGTCGACACGGGCTTTGGTGATGCTGCCGTCTTTTTTGCAGAGCGCCACCTGGTCGCCTGGTTTGACGCGTCCGCGCGTAATCCGGCCGATGGCATACTTACCTTTGAAAGTGTCGTGAGCCAGCGCCGTTACTAGCATTTGGAAGGGCTTTTCAAGTTCGATTTTGGGCGCCGGCACTTTGTCGACGATAGCCGTAAAGACCGGCTCCAGATCGGCAGCGCTGTCGGCATCAGCCGGCGGGGTGTTCCAAGCCTTGCCAGCCCGACCGATCGCGTAATAGACCGGATAATGCAGCTGGTCTTCGTGTACGGCCAGCTCAAGGAACAGATCGGCTAGTTCGTTTTCAACTTCGGCGATACGGCTGCCGTTTTTGTCGATTTTGTTGATAATGACGATCGGCTTGAGTTCGGCGGCCAGGGCTTTGCCGAGCACGAACTTGGTTTGCGGCATCGGGCCTTCCTGGGCGTCGACGATCAGCAGGCAGCCATCGGCCATATTGAGCGTCCGCTCAACTTCGCCCGAAAAATCAGCGTGCCCAGGCGTATCAATGATATTAATGCGATAATCACCTTGCTGCACAGCCGTCACTTTGGCCGTGATGGTAATCCCGCGCTCCTTCTCCTGGTCACCGCTGTCCATGATCAGTTCCTGGCTCATCTCCGCCTGGTTGTCACGAAAGGTCTGCGACTGCTTCAACAGCCCGTCGACCAGAGTAGTTTTACCATGGTCAACGTGCGCGATAATCGCGATATTTCGAATTTTACTGGGGTCCTGAACGGTGCTCATGCTATTTGCCTCGCACTATGAGTAGGGGCTGCACGCAATAGTGCAGTTTGTTTGGAAAATGAGCATCGCAGCGCAGCCGTACTAGAGGTACGGTGAGCAGCGGAGCGCAATTTTACGGGCAAAATGTGCATTGTGTGTAGTTCTCTTTTAGCGGGTTACAAAGGTCAGGGCGTGGCCGACGCGGCCAGCGCGTCCGGCGCGACCGATGCGGTGGGTGTAGTCCTGGTAGGTCTGCGGCTGCGAGTAGTTGATGACGTGGGTTATGTCGGCGACATCAATGCCACGGGCGGCGACGTCAGTGGCAACCAGAATTTTGGTACGGCTGGCCTTGAAACCGTCGAGGGCGCGCTTGCGAGCGCCTTGAGTCTTGCCGCCATGAATGGC
>Ga0070660_100000216_pt1 | contig 38364 bp, 29 predicted proteins | sample KBSC33metaG_FD_64670 | JGI IMG/M metagenome (GOLD analysis project Ga0070660, IMG submission 64670) | Corn rhizosphere microbial communities from Kellogg Biological Station, Michigan, USA - KBS C3-3 metaG | ecosystem: Host-associated > Plants > Roots > Rhizosphere > Soil ... | reverse complement strand
TTTGTGATAGATAATACATAAAGATTTTGTTTATTTTTTTTACTGATTTTAATCTGAATTAATTTGATTTCTAAATGTCAGTCTGATGAAATTTTAAGTGCAATCGTTTGCGTTGTTTTGGCGATAAATTTTCAAGTTTTATAAAAACTATTAATAAAGCAATCATTTTTCCTAAACCTTAGGAAACCAACCTTTTCAAAACAAAGTGTGAAATAAGTCATAAAAAAGCGGTTCTTCTATTCAGAGGGTATCAAAATTTTCACATTTTGTTTCATTTTATTTTTGGAAATCTGGGGCTAATGATGTATATGTCTCATTAAACCTTTGCTCTTATTGTCTTTCGTACATTTATTTAATTGCTTGTAAAAAATTTAAAATAATTAACCGATTCTAAATTTTTTCCTTATTTCATTTTTCATCACTAAATTGTTCAGTGATTTGGAAATTAAAGTTTAAGATTCCGGTTCCTGGTAATAGTAAAACAACAAATAAAGAAGAATCTTATTCGATGCTTAACATACTCTTCCGAAAGGGCATTCAGTTCGACTGGGAAAATAAACCAATGCGTTGCTGGTAGCCATCTGATTATCATCATTAGAACCAAAATGAAATATTTTACCTTAAGTTTTTTTTATTTTTTTATTTTATTTTTTGGATCTTTTCAAAAAGATGCACTAAGCCAGCCTTATTATTTCAAACATTACCAGGTAGAAAATGGCCTTTCAAATAATACAGTTTACTTTATATGCCAGGACTCAAAGGGCTTTATGTGGTTTGCTACAAAAGACGGGTTGAATCGGTTTGACGGATATCAATTTAAAGTTTTTCGGATCAATGATGATGAAGTTGAACAGAAACTTACTACTGATTATATATTCAGTATACTCCCCGGCAAGGGCGGAATGTTATGGGTTGGGGCAGAAAGAGGATTATATAAGTTTAATCCTCAAAAAGAACGCCTTGAGCCTTTTATTTCATTATCCCATGTATATGATCTTACATTAGACAGGGAAGGTCAAATGTGGTTTATATCCTCTAATACGGTGTGCAGACTCAATTTAAAGACCAATGAATTGAAGCAATTTTATCCGTCCGAGTACTTCAATGCAACATCTATTTGTTTATCAAAAAAAGGCGAAATATGGGCTTCGACTGATAATGGATTTTTAGAAAAATTTGATGCTGCTACAGAAACATTTACAAGTTTTAATGTCTTCTCACACTCTAAAATCCCTACATCAAGAAGAATTCAAAAGATTCATGCGGGTGATAGTAGTTCTATTTTTATAGGCACTTCGAGTCAGGGGCTAAAAATTTTTGATGCTACTACTTTAAAATACCAAGATATACTTACTTACAATCCTGATAAGACAACTATTTACGTTAGAGATATCTTAGAAAACTCCAAAACTGAATATTGGTTCGCAACGGAGTCAGGTATTTTTATTTACAATACAGTCACAAAAAGTTTTACCAATCTCAAAAAGAAATTCCAGGACCCCTACTCTCTTAGTGATAATGCAATTTATGCTCTTGGTAAGGATGCAGAAGGAAGTATCTGGGCCGGAACTTTCTTTGGAGGGGTAAATTATTATACAAAACAAAATTCTGCTATTATAAAATATTTTCCGGATAATACTAAAAATGCTATAAGCGGTAATGCCGTCCGCGAAATCTGTAAGGACAAGTATAATAATTTATGGATAGGTACTGAAGATGGGGGCCTGAATGAAATAAAGGACATAACAAAAAACGTGGCCTGGTTTAAACCAACCGGAAAAAAGAAAAGTATTGCCTATACAAACGTACATGGCCTCCTTGCTGATGGAAACGACCTTTGGATAGGAACTTTTGAGCACGGAATCGATATCATGGATATAAGAACCGGTAAAATTAAAAAGCATTTTTCTGCAGGCATTGGAGAAAATGAATTAAAAAGTGATTTTGCACTTTGCTTTTTTAAAACAGAAGCAGGAAAAATTCTTATTGGCACAGGCAATGGTTTGTATTTTTATGATAAGAAAAAAAATGAATTTGAAAGGCCACCCGAAATACCCGAAAACATATTTGTTACAAGCATCATTGAAGATTACAATAAAATAATCTGGATCGGAACAGTCGGAAATGGCGTTTTTTGGTTTGATCCTGTTACCTGCAAAAATGGCCATTTACAAAATGAGCCAAACAATAAAAATAGTTTATCAAATGATGCAGTCAATGATATTTTTGAAGACAATAATAATAATATCTGGTTTGCTACCGAGGGTGGCGGCCTTAGCAGCCTGAACAGCAATAGAAAAACTTTTAGATTATTCACTACCAAAAATGGCCTCCCTTCAAACTTTGTTTTTAAAGTATTGGAAGATAATAATAAAAACCTATGGGCAAGTACATCCAATGGCCTTGTTAAGTTTGACTCCGATTTTCATACCTCTACTGTTTATACCAAAGCCAATGGTTTACTCTCTAATCAGTTTAATTATCATTCAGGTTATAAAGATGAAAACGGAAGATTATACTTTGGCAGTGTGAAGGGGATGGTTTCCTTTATGCCGGAAGATCTTCAAAAGAGCCACTTTATTCCAGCGGTTTATATAACAGGCTTACAGGTTTATGACGTAGAACTAACGCCAGGTAAAGATAGCTCGGTACTTAAAAAATCTATTATTTGTACCAATAAAATAACATTAGCTTATAACCAATCGTCTGTTAGTATTGATTTCGCAGCACTAAGTTATATATCTCCTGAAATGACAGTTTATAAATATAAACTGGATGGGCTGGATAAATCGTGGACTGAAATTAAAACAGACAGAAGAGTGTATTTTACCAATCTACCGCCCGGAAAATATATTTTTAGATTAAAAGCATCAGTGAATGGAAAATGGAGCAGTAGAAATGAAAAGGATTTTGTTATCCTGATTAGGCCACCATTTTGGGCCACCTGGTGGGCTTATTTAATTTATGCTTTATCAGCAATTTGTATTGTTTATTATTTTATAAATAATTATCACAAAAGGCAGCGGGAAAAAAAAGAGAAAGAAATTTACGAAAGTAAAATTGATTTTTTTACCAACGTAGCTCACGAAATAAGAACTCCGCTTACATTGATAAAAGGACCGGTAGAAAACCTTCTTGAAAAAAGGGAGGAAATGCCTGAAATAAAAGAAGATCTTGATTGCCTTGACAGAAATACTAATCGTCTTACTCAATTAGTATCTCAGGTACTTGATTTTCGGCAAACAGAGGTCAAAAAGTTTACACTCGATTTTACAAGGGTGAATGTGAATGAATTATTAAACGAAACTTGCCTCAGGTTTAAAATACTTGCTCAAAAAAGGAAGCTTGATTTTGAACTGATTCTTCCTGTTTCTGTTGTCCTTGTACAGGCAGATGCAGAAGCGCTACAAAAAATTTTAAGTAACCTGATAGGCAACGCAGTAAAATACGCGGAAAAAAAAGTGGCCATAAAACTATATTCTTTAGAAAAGGAAACCAATTCCTTTACAATTGTATTTGAAAATGATGGCTATATTATAAAAAAAGAAATGGCCGAAAATATATTTAAGCCATTTTACAGAATTAAAGAAACCAAATACCAAAAAGGAACAGGAATAGGTCTGGCGCTTGCAAGATCACTGACGCTATTGCATAAAGGAAGCCTGGAGATTAGCTTTCTGCAAAGTAATTTTAATACCTTTGTACTGACGCTGCCAATCGAACCAGAACATGCTAATCTAAAAATTAGAAAGGAAAACAAACCACAGATTTTAAAAGAGTAAATTGCTTTATGCTACCTCACATTCTGATAATAGACGATGAAGAAGATCTACTTGATTTCCTGGAAAGAATATTAAAAATCAAGTATCAGATTTTTCGATCGGAAAACGCAAAAGATGCCTTCGAAATTTTAAAAAACGAAGCAATCCATTTAATTATTTCTGATGTAATGATGCCGGAAATGGATGGCTTTGAATTTTCTAAACTTATCAAATCGGATGTTGATTACAGCCATATCCCAATCATCCTGCTCACCGCCAAAAATACAATTCAGGCAAAAGTACAAGGTCTGGAACTTGGGGCCGACGCTTATATTGAAAAACCTTTTTCTAAAGAGCATTTATTTGCGCAGATTTCGAGTCTTCTATCAAATAGAAATATGATAAGAGAATATTTTGCCAGCTCGCCCCTGGTGCATATAAGAAGTATCGCGCATTCAAAATCGGATGAACAATTTTTGGAAAACCTCAACAACACCATAACAAATAGGATAGAAGACACCGACCTTGACGTAGAAAAATTGGCGGGAATGATGAATATGAGCAGGGTTACACTTTACCGAAAAATAAAGGCGATATCTAACCGCTCGCCTTTGGAATTAATTAATATTATACGATTAAAAAAGGCAGCAGAGCTATTGGCGCAGGGCGATTATAGAATTTATGAAATATCCGCAATAGTAGGTTATAGCTCGCAAAGCAATTTTACAAGAAATTTTCAAAAACAGTTTAATATGACGCCGACGGAATATATGTCCTCAATGCGACAAAAATTATAATTGATTAGATATGAGTGACTTTAAGTTCTTTAACAAAAGAAACAAGTATTCAGAGATGACCATAAATAACCGGGATAAAAAAGAAACAAGATGAATATATTTTGCAACGCCATGTAAAAATATTCGTTGCATCAAATGTATCTTGGATTTCATTTTTTATCTCAAGAGATAATTATTAATACTTTTTATTTTTAAAATACCGCAAATGATTGCAAATAGCAGGATGCGCTCCCTTACATGGATATTTTTGTTGTTCTTACTAGTAAATATAGGCTGCAAACAAAAAAATACCACACTTTTTAAATTATTGCCTGCTTCGCAAACAGGCATTGATTTTAAAAACCAGTTATCAGAAAGCGATTCATTAAATATTTTAAACCAGGCCAATATTTACAATGGCGGTGGTGTGGGTGTTGGTGATTTCAACAGAGACGGACTAATGGATGTTTATTTTGCAGGGAATATGGTTTCTAACAAATTGTATTTGAATAAAGGGAATTTAAAATTCCAGGACATAACAGATGCAGCAGGCGTCGGCGGCGAAGGAAGATGGTGTACCGGCGTTTCGGTGGTCGATATTAATGGAGACGGTTGGCCAGATATTTATGTGTGTGCTTCTTTCAGAAAAGATCCTAAACTTCGCACCAATCTTTTATACATCAACCAGGGTTTGAATAAAGATGGTATTCCCACTTTTAAAGAATCTGCACAAGCGTACGGACTTGCCGATACAGGCTATAGCACACAAGCTTATTTTTTCGATTATGACAATGATGGCGATTTGGATATGTATTTGGTAACCAATGAAATTTATGATCCCAAAACCCCAATAAAATTTCGTCCAAAAGTAACGGACGGAAGCGCTAAAAATACAGACAGGCTTTACCGTAATAATGGAAATGGCACTTTTACTAATGTTTCAAAAGAAGCGGGCATCACCATAGAAGGTTGGGGCCATGCCGCCTGTATTACTGATATCAATAAAGATGGCTGGCCGGATATTTATGTAGCTAATGATTTTGTGTCGAATGATCTTTGCTACATCAATAATAAAGACGGGACTTTTACCAACCGTATTGATGATTATTTCAAACATACTTCCTGGAATGCGATGGGCACAGACATGGCTGATATTAATAATGACGGTCTTGTAGATTTGGTTTCACTTGAAATGTTACCTGAAGGTAATCTTCGTAAAAAGAGAATGTTGAGCGGGAATGAATATTACAATTATACCCAAAGCGCCTTATACGGATACCAACCTCAGTATGTGCGGAACATGTTTCAGTTAAATAGTGGCCCAACCCCAGAGGGGCACCCTGTATTTAATGATATAAGTTTCATGGCGGGTATGTACCAGACCGACTGGAGTTGGTGTCCTCTGGTTGCAGATTTTGATAATGATGGATTGAAAGATCTGATTATAACAAACGGAATACCGAGGGATGTCACCGATCTCGATTATATTGGTAATAATAATGATCAGCAATATAATAATGGCAAAAGTGTAAATAAAAATAATGCTAATTATTCTTTAGCCATGACTGACTCGCTGCCTGTAGTAAAATTCTCAAACTATGCTTTTAAAAACACTAACGGGCTTCAGTTTGAAAATAAAACACAAGCTTGGGGAATAAATATTCCATCCTTCTCGAACGGCGCAGCTTTTGCCGATTTGGACAATGATGGCGACCTGGATTTTATAGTAAATAACCTGAATGATACTTCTTTTGTTTATGAAAATACATTGAATAATCCGGGCAAAAAAAGTAAGGAAAATTATCTTGTCGTAAATTTTGCAGGAACTAAAAATAACGGTGAAGGAATAGGCGCTACGATCAATTTATATTATGACGGTAAGCAGCAATATTATGAGCAGCATCCGGCAAGGGGTTATTTATCTTCTGATGATCCCCGGGCGCATTTTGGACTGGGAGATGTTAGTAAAATAGATTCTCTGCTTGTAATATGGCCTGGCGGCAAACAACAACTTCTTACTGATATAAAATCAAACCAAACCATTACTGTTTCTTATAAAAATGCTGTTGAAAAAAACAACAAACTTTCTGATCCTTTCTACGCATCTTATTTTATTAACACAGCAAAAAGTTATGGTATTAATTATAAACCCGTAGAAACCGATTTTGACGATTATAATATCCAGGCTACGCTTCCACATAAGTTAAGCCAATATGGGCCTGGCATAGCAGTGGGGGATATAGACCATAATGGTTTTGATGATTTTTATATCGGTGGTTCATCAGGACATCCCGGTGTATTTTTTATGCAGGATGCAAAAGGCCATTTTTCATTGGATTCCACAAGACTTGAGAAAAAGGACAACCCATTATATGAAGACATGGGCGCTATCTTTTTTGACGCCAACAACGACAACAACCTTGATCTTTACCTGGTAAGTGGCAGTTATGAAATTCCACCCAACCATCCTATCAGTAGTGATCGTTTATTTATAAATGATGGTACAGGGCATTTTATTAAGACCACCAGTTCGCTTCCAATTGATTCTTCCAATGGATCGTGCGTGAGAGCTGCGGATTTTGATGGAGATGGAAAATTAGATTTGTTTATTGGCGGACGAGTTGTATCCGGGGCTTACCCTACCAGTCCGGAAAGTTTCCTTTTAAAAAATATAGGCGGAAAATTTATAGATGTTACGGATGAATATTGTCCGCAATTAAAACATATAGGAATGGTTACAGATGCACTCTGGACTGATTTTGATAATGATGGTAAAGTAGATTTAATTGTAGTAGGAGAATGGATGCCGGTGACATTTTTAAAAAATACCGGGTATTCTTTTGAGATAGTAAAAACCGGAATTGAAAACCATACCGGCTGGTGGAATAGCATTGTCTCCGGCGATTTTGATAATGATGGAGACATGGATTATATAGTAGGCAACCTGGGTCTTAATTCCAATTACGTTGCATCGCCTAATGAACCTATGACCATCATTGCAAAAGATATGGATTATAATGGCTCGATAGATCCCATGGTATTTTGTTATATGTTAGCGCCGGATGGTACGTATAAACAATATCCTATGGCAACCAAAGATGATATGGTAAAACAGGTAATAGGTCTGGGTAAAAAATTTCCAACGTACAAATCGTATGGTTATGCTACTATGAATGACATCTGGAGTGATGAAGACAAACAAAACGCTTTAATATTGAAAGCAACAGATATGCATACCAGTTATATTGAAAACGAAGGCAATGATCATTTTACAATAAAGCCTCTGCCGCTTCAAGCGCAGGAAGCACCGGTTTATGGAATAAAAAGCGTTGATGTGGATAATGATGGCAACCTTGATGTATTGATGGTAGGTAACGATTATGGAATGGACCCCTATAGCGGCAGGCACGATGCTTTTATGGGTCTATGTTTGAAAGGCGATGGCAAAGGAGATTTTGCTCCAATGAGCCTGGAAAAAAGCGGCTTCTTTGTAAAAGGCGATGCCAAAGGCCTGGCTACAGTGCATACAGCAAAAAACGAAGATATAATTATTGCAACTCAAAACCAGGATAGCCTTAAAGTTTTTAGTAAAAATCCTCTGTATGCAAAAAATATTCTAAAGTGGATCAAACTTGAGCCGGATGATTTTTGCGCTGATATAGTTTATAAAGATGGTAAAAAGAGAAGAGTTGAATTTTATTATGGATCTACTTATTTATCTCAATCTTCGCGTATGTTGCCGGTAGAAAAGAATTATGAGGAGATAACGATCACAAATTATAAAGGAATTAAAAGAAAGGTATTATGAAATGTATAATCAGTCGTTCACCTTTTTATTCCTTTAATAAAGCAACACTCCCGATTTTAATTACTATAAATAGCAATCCAATTTTCGCCATCGCTGTTTTTTAATCCGCGATACATTCCGGCGCTGTTGAAAACCAGAGCCGCATTGCCTTTGGCATCCATTCCTATAAGTCCGCCCTCACCATTTAATGCAACCAATTTTTTTAAGACTACTTCTTCACATGCCTGCAATAAACTCATACTTTTATATTCCATCAGGCAGCTTACATCATAAGCGGCAACTGCTTTGATAAATATTTCGCCGTGGCCTGTGCAGGAGACGGCGCAGGTTTTATTATTCGCATACGTGCCAATTCCAATTAACGGGCTGTCTCCAATTCTTCCAAATCTTTTATTGGTCATTCCTCCTGTAGATGTTGCTGCTGCAATGTTCCCATCGCCGTCACAAGCTACTGCGCCAACAGTTCCTAATTTTTTATCTTTCAGTAAACCAACTAATTTATCGTTTTTATGATCGAGCTGGTACAAATCGCTGTCTCTTATTTCGCGCCATTGATCATACCGGTATTGGGAATAAAAATAATCGTCCGGTTCTAATTTGATACCCTGTTTTATAGCAAAATCATTAGCGCCTTTACCACTCAAAAAAACATGCCCACTGTGAAGCATTACTTCCTCCGCAAGTTCTACAGGATTACGGATATTGCGTACGCCCGCTATGGCACCGGCTTCCAGCGTGCTTCCATCCATGATGGCGGCATCCATTTCATTAAGTCCTTTTTTAGTAAAAACGGCACCTTTCCCGGCATTAAAAAGCGGATTGTCTTCTAAAATAACTACAGCGGCTTTTACAGCATTAAGAGCAGTGCCACCGTTTTCCAAAACGGCATATCCTGCGCCAAGAGCTTCTGAAAGTCCCTTACGGTGGGCATCTTCAAGCTCAGGCGTCATATCTTCTTTTAAAATAGTACCGGCGCCGCCATGAATGGCTATTGATATTTTTTGCATAGATTAAAATTAAAGTAATTTACCATCGTAAAAAAGACTGCTGATTTTATTGAAAGCTATCTGGGAATACTCCATCTATAATTTCTATCAATAGCTTACCTCACTTTCAAAAACTTAAGATCAGTGAATCAGTTTTTTACATTCATCAAGAAGCCTTTCTTTATTAATAGCAACGGTACCTACTTCTTCACAAACAATGCCTCCTGCGATATTAGCTATTTCGGCGGTGAGGTGAATATTTTTAGTGGCCGCGTAAACTAATGAAGCAACAGCAATTACCGTATCCCCTGCCCCGCTTACATCTGCGATATTTCTCCTGTGAGATGGGAGCATTTCTTTGTTATTATTTTCCTGGTAAAAAATTCCTTTCTCTGATAAAGTAATTAATGAAATTGAATGCTCTGTTTTTTCCTTCAATTGCAGGTGAATAGAGGTTAATAATTCCTCAGAGATTTCTTCGGGCAATAAATTCAAATTGGTAAACACTTCTACCAGGTTGGGTTTAAAAAGGGTTGCATTTTTATAAGAAAAGAAATTTTTTCTTTTGGGATCTACCGCCGTCGGCACTTTATTTTTTTCGCAAAGTTCAATAGTTTTGGTGATAATATTTTTGGTAAGAATCCCTTTATTATAATCTTCAAAAATAACTACGTCCGGCTTTTCAGTTGTAATATATTTCTCTATTTGATTTTGTAATTTCTCTTCATCCACTTCATCTATATCATGTACGTTTTCCGCGTCGAGCCTCATCATCTGTTGGTTTCGGCTTATGATTCTTATTTTATTGGTAGTAATTCTTTTTCTGCTTTCGAGCAAAAAGCGGGTGTCAATATTATTATCCTGTAATAATTGTTTTAGGTGTACGCCATCTTCATCATCGCCTAAGATTGTAATCAGCGCCACGGAAGCGTCCAACGACTGTACATTCAGCGCTACATTGCCGGCGCCTCCAATTCTCTTTTCTTTTTTACTTACTGCTACTACCGGCACAGGAGCTTCAGGAGAAATTCTTTCTACATCGCCCCACCAGTAAGTATCCAACATTACATCGCCTATCACAGCGACTTTCATTTTCTTAAATCCTGAAAATAATTGTTCTATATCAACACTCATTATTCAATATTTATTTTGTTTTTATTGCGATTGTGAATCGTTATGTAATATACCGGGATACCGGCAAGGACGATTCCCAATCCCCACAAGGTATAAAGTGGTTTAAAGAAAACAAGAAATACACAGAACACAGAGCCCATAATAATATACAACGCGGGCAAAAACGGATAGGCAAAAGCTTTATACGGCCTTTCAATATCCGGCTTTCTTTTGCGAAGCACAAAAATACCGATGATAGTAAGTACATAAAATATTACTACCACAAATGCGATCATGTCTAAGAGGTCATTGTATCCGCCACTCAAACACAATATGGAAGCAACGACAGCTTGCGCCCATAAAGCCCATTCGGGAACTGATCTTTTATTAAGCGTTCCGGCCCTTTTGAAAAACAAGCCGTCTTTCGCCATTGTATAGTAAACCCTCGCACCAGCAAGAATCAATCCGTTATTACAACCGAACGTAGAAACCATTATCATGACAGCAATTATTTTAGCGCCTGCAGATCCAAAGATGGCATTGGATGCGGCAACAGCTACACGGTCGCCGCCCGGAAATGCGATTTCATGTAAGGGCAATGCATTCAGGTACATGAGATTGGTAGTAATATAAATAACCGAAACAATAAAAGTACCGAGGAACAAACTGAGGCCAATATTTCTCTTTGGATTTTTTATCTCTGCAGCTATAAATGTTACATTGTTCCATGCATCACTGCTAAACAAAGACCCCACCATAGATGCGGCGATAGCGCCTATCAGAATTGTTCCGCTTATCGGCAACCAATTACCATTTTTTACAAATGCACCATTCACTTTTTCTAATTGAACCGCCTGAAATCCTGTTTGCCAGTTTTCATTCCAGAAACTATGTTTTACCAGGAGAAAACCAAGAACGATTAAACCAAAAAGCGATAATAATTTAACGGTCGTAAAAGTAGTTTGGATAATTTTTCCGCCATTGATACCTTTTGTATTGGTGTATGTAAGAAAAATTATTAATGCTATTGCTAAAACCTGGGCTGCAGAAATATGGAAATTGCCCATCGAAAACAGGAATACATTCTCACCTACTTCAGGAATTAAGTAAGCAGTAAATCTGCTAAAAGCTACAGCCACGGCGGCAATGGTAGCTGTTTGAATTACCGTGAAAGAACTCCACCCGTATAAAAACCCGGCTAATGGATTAAAGGCCTCTTTCAAAAATACATATTGGCCGCCCGCTTTCGGGAACATTCCACTCATTTCGCCATAGCTTACCGCTGCCATTACGGTCATTAATCCACTAATGACCCACACAAATACCAACCATCCCGCACTACCTACGTTTCTAACAATGTCTGTGCTGACAATAAAAATGCCCGAGCCAATCATGGATCCCGCTACAATCATAGTAGCATCTATAAGCCGCAGGCTTGGTTTAAAGCCGGTTGTTTCTTCAATCATAAAAAAATTCCGTTTTTTAAAAACGGAATTGAAGATAAATATTTATTTGAGAAAATTAAGATGAATTACTTTTTATTCGATGAGTCTAATTGGTTTAGTCCCTGAATAACGTCATTGGTAATATTTAATGTTGAATCTTTATAAAACATGAAACCAGGTTCGTAAGAAAATATATAAGAATATTTTCCGTCTCTGTTATAATCTTTCAGAAAATTTTGAATACGGATTAAAATATCTTCTTTCATTTTAGAATTGTAATTGTACAAATCGTTATCAATGCTTTGCTTACGGGTTTGCAAATCCTGTTGCATTTTATTCATTTCCTGCATGGCTGCTTCCTGTTCTTTTTGATCCATAGTTGCCGCTTTCTGTTGCAATTGCATAGCGCGGTTCTGGTATTTCTTTTGCATAGCAGTTATTTCATCATTAGCTGCAGATTGCTTTCGTTCAAATTCAGTTTTTATTTTTTGATAGTAGCCATAATTGTTTTGGAGTGAATCCAGATCGATATAAGCGACCTTGGATTTTCCGTCGTTAATGATAGCTTCAGATTTTTTTATAGCCTGTACTACTTTGCCTTTATTTTTAAAATGCAAATAATAAAGATAACCTACCAAAAGAACAAGAATAATATTAATTGTAAGTAAAATATTTTTCATCCAATAATAAATTTTAGGGTGGCAAGATAAAAAAAACGAGCCGATACGAGGATAAAGCTTTTTGATTTAGGAAACAGTTAACTAATGTGAAAATGCAGTAAACAAATAAATAATGCAGATTCTTAATTTTCTTTTCTTAGAATATATAATCTAAACCAATCTAAACCAACTTAAACCAAATTCTTTGTAACCTTTTTGAAAGTTGCCTACTCTAATCTTACAAATAAACAAAAAAAATCATGAAAATTATGAATCCTCTTACTAAGTCAGCAATATGCTTGTTCCTTAGCGCCGGTTTGCTTTCTTTCCCGGCGAGCGCACAAAAAAGTCAAAAACTTACAGACCCCGAAATTGCTTCTGTTGCAGTAACTGCTAATAAAATAGATATTGATTATGCGAAAATTGCAATTAAAAAATCAAAGAATACACAGGTTGTTGATTTCGCAAAAACAATGGCAAAAGACCACGGAGCAGTCATTGACCAGGCCGTAGCATTGGTTACGAAGCTGGGAGTTACACCTAAAGATAACGCTACCAGCAAATCGTTAAATGCTCAGGCAGTAAAAACAAGAAAAATGCTCAATTCAAAATCAGGTAAAGCCTTTGACAAAGCATACGTTGACAATGAAGTTGCCTACCACACTGCTGTAATTGGCGCTGTTGAAAATGTACTCATTCCTGATGCCACTAACAAAGAATTACACGACTTGTTAGTAAGTGCTGTACCCTTATTTAAAGCACACCTGGAACATGCTAAAATGATTCAGAAAAGTCTTGAAAAATGAGAAAATTAATAGCTGTATTGGGAATAAGGATATATTTATTATTCCCAATACTTTTTTTATTTAGTTGCTCTTCTCCTAATAAAAAATCCCCAGCCGATCAAACAGAAATGAAAGAGCAAATTCATAACGTGGATACGGTAACGATTCAACTAATGAAATTTAATCCTGAAGCGTTAAATGTAAATGCCGGTGATACGGTGGTTTGGATCAATAAAGGATTGGTACCTCACACAATTAAATCTTACCAGGATAATAAATTTTATTCAGACACGCTTCAACCCGGAAAAACATGGACGCTCGTAGCTAAGGACAGCGCAGTCTATTATTGCAGCATTCACCCAACTATGCAGGGAAAATTAGTGCTAAAATAGAATTACCTTGAGTAAAGGTTTTTTGAAAAAATATAAATTAGGAACATTGGATACACAATTTGAAAAATATTCTGACCTGGAGATTATACAAAGAATAAATGATGGCGAAATAAAGTTGTTTGAAATATTGATCAGAAGATACGATCCTTTTCTTTACAGGATAGGCAGGACTTACAGGTACAATCACGAGGATACAGAGGACCTGATGCAAGATGCCTACATTAATGCATATTGCAACCTGAAAAAATTTGAAAACCGTGCTTCTTTCAAAACATGGCTTACAAGAATAATGCTAAACGTATGCTATCAGAAAAGACATAAACTAAGTTTTAAAAATGAAATAATTAGCAATGATATTCAAAATGAAAAATCAAGTATCCTATTTCATCATTCAAATAACAATGAAAAAATTGCTATGAATAAAGAACTTGGACGTGTAATTGAAAACGCAGTTCATAAAATTCCTGAAGACTACCGGATAGTTTTTTCTTTACGGGAACTTAACGGGCTTACCGTTGCCGAAACCGCGGAGGCATTGGATATCAGCGAAAGCAATGTAAAAGTGCGGCTTAACAGGGCAAAAGGTATGCTGCAAAAAGAAATAAAAAAGATGTATTCGTCGCAGGAAATTTTCGAATTCAATCTAATATATTGCGATGTAATGGTAAACCGGGTAATGGCTAAGATATATGAATTAAAAAAGTTAGAAGATGAAAAATAATAACGATATATATAAAGATTTCGAAGAAATAAGTTTAGAAGAAATTGAGAATAATTTTACCGGTTTTTCAGGAAACGCTTCTTCAAATGGTGACAAGGTTTTAATGAAAGATCAGGAAAAAATTAAAGTTATCGCAAATCATTTTAAAGGCATCATGCAGACATTGGGCCTTGATTTGGACGATGACAGTTTAAAAGATACGCCTCAAAGAGTGGCGAAGATGTATGTAAAAGAAATTTTTAGCGGTTTGAATCCTGCAAATGAACCTGAAGTAACTCTGTTTGAAAATAAATACCAGTACAATAAAATGCTGGTTGAAAAAGACATTACACTTTTTTCGTATTGCGAGCACCATTTTGTACCTATAATCGGGAAGGTACACGTAGCCTATATTTCAAAAGGAAAGGTAATTGGATTATCAAAAATAAACCGACTGGTACAATACTACTCCAGAAGGCCGCAAGTGCAGGAACGGCTCACCAACCAAATAGCTGACGGACTAAAAAAGGCAATAGGTACAGAAGATGTTGCCGTTGTAATAGATGCAGTTCATCTTTGCGTGGCCTCACGCGGAATAAGAGACACAAACAGCAGTACTATCACTGCGCATTATTCCGGAAAATTTATAAACGAAGGAACTAAGAATGAATTCTTAACATTGATAAAATAGTTCTTTATTAAGGAAGATAAATGACACCGATTATATTACTATAACGGTAAGCAGTAAACGAAGAAATATAAAGAGTTCTTATTTTAATATAGCAGGAAAATTTATAAATAAAGGAAGTAAAAAGAAATTTCTAAACGGCTGATAAAATAGCTTCTTTATTAAGGGAGATAAATGATACGGATTATATTACTATAACGGCAAGCAGTAAACGAAGAAATATAATGAGTTTTGATTTTAATATAATTTAGTTCGCTTCTGTTTTTTTGCTACCGGAATAAAGTTCGTATTCCAATAAACGGCAATCAATTTTACTTGTGTAAAATTCAATTCTACGCTTAGCCTTCAAGCCAATTTTTTTTGCAAGATTGAGATTGCCCGTAAAAACATAACCTGTGTATCCTTTACATTTCTTCTTCATAAAATCGCCGATCCGCGAATATGTTTCTTCCAATTCAATTTCATCGCCCAATCGTTCGCCGTATTCGGGATTGAAGAATACAATTCCATTTTTATTTTCGGGAACATCAGTTTCTTCAAAATCGCAAATTTTGAAATCTATTAAGTCTGCGACTCCGGCAACGCCTGCATTGATTTTAGAAATATTGATAGCATCCTCGCTAATGTCAGAAGCGATTATTTTTAAACCCGGAATATTTTTGATCCTTGCAAAAAGGTTTCGTTTTTCAGTTTCAAAGAATCCCTTGTCAAACCCTTTAATATGAATAAATCCATAATTATCCCGAAATAAGCCAGGACGGCGGTTTGTAGCCATCATTGTAGCTTCAATTGCTACCGTACCGGAGCCGCACATTGGATTGATAAAAGGAGAATTCAGGTCCCATTTGGAGGCGAGCAAAGTAGCAGCGGCAAGAGATTCAAGCATTGGCGCTTTGCCCGGTATTTTCCTATACCCATGTTTCGAAAGTGTTTCTCCGGATGTATCAATGAATATTTCAGCCTTATCTTCTTTCCAAAATAAATTGATAACAGTTTTATCTAATTCGGAGCCCGAATCAGGACGTTCATTTAACTTATTCCTGAACCTATCTACGATAGCATCTTTCACTTTTACGTTGGCAAATAATGAATTATTGATAGTAGGATTATCCACAGTACTCGTCACGGAAAAATATCCGTTTTTCTCGATGATTGATTCCCATTGTATCTCGGAGACTATTTTATATAATTCATCAGGGCTATTACAAGAGAAAGATTTTAAAGAATATAAAACCTGGCTGGCGCAGCGAAGATTTAAATTTAAAAAAATACAATCATTTAAAGTTCCGCTCAATTCAATTCCGGTTGCAAAACTCCTGGTTATTTTAAATCCTAACTGAATAATCTCTTTTTGCAGAAAAGGGGTTAGCCGTTTGCTACAGGTAATTATGATATGACTTGGCTTATTAAATGAGTGCATTATTTGCAAACATAAACCCATTTATTGTAAGTAATGCAGGAGCATTCTTAATGAAGCGATGCCCATCTTAATTTTAAAATAGCTTGCTGTGTATTTTTCAGGAAAGAATGTGTAAATGATTTTACGGTATTCATTTGAATGATCCGGGCCCTGTCAGGAACTATATGAACTTCTTTCATTAACTCTGAAACTACACTTTCTTCATAGACTTCAGCAATTCCGCACGCCTTATAGAAGTCAGTATGCATGCCCATGCTATCTAAAACTCTTGGAAAATCTTCATAATCGGGAAAATTAGCATATTTTTTTACGAAATAAAAAATAACCCCGTTGATTTCTTTTGTGTAAGCCACGTAACTATTTTCCATGATTTCCTTATTTAAAGTTTAGTGCTTATTTGCAAATGATTATCAAATGATAAAACAGCAAAACAATAAGCCCTGTAAATTTGTTTCCAATTTTTTCAAATGGACCGACACAGGAATGTATCAAGGATTTTTAAAAGAAATCAACTGTTATATAAAAATTATTAGTGGTGCTTTTTGTAATTAGGCAATTTAAAAATGATTTATATCACCTGATTTAAAAAGAACATCGAATAAATAATACAAAAGTTAATTAAAGAAATTCAAAGGATTAGATTCCGGATTCAGAATACCATGGAAGTATTAGATTTTAGTGTATTCTCGGATTTAGGAAGGATAATTTGGAACTTATCTGGTGTAAAAATATAGCTCCCCTTGCATTTTTACAAGTATTTTTAAAAATACTTATTCACATTTCGTAACCAACGTTTTTATGAGTTGTTATTGGCCCGTCAAAAATCATTGCCACTATGGCTTGTTTCACTTAAATATATTAAAAAAGGGAAGCCTAAGTGCCTCCCTTTTTTTGGAATTATTTAATTTCTATCTATTACTAAATATAATTTTTCGGGAAAATACTTCGTTGGTATTCAGGTCTATAAATTGGAGAATATAAATACCTCCAGACATATTTCCACTTCGTTTTATTTGAAGTTTATTTCCGTTCTCAGTATTAAAAATAATTTCCTTTACTTTTTGATTTAGGATATTTGATAAAGAAATTTGATAAGTATGGTTGTTAGTGCTCAAGAAATCAATGTTCAGCAAATCATCCGCCGGGTTTGGATAAATGGAGACACCTGGAACAGATTGTTTTTGTAGCAAAATGATATTTGAGTAATAAGTTTTATCATTTACAACCATTTTAAGCCTGTAAAAATTTTGAATAACAGGCTTCTCGTCTATAAACCTGTATTGACTGCTTTCTGATGGAAGATAAGCACTCACTTTTCCGATTTCGGTAAAATTGTCATTGTTAATGGCTTTTCTCTCTACTATTATTTGCGTAAGGCCATTGTTATTATTGAGTTTCCAGTTTAAAACAACCTTGTCCTTTTCAAATTCGCCCGAGAAATTTTGTAATGAGGATGCTAAAACCTGGCTACAGCTATCATGCAAGTGATAAGAATAAGTTCTGTTAATACATCCACCATTGACTTCAATTTTACAAACATAGAATCCAGTGTCAGTAGGTAATATGCTTGGAATATCATATTTAAAACCATTACTTACTTGAATACTATCCGTAGCGCTTTCGCTTGTTTTGTGAAACCAGGAATAAGAAGCGTTAGAAATAGAATCAACGGATAAAGTTGTTGGCGTTAACAGGCATTGTGAAGTTGAATTTATTCCATTATTATCAAGAGGTAAAACCGGGAAATCTCTTAATGTTGCATTTCCACACGCATCTAAAGCTCTTAACCTAACAAGGGAATAGGTAGTACCATTATTAATATTAAATGTCGGGCTTGCCTGAGCTGGGCCACTCAAATCCGGAGTTGCGGGTTCATTCCCAATTATCTGATACGTAAAAGGAGCAACCCCACCTGAAGTTACAGCGCTTACGCTAAAACCATTTACATCGCATTGATAGGCCGTTGTGTTGCTTAAATTTGGATATATATAGTTTGAAATAGCAACCGTATCATAAACATTTATATTACAACCATCATTTGAATGGTAACTTATGACATAATTACCGGGCCCTAAATCATTAAACGTATAACTTGTTCCCGAAGCGTAATCCGGGGATATTGATTGTGCTACTCCATTTTTAAGAATTATCATCACTGAAACTGACGACAGGTTGGTTGATACGTTAGTAGTAATATTACCTGAACCATTAACCCAAACTGATCCGGGGCATTTAGAAAGAACGGAAGGAGTATGCACTAAATAACTAATTTGTGGCGCAACATACACGGTATCTTTTTCCCCGCAACCATCAGTGCCTATTACGGTATATTTATCAGTCGAATCAAGGGCAGGCAGATTATCTATGGTAAAATTACTTACATTAAAATCTGAATCCTGCACCAAGGTATTCTGAGGAGTGTAAATTTTAATATTTACAGGTAATACTCCGTTTAGCACCTTTATATTAAATTTGGTTTGGCCTAATGTACACGATTTTGAAGCAGTAACCGTTATAGAAAGTGGATCAGGATATTGGCTAAAAGGGATATTCAAAGTATCGTTACAACCTGAGACAATTCTTACAATATAAGATCCATAAGGAATATTATTCGCTTGCGCATTGGGGCTACAGCCCAAAACATTATTTGTAACTGCATCAATCAGGCAGTAAGTTGGGGTTATTAGATTTTGTTGTCCTGTAATCTGCGCCGTAAAGGTAGCGCAATTTTTATTGGTGATTTTTACGTTCGGATTAACATAAGGCAAACTCCTGATTGCAGAAAAACTAGTGAGCATAGTAGTATCCGGGCAACTATTTCTGGATTTAATATAATAAGCACCATAATTTATTCCAGAGAAAACACCCGTAGTATTGCATAAAACTAAAGAGGAATCAGAAGATTTATATAGACAAAATTCAGGGTTCTTTAGGTTGCTTGTTGTAACGGTAGCTGTAAAGGTGCTGCAGGCTCTATTTGACAAATTAATATTGATATCATTTGCTATAATAGGCGGCCCTACATTAAAACACCTTTTGATAGTTGTATCCCTGCAGGCATCGTGAATAGTGACACAATAGCTTCCAAGAGGTATGCTATCGAATATACCAGTATTATTACAGCTTCCTACCAATACGTTATTGTTATCATACAGGCAAAAGGTAGGGTTTGTAAGGCTATCACTATTGTTGTTGATATTAAGTCCGAAATTAGTACATGTTATATAAGAGGGCGTAATTACGGCATCAACCTTAGGGATAGGTTTACTTACAGAAAAGCATCTGGTAATAGTAGTATCAACACAACCATCTGTAGTAGTAATGCAGTAATTAGCATCAGTCGGTATATTATTAAAGATACCGGTGCTATTGCAACTAATATTAACTCCCAACGAATTAACGAGACAATACGTAGGATTGGTCAGATTCTGCTGTCCTGTAATTGATGCAGAAAAGGTGGTACATGTTTTATTATTAATCAGCACATTATTTCCCACGGATAACACGGGAGCCGCCACAGTAAAGGAACGCACAATTGTAGTATCAGTGCAGGCATCGTGAGCTTTAATAGAATAAGAGCCGTAAGGAACATTATTAAAAACACCTGTAGAATTACAAGCGCCAATCTGAATATTATTGACGTCATATAAACAAAACTGAGGAGATCCGAAAAAATTAGTAATACCAGTCACTGAAGCTTTAAAATCAGAACAGGTCCTATTTGAAATTGTTACACTATTATTTAAGGAAGGCTTTAAGAAAATTGCAAGTGTCACTTTTTTAATGTTCCCACATCCATCTTTGGCTAAGACATCAATAGAATTAATTCCGGTAACAGTAATATTATTAAAATTGCCATCTACAGACCAAATAGTATCGCCTGCCGACCTGACCGCACCATAAGTGAATCCGGGGATAGATGTAAGCTGACTATTATTTCCTTTACTATCTGTAATTCTTATATATCCTGTTGCATGGTCACAATCTGTTTTTGTAAAATTATAAGAATCTATACTCCAGGTATAATTATTGACACTAATATTTCTTGTCTGAATACCACCGCATGAATCAGTCATCTGAACATAGTAAGTACCGGCTTTTAATCCCGTAAAAACACCTGTCGAATTGGAAGTACCTATCCCCATAGGCGATGGAGCAACAATCGAAAAAGAAAATGGAGTCCGGCCATTCAAAATTAAACCTCCAACAGTAACACTTCCATTAAATCCATTATCGCAACTTACATCTGTTTCATTGAGCGAAAATGAAGGGTCGTGATAAGAACCTGCTACAAATACACTGTCCTGGCTAAACGTTGCATTAGATACGATATCGTTAACAATCACTTTATAAAATCCGTAAGCCAGGCCGGTAATTGAATCCTGATCTGTAAAATTGATAGTAACAGGACCTTCTACTTTATATTGATAAGATCCGGAGCCACCGGAAGCTACGATTTTGATTGATCCTGTTGAAGCGCATCGGGACTCGTAACCTGTAAAAGTTGCTGTTAATTGCGCACTGGCAGAATTAGAAAAAAAATACCCTAAAAGCAAAAACAACTGAGCGATTATAGTGTAAATTTTTTTCATAGACAATGGTTAGGTTAGCAATACATCTCCGTTCAACTTCACAATGGGAGCTTTTCTTTAATTCAAACGAATTGTCTATGCATTTTATTGAGCAAAACAGAATATATAGTGAAACCCCTCTTATATTAGTAATATTAACACGCCATTTCTTAAGACGCAGAAGACACATATATTAACCTAATATTATTTTATTTACTTTATACCATCTAAACTACGTGGAAGTCAATACACTCCATCAATTTTCTTTTTAAAAATTTGGATATACAATTTTAAACATTTAAGTTTGCTGAACTATTCTAAATTAGAATCCAACCCAAATAAAAGACCTTAATTAGCGAAAGCTATTACTCTGATCCCAGTCCTAAAAAAATCTTCCAGTTACAATAATTTAGCTGTTTCGTTGTTTATACGCTACAAACGCTTTATAAAATTTTATTATGGCCAGATTTTTTTTCCCTTTTACCATTCTTTTATTTGGGATACTCCTATTTACCTCTTGCAATAATTCAAAAAAGATTACTTATTTCAATAACGTAAAAGACACCACCTTCTATTCTTCTGCCACAGAAAAACAAACTCCTTTAGAACCAAATGACATAATAAGTGTTACAATAAGTAGTGCCAACACGGAAGCATCCGCTCCTTTTAATATACAAAACAATACCGTTAGCAGATCAACAACTGTAACGGGCAGCAGCAATGAATCCGGAGGTTACCTGATTAATTCAGATGGTACCATTGATTTACCAATATTAGGAGCGGTAAAAGCAGGCGGCTTGACAAAAGATCAGTTAAAAGATAATATTATCAATTTAATTTTAACTAAAAAACTTCTTATAAATCCCATAGTGGATATTCGATACCTTAATTACGAGGTAACCGTTTTAGGTGAGGTAGCAAAGCCCACAGTAATTACAGTGCCTAATGAAAAGATATCAATGTTGAAAGCAATTGGCCTCGCAGGGGATTTGACGATTTACGGGAAAAGAGAAAATGTGTTATTAATAAGAGATGAAAACGGGAAAAAAATCACGAGGCATATCGATCTTACCTCAAATGAATTTTTCAATTCTCCCTATTATTATTTGCAAGCTCATGATGTAATATATGTGCAGCCAAATAAACAAAAAGCAGCGCTGGCGAGGAGAGATCCAAGTGTATTGCCTATTGTTTTAAGTGCTATTTCATTGATTAGTTTATACATACTTTATAAACGATAAAACCAATAACAATAGAATGATGCAATACGGAAGGCATAAAGTGAATGACGAAAAAGAAGATAATATGATGCATCAGTTTGTGTCTAAGTATCTTCCCTATTGGCCGCTTTTTGTTCTTTTCACTCTTTTGGCCATCCTGTCAGCATATATTTATCTACGTTATACAACTCCGGTTTATGAAGCCGACGCGACTATAATTATCAAGGATGACAAAAAAGGAAATGAAGAATCCAAATTAGTCGAATCTCTTGATCAAATATCTTCAAAAAAAATTGTTGAGAATGAGATTGAAATACTTCAATCCCGGCGATTAATGGAGAATGTGGTGAGGGCTTTGGGATTATATGCTCCTGTTTATGAGAAAGGAGACGTTCATGATGTCCTGGCTTACACCCAATCTCCGATCTCAATTATTGCGCCATTCCCAGATTCGCTACCTTCGGTCCCTAAAATCAATCTTAACCTTGCTAAGAATAACGAGCAGATTATTTTAAATAATACCTACAAGTACCCCATCAATGCGGTAGTCTCCACCCCTTTCGGTAAATTAAAATTTATTCCTAACAAGCATTACGTAAAACCAGAAACCACTGGCAGACAACTTTATTTTTCACTTTCGTCGCCAAAAGCCGTAGCGCCGGGGTACTTAGGCGGCCTAAAAGCCGATGCAGCGAGTAAATTATCTTCTATTGTGGATTTAAGTTACAGAGATATAAATCCTACAAGAGCCGAAGATATTTTAAATCAATTAATTAACGCTTATCAACAATCGGCAAATGACGAAAAAAATTCATTGGCTCAGAATACGCTTTCTTTTGTAAGTGATCGTCTTAGCATTGTATCACACGATCTTGATTCAATTGAGAAGCAGATTCAACAATATAAAGCAGGAAACCGGGCGGTGGATATTAGTACACAGGGACAGTTGTTTTTACAAAACGTAAGTGCAAATGACCAGAAACTGGGAGAGGTAAATACTCAGATCGCTGTTTTAGACAATGTGGAAGATTTTGTAAAATCCAATGCGAATAGTAAAAGTGGTATTGTACCATCAACTTTAGGAATAAATGATCCGATGCTTTCGCAATTAATAGACAAGTTATATACCGCGGAATTGCAATACGATCAATTGAAAAAAACTGTTGGTGAAAATAATCCAACATTGGTAGCTCTTGCAGATCAAATCAACAAAATAAAACCAGGTATTTTAAGCAATATAAAAAGTCAACGGCAAAGCCTTAACGCTACCAAGCAAAATATTACTAACACCAATGGCGCCTATAATTCTTTGTTGCAAAATGTTCCTCAAAAAGAACGTCAATTACTTGACATAAGCAGGGAGCAACAAATTAAAACTAATTTATATGCTTTCCTACTTCAAAAAAGAGAAGAAAGTGAGATTGCCTATGCTTCGGATGTTTCAAATAGCCGGGTAGTAGATTATGCCCAGGCGGGGGGCAACCCGGTAAGCCCAAAAAGAAATTTGATCTATATCGCATGGATTGTGTTTTTTTTGGGCTTGTGTGGAGCTTTTATATTTATCAAGGAATTCCTGACCGGTAAAATATTATACAGGGGCGAGATAGAATCTCTTACTTCAATCCCAATTATAGGAGAAATTGCTTTTAATAAATCTAAAGAAGATATTGTCATAGAAAAAGGAAGGCGCAGTTTCATCGCAGAAGAGTTCAGAAAATTGAGAATCTCTTTATCGTTTTTAGGCATAGACTCTTTTCATAAGAAAATTTTAATTACTTCAAGCATTTCAGGCGAGGGGAAAAGTTTTATTTCATCTAATCTGGCAATAAGTCTTTCTTTAACGGGAAAAAAAGTAGTATTGGTTGATATGGATTTGAATAATCCTACAATTGATAAGATATTAAAAGTAGCAAGAGATGGTGGGGTTACCGAATTTTTAGAGGGGGGGAAGGATCCGGAGCAAATCATTAAGCATGTGAAAGAACATGAAAATTTATTTTTTATTTCAGCAGGAGCTGTACTTCCGGAAAACCCTTCCGAATTATTATCGAATGGAAAAGTAATTGAGCTGATTAATTATTTAGAAAATATCTTTGATGTTGTTTTGATAGATACTTCGCCTATCGTTTTAGTTACAGACGGTTATTTATTAACTGGTTTGTGTGATGCCACCTTGTTTGTAGTAAGACACAAATACACGCCTAAAATGTTAGTTAAGAGGTTAGATGACAATGGCCATGTAAATCCTATCAATAATCCGGCAATTATTTTTAATAGTGTAAAGATGAGAGGGTTTTTCAAAAATAATTACGGATATGGCTATGATTATGTATATGGGAATAAGGAAAATAAAAGGGAAGATAAGAAACCTGTAGCAAAATATTAAAATCCTAATAGTATGAAAAATTCACAATCTCAATACATTAAGATGTAACTGAGGGCGGCGAAGCCATGTTCTTCTTATAGTATATAGAATATCAGTCCTTTGAATTGCTGCAAATTTAAATTTCTAAAAAGAAAATTATGCAGAAGAATTGGTACATTATTTATACAAAACCAAAATGTGAAAAAAAAGTAGCATCCACATTTACAAAAAGAAAAATTGACAATTATTTACCGCTAAACAGACGGCTGATAAATTCGATTACAAAAAGAAAATTGAAGGATGAGCTATTGTTTAATTCATACATTTTTGCCAACCTTTTTGAAGCAGATATTTCCAAAATCAAAAGAATGGAAGGAGTGATTAACTTCGTATATTGGAAGGGAGTGCCCGCTATCGTTCAGGCAAATGAAATCGAAGCCATTAAAGAATTCACTTCTGATCATCATGATATTAAACTTGAAAAGACAAGAATTGATGTAACAGGCTATGTGAGAGTTATAGATGGGCCTCAATATTTAATGGAGAGAAATATACTTACAATAAAAAACAAAATGATTAAGGTGAATCTACCCTCCCTTGGTTTCACAATGATTGCCGAAATATCTCCAGAGAACCTGTTTGATAATAAAATTTCATTCGGAAACAGGGAGATGCTTGTTCAATCATAGAAGATTTCGTCAAGCCTCTTTTTAAAGTCAACTCAAAATTAGTTTATCTGCACTTGTTATACTCACACCCAGGAATGAAACGCTTACCAACTGTTACAAACCACAATTGTCCTCAATTTGTGTGTTAAATAGTCATTCCAAAATTATACTCATTAATAATGAAGACGGCATTAGTTACCGGTATCACCGGGCAGGATGGAGCATATCTGGCTGAATTGCTCTTGTCCAAAGGATATATGGTCTATGGAATAAAGAGGCGGTCTTCGCTTATCAATACTTATCGTATAGATCATTTGTATGTAGATCCGCATGAGGATAAAGGTAATTTTAGGTTGCTGTATGGTGATATGACCGACAGCACCAATATTATTCGTATTGTACAGGAAACTCAGCCTGATGAGATCTATAATTTGGCGGCTATGAGCCATGTTAAGGTTAGCTTCGATAATCCCGAATATACCGCTAATGCGGATGGCGTTGGCACCTTGCGTTTATTGGAAGCAATCCGTTTACTAAAATTAGAAAATAAAACGCGTATTTACCAGGCGTCTACCTCGGAACTCTTCGGGCTGGTACAGGAAGTTCCTCAAACAGAGAAAACACCTTTTTATCCAAGAAGCCCCTACGGTGTAGCAAAGTTATATGCTTACTGGATCATGGTCAATTACCGGGAAGCTTATAATATTTATGCCTGCAATGGAATATTGTTTAATCACGAGAGCCCTTTGCGGGGTGAAACATTTGTAACCAGGAAAATTACACGAGCTGTGGCTGCTATCGCGCAAGGCTTGCAAGACGCATTATACCTCGGAAATTTAAATGCCCGGAGAGATTGGGGGCATGCAAAAGATTATGTGGAGGCTATGTGGAGAATCTTGCAACAAGACCAACCCGAAGACTTTGTTATTGCAACCGGTACCTCCACGACCGTAAGAGAATTTACAAAAATGGCATTTGCGGAAGCAGGAATTGAAATAGAATTTACAGGCGATGGAAAAAATGAAAAGGGCTTTGTAAAATCTTGTAATAATAAGAAATACCAGGTAACCATTGGAAAAGAAGTAGTCGCAGTTGATCCCAATTATTTCCGCCCCACTGAAGTGGATTTACTTATTGGTGATGCTACCAAAGCCAAAGAAAAATTAGGCTGGCAACCGAAATATTCTCTTAATGAATTAGTAAAAGAGATGGTCGCCAGCGATTTAGAAACCTATAAAATGAGTTTGGAAAGAAAGTATTTCATGTAGTTCAAGGGCATAAGACTAATATTCCTTAACCAACCACAAGTTATCTCCCAATGAAAGAGCGAATAAACGATATAATTAATTTTTTCAGGAAAAAAATCAACACGGGGCAGGAGCGCAGCATAAAAGCAAAGAAAAACATAATAGGCTCTTTTTTTATACGAGGCGCCAATATTGCTATCAGCATAATAATGGTGCCTTTAGCTATCAATTATGTAAATGTTTCTCAATATGGCATATGGCTTACCATTAGTTCTATTGTTGTCTGGTTCAGTTTTTTCGACATTGGGCTTACTCAGGGACTACGAAACAAATTCGCAGCGGCAGTAGCCAAAGGCGATCACGAACTTGCGCAGATATACGTAAGTACAACGTATGCTATTCTTGGAATCATCTGTAGTGCAATTTGGCTCATTTTCCTTTTCGTAAACCAATATTTAAATTGGCCAAAAATACTCAACTCGCCATCATCTATGCACAGAGAGCTTTCAATTTTGGCTCTAATGGTGTTTACTTATTTTTGTCTCAATTTTGTTCTGAAAATAATTAATATACTATTAATAGCTGATCAGCAACCGGCGCTAAGTTCTTTGCTTGCACTTTTTGGTCAGGTATTTTCATTAATATGTATATTTATTCTGGTACACACAACAAAAGGTTCTTTAATATATTTAGGTGCAGTTTTTTGCTTTTCGCCAGTTGTAATTTTATTAATCGCACATATGTTTTTTTTTAGGGGGGGGTTTAGCAGATACCGCCCCTCTATTTCCAAAGTTCAATTTCCTTATGCGAAAAGCCTCTTTAATCTTGGTGTCGTGTTCTTTGTAATTCAAGTAGCAGGTATCGTACAATATCAAACAGCCAATATTATCATTGCCCAGCAGTTTTCAACAGCAGACGTAACGCAATACAATATTGTTTATAAATATTTCGGAATAACAAAAATGGGGTATTCGATATTTTTACTCCCATTCTGGTCGGCTTGTACCGAAGCCTTTTTAAAAAATGATATTACCTGGATAAAAAAAAGCATCACAAAATACAAACAGCTCATTGCACTGCTCTTTTTAGCGGGTTGTATTATGTTGATTTTCTCAAATAGAGTGTACGATGTGTGGTTAGGCAAAGGAAAAGTGAATATAAATTTCTATCTTTCGTTGTGGGGGTTCATCTATTTCTTTACAACGATGATTGCGGACACCTATGTTTCTTTTTTAAATGGCATCAACGCTCTGAGGATTCAATTTATAGCCTGCCTTCTAAGTCCGTTTGTGTTTATAGGCGTCGCATTTCTGCTTTTAAAATATTTCAAGATGGGTGTTTATTCTCTGTTTATTGCATCTATTGTTTGTAATTTTAACGGATTGATACTGGCTCCGCTACAGTATCACATGATAATAAACAAGAAGAAAAAAGGTATTTGGATTCGCTAACTTTCTCTGAAAATTTCCATGAAAATTTTATACGATCATCAGGTCTTCTCGCTAAGTAAGTATGGTGGAGCTTCCAAGTATTTTTGTGAATTAATGAAACACCTTCCTCAGGATTATAATTTTGAATTGTCACTTCTCTTTTCGAACAACCAACACCTCAAAGATAATTGGAAGTTTTTTAAAAAAATTAATTTCCCGATACCCCAAAAAGAGTCTAGAATTAGAGGTCGTTTGAAGGCTAAATCGTATCAATTAAACAACCTGTATTCCAGGCGTATCATTTCTTCAAACAACTATAATTTGTTTCATCCTACATACTTTAATTCTTATTTTTTGAAGTACGTGAAGAAACCCTATATTGTTACTGTTCACGATTTAATCGCATTTAGATATAAAGACTTGTACAAGAACGAAAATCTGAGGGTACAAATGACTGAAATAATTGTTAACGCCCGGCGTATTATATCAATTAGCGAGAACACCAAAAAAGACCTTGTAGAGATATTACACGTTGACCCAACGAAAATTGATGTTATTCATCATGGCTTCAACAGGCCAAATTCGTCGTCTATTTTAAGATCCCACGATTATGGGCGCTATATTCTTTATGTAGCTGCGAGATGGGGTTACAAAAACTTTAAGACTTTAGCGGTAGCTTTCAGTAATTTAATTCGTGAGGATTCCGAACTAAAACTTATTTGCGTGGGACCTCCATTTTCTCAGGAAGAAACAGCTGAATTAAAAAAACTGAAAATCTGGGAAAAATCAATAGCTATTGGTGTGAATGAAGAAACGCTTAACTACTTATATGCGCATGCGCTGGCATTTGTTTATCCATCACTGTATGAAGGCTTTGGAATGTCGATTTTGGAAGCATTCGCTAATAACTGTCCCGTTTGTTTAAGTAACAGTAGCTCTCTTCCTGAGGTAGCAGGAGACGCAGGGGTTTACTTTGACCCAAAAGATCCTGATTCTGTATTACATTCCATTAAAAAGGTAATTTATGATCCCGAATTTTCAAGAAGAATAATAGAAGCAGGTAATAAACGATTGGATAATTTTTCCTGGCAAAAATGTACAGATGAAACATTAAAATCTTATAAAAAAGCTGTTTTATAAAAAGCTGAATTTACAGATGATACTATATCCGATTAAGAATTACCCCCAACATACTTGAACAATAGCATACAAAATATTTCAGAAGATTTATGGTCTATTTCACCAAAAAAGATACAATCTTTAAATATTTTCTGGATCGGATTCACCCTATATATAGCCTGCTATGTACTCAAAGGATATAGGAATATAAGTCTTAAACCGTTTGAATTATTACAATTCATCGGGCTTTGTCTGTTTGTTACCAAAGGAGCGTCTTTACTTCACACAAAAATTAAAAGTGATTATTTAAGAACCCTATTCATACTATATATTCTATGGTCGGCAACAGTGATTTTCAGGGGAATTCATTTTAATTATGACTCTGTAAAAAACTTGCTCGTCAATGCCGACTTTGGAGTTTTTCCTTATTTTGCGCCTCTCATTCTTTTGTTTCCTAAGAATCTTACTTTCTATAAAAAACTAAGCGAAGCGATTCTTGTTTTAGGGATATTCTACCTTTTGTACAGTGTGCTGTTTAGCCGGGAACTACTTTCAAGAAGCGAAGAAACAAAAGGCATCATTGAATATCTTGCCAATTATTTGGGTATTGCCTGTGGTTTCATTTTACTAACCTACCGGTATCATTCAAAAAGAAGAATTGTTTTAGCGCTTACAGTGATGGGGTTATCTACTCTGTTCTCAATCTATAAGGCACGCAGAGGCCTATCCTCAATTTGTATCGGCGTTTTAATTGCTTCTTACTTCCTTTATTTGTTCAATACTAAAAGAAGAGTTTTGATTATCTATTTGTCCGCGGTGGCAATAGTAGCCGGGGCATTTTATGTAGCCAACAAATATAAAGTAAAGAAAAGCGGATTGTTCACCTCAATTCTCGAAAGAGGTGACGAGGACACCAGAACACCAGTCGAGCTATATTTTTACGCCGACCTGAAAGCTAAAGATTGGATAATCGGGAAAGGCATTAACGGGCAATATTATTGCCCCGACATATATGCAGATCAGGAAGAAGATTACAGGTCGTACATAGAAACAGGCTATTTACAAATAATACTGAAAGGGGGAATAGTCGAATTATTCTTATTCCTGCTTATGACAATTCCCGCAGTCATATTAGGAATTTTTTTTTCAAAAAATTTACTTGCCAAAGCAGCGGGAATCTGGATTCTTATAATGCTATACGGCCTATATCCCGCAACCATAAATACTTTTAGCCTTCGCTATTTGCTTATCTGGATAGCCGTCGGAATTTGCTTTTCTAAAAAAATCAGGAGCCTGTCGGATCGAAACATTCAGATGATATTCGAAACACCTTACAAATCACTTTTGGACAATAAAAAAAGAGTGTAAGCTTTATGAAAGCAGGTATCAGTGTAGTTATTCCGGCTTATAACAGGGAGCAATTTATAAAAGAAGCCATTCAAAGTGTTTTAGATCAGGGATATGATGGGCCACTGGAAATCATCGTATCAGATGATGGCTCTACAGATGGTACAATATCTGTTGCAACAAGTTTCAGTGATAAGGTAAAAATAATCAGAAAGCCTGTTGGCTGTAAAACGCAGGGGGTCGCAGGTACAAGAAACAGAGGAATAAAAGCCTGTAGCCAGCCTTTTATTTGCTTTTTGGATTCTGATGATTTCTATTTGCCAGGACATTTAAAAAGAATGGCTTCTGTATTTGAAAAAGAACCGGAATTAGGATTCGCATTTTGTCGCTCGCTTGAATTCAAAATAGAAAACACGGCAAAATTATTTAAACCATGGACCAGAGATCGGCTTTTTAAAAATGATATAAAAAACCCGGTTATTTCAAGAAGTAAGATTGTAAATACCAACAGTTTTATTTTCCGCAAAGAAGTTTTTGATACCGTCGGGGACTTTAACGAAGCTTATTCAAACGGAGAAGACGGAGATTTGTGGATGCGCATCAGCGAACAATTCAAAGGGAAGTTTGTTAACCATTTTGGCACTGCCTACCGAACGAATCATGGAATAAATCAATTAACAAAAAATTCGAGATCACAAATCAATGAATGCTCGTTTTTAATATTTGAAGATGCCAAAAATCGCTATTATAAATTAAAATTAAATGACTCCAGGAGAATCTTTAAAATAAAATACAATTTATTACGGCTAAAATACCGGAATAACAACAATAAAAAATTTAGTTACTACTTTCGGTATCTATCAATAATAATCAGGTACCCGGCGGGATACTTTCAAAAATTGTTAGAAAGCTTTTATGTAAATAAAGAGAAAAAGGGAAGAGGAAACTGGAGCAATTTAGAGAAATATATAAGTTAAAGAATGTGTGACTGCATTCATCTCGAAAACTACAATTTAAAGTCAAAATAGAAAAAAGCAATTAATAAATAATATAATGGATGACATTTTCGATAATAAAACCCTCCTCATAACCGGAGGTACCGGTTCCTTTGGTAATGCGGTCTTAACTCGCTTTTTAAACACCGACATAAAAGAAATTCGCATCTTCAGCCGTGATGAAAAGAAGCAGGATGATATGAGGCAGTTTTACCAAAATGGCAAAATAAAATATTATATAGGTGATACCCGCGATAAACGAAGTGTGGATTCAGCCATGCGCGGCGTAGATTACGTGTTTCAGGCTGCTGCCTTAAAACAGGTTCCTTCTTGTGAATTCTTTCCGATCGAAGCGGTACGAACCAATATTTTGGGTTGCGAAAATGTGCTGGACAGCGCTGTCGAAAACGGAGTTAAAAATGTAATCGTTTTGAGTACCGACAAAGCTGTGTATCCAATTAATGCTATGGGAATGTCTAAAGCATTGAGCGAAAAATTAATGGTCGCAAAAAGCCGCAATCTTAATGGCACCAGTACTACATTTTGCGGAACAAGATATGGGAACGTAATGGCTTCCAGAGGTTCTGTTATTCCTTTATTCATTGAACAGATAAAAAAAAGCAAACCACTCACTGTTACCGATCCTAATATGACCCGTTTTATGATGACGCTGGAAAGTGCGGTTGAGTTAGTATTATTCGCTTTCCAAAACGGAAAACAAGGAGACTTGTTCGTACAAAAAGCGCCCGCCACCACTATTCACACGCTCGCACAGGCCATTAAAGAATTGTACAATGCTACAAATCCCATAAAGATAATAGGAACCCGGCATGGTGAAAAGGTGTATGAAGTATTAGTAAACAGAGAGGATATGGTAAAGGCTGAAGATATGGGAGATTTTTACAGGATTCCTGCAGATACCCGCGATTTGAATTATGAAAAATTCTTTTCAGAAGGAAAAGATATTTCTAAAGTAGAAGATTATCACTCGCATAATACAGCACGCCTCGATCTCGAAGCTACAAAGCAACTTTTACTCAAGCTGGATATTATAAGAAAGGATTTGAATCTTCAATAGGAATGAAGGCAAATTTAATAAAAGGCGACGTTCATATAGACACGAGAGGAATTCTTAGATATGTCAATGAAAAAAAACCTGGAATTTACAGACGTTTTTATCTTATTACTCACCCTGACGTTAAAACTGTGAGAGCCTGGCAAGGGCACAAAAAAGAAGAAAAGGCTTTCTATGCAATAAATGGTGGTTTTACAATCGCTGTTGTCAATCCTGACAGCATTGAATCACCAGCCGATGATGAAAAACCAGTTTTTTTTCAACTTACGGAAGAAAATAAAAACTTCCTGCGTGTTCCGGGAGGAAATTACACAGGTATAAAAGCTATCGGTCCAAACGCTACACTTCTGGTGCTTTCGAGTATGGGCATCGAGGATTCGAAAGCAGATGATTATCGTCAGCCTGCTGATAAATGGGTTGATTGGAACACCCTAAACGAATAGAATCTTATACACAGGCCGCACAACAATATCATTCAGGCTTTAAGATGACACTCCTCTAATTTGGAACGAGCTTTATCTGAAAACCTTTTGCATCACAGATTATAAACATGATTCAACAATAAAAGAACAAATAATAGAGATTTTAATCTTAATAAGGTAAATAAATGGCGATGCAGCCAAAGTATATTATTCAATAAACGAAAAGCACAAAACTATTTAAGATTAGGTAGAATAGGAGCAAAAGCAATTTAAGATTAATATAAGAAAGGAAAAACCTTCTCGCAATCTCATAAAAAAGTTTCCCTTAATAGACCGCTTCGTTGCCATAAGATTTATTATGGCGAAAGTTTATTCGGCTCCTCCTAAAACTATAATATTAACTGAATATGCTTAGAATCGGAATTACAGGACAGGCTGGTTTTATTGGTACACATCTTTTTAATTATCTTGGGCTACAGGAAGACGTAGCCCGGATTCCTTTCGAAAAAAGCTTTTTCTATGATCAAAACAAACTGAGCGATTTCGTAAAGCAATGTGATATAATTGTGCATCTTGCTGCAATGAATCGTCATAATGATCCGGAAATAATTTACCAAACCAACACAGGTCTGGTAAGGCAACTCATTCAGACTATGGAAACAGAGAACGTAACACCTCACATTATTTTCTCTTCATCTACCCAGGAAGAAAGGGATAATCAATATGCTAAATCAAAAAAAGAAGGCAGGGGTTTATTTACCGAATGGGCGCGCAAACATAATGCACTTTTTACGGGGCTAATTATTCCAAATGTATTCGGCCCTTTTGGCGCGCCTTATTACAATTCAGTAATTGCAACGTTCTCTCATCAGCTTACTCACAATGAAACGCCTCAAATAGATAATGATGGAATGCTTAATCTTATTTACGTAGGAGAACTAGTTAAGGAAATATTCAAGATCATTATAAATAAACAAGAAAATCATTATTTATTAATTCCATTTTCGCATGAATCAAAAGTATCGGAAATTCTTCGTTTACTGGAAGGGTACAAAACGCTGTATTTTGAAAAAAATATGTTCCCGGAAATTTCCAATGATTTTGAATTGAACTTATTTAATACGTTCCGGTCATATTTCGATAATAAAAATTATTTTCCTGTATCGCTAAAAATGAACACTGACAATCGTGGGACTTTTGTGGAAACTGTAAGGGAAATGACCGGGGGGCAATTCTCATTTTCAACTACCCATCCCGGAGTTACCCGTGGCGACCACTTTCACACTCGTAAAATAGAACGGTTTGCAGTAATAAAAGGTAAAGCCGTGATCGAATTAAGGCGAATTGGAACTGATGAAATACTAAGTTTTCACCTGGATGGAAGGCAACCTGCATTTGTAGATATGCCTGTTTGGTACACTCATAATATTACCAATACCGGAACAGATGATCTGTTAACTCTTTTTTGGATCAATGAATTTTACAATCCAGACGACCCTGACACTTACTTTGAAAAAGTAAGCCTTGCAGCTGAAATTTGAAACCAGAAGATAACATTATAAAAACTTAATGTCAGATAACAGAATAAAAATTGTAACAGTTGTTGGCACCAGACCGGAAATAATCAGGCTTTCGCGAACTATGTCACTCCTTGACGAATATGTCAGCCAGATAATTGTTCACACCGGGCAAAATTATGATTATGAATTGAATGAAGTATTCTGGAACGATCTTGAGTTACGAAAACCCGATCATTTTTTAGAAATTAACACAAGTTCCCTTGGCGCTTCGGTAGGAGATATCATGAGAAAGACCGAAACAATACTTCGTAATGAAAAACCTGATGGTTTATTGGTTTTAGGCGATACAAACTCATGTTTATCTGCTTATATGGCTAAAAGAATGCACATCCCTATTTTTCACATGGAAGCAGGTAACCGTAGTTTTGACTTCAATGTACCCGAAGAAACCAACCGACGCATCATTGACCATATTGCAGATTTTAATTTAGTTTATACCGAACACGCCCGAAGGCACTTAATAAGTGAAGGTTTGCCGCATAGGCGCATTTACCTCACCGGGTCACCGATGCGCGAAGTGTTGGATTATTATAAACCAAAAATAGATCAATCAAATATCCTTTCTCAACTTCACCTCGAAACAAACAAATATTTTGTAGTATCCACTCATAGAGAAGAAAATGTGGATAATCCGGAAAACCTGAAAAGGATACTCATCGTTTTGCAGCAGTTAGCAGAGAAATACCAATTTCCCATAATTGTAAGTACTCATCCCCGAACAAAAAAAAGATTAGAACTATTGGAAGAAGTGAATAAGAACAATAAAATTCAATTCTTAAAACCATTTGGATTCCTTGACTATGTAAATCTGCAAATGAATGCCCTTTGCACCATTTCCGATAGTGGAACCATCAGTGAAGAATCATCTATTTTAGGATTCCCTGCAATTTCGTTGAGACAATCTATGGAAAGGCCCGAAGCTCAGGATACAGGCTCAATTATACTTACAGGATTTGGCCCTGAAGTAATCCTTAATTCCATCTCTCTCTCGGTAAATGAGAAAACTGAACGAAAGATAAAAAGCATCCCTGAAGATTACCAGATCCAGGACACTTCTTGGAGGGTGGTTAAATTGATAATGGGAAACACAAGGTTGAGTAATTTGTGGTGGGGGATAATAACATGAGATTAATTTTTATTTCCTCGGGACAATATCCAGACGGAGGTGCAGCCACCAATAGACATCTCGCTTATTCAAAGGGATTAGCAGAGTTGGGGCACGAAGTTGAGTTTCTCTTATTAGAAAAGCAGCAATGGGAAAGCAATGAAATAAGATTAAATAATATTAAATTCATCGCGGTCAACCACATCGAAAAGAGCCACCTTTCTAAAATAAAAAAAATCGGGCTTCATTTAAAAAGCATCAACAAAGTGATAAATATTTTAAATGAAGAAACCAAAGCAAAAAAAGTGCTTTCCGCACTTATTTTGCTTGACACAAGGGTATCAATCTTAATACCGCTTTTACGGAAAGGCAAAAAGCTGGGATTAAAAATATTTCACGAACGAACAGAATACCCATCCGTAGTTGCAGGTAGATCAATTTTCGGAAAAATTGATCTAAGTATTTATTTAAGATTTGTTATAAAAAAATTTGATGGGTTGTTTGTGATAAATAATGCTTTAAAAAAATATTTTTCTACATTAACCAATTCCAAAATAATTATCACAAACATGATTGTGGATCCATCCAGGTTTGAGCAACTTCTAAATAAACCAAACAATACTAAACCAATTATCACCTATTGCGGGAAATTAGAAGGCGATAAAGATGGGGTACCAATTTTAATCAAATCATTTGCACGTATTGCTCATAAATCTCCGCAAGTAACATTAAAAATAATAGGTTCTCTGGATAATGAAAAAACAAAGCAAAAATTGCAATCATTGGTTCACGAATTAAATATAGAATCCAGGGTAGTATTTACAGGTTCGGTAGGAAGAGAAGATATGCCAAAAATTCTTAAAGATTCAGATATTTTGGCTCTTGCACGGCCTAATAATAAACAAGCGGAAGGCGGGTTCCCGACAAAACTTGGAGAGTATCTGGCAACGGGGAATCCCGTTGTGATTACAAACGTCGGAGAAATTGGGCTTTTCTTAAAAGACAAGGTCAATGCATATATAGCGGAACCCGACAGCCCGGAAAAGTTTTCAGAAAAATTGCTGGAAGCGCTGTCAGATCAGAATAGAATTAAAGTTGGTTTAGAAGGCCAAAAATTAGTCTATAATGAATTTAATTATTTAACTCAAGCCAAAAAACTGGAAAAATTATTTATGAATAAAGATTTTGATAACGCAGTTAAACATCCTATAAATCAACCTAGTTGCTAATTTAGAATTATGACTAACTGATTATTTCAAGTCTATAAAAAATGAAAACTATAACATTCAACATCGTTGGTGATTTGTTTTTGGGAAGAGGAATAGAATCAATTGCACGTGAGAATCCAAGTTCTTTATTTGATGCAAAAGTTTTGGATTTATTCACAAAATCAGACTTCAATATATTAAATCTTGAAAGTCCATTAACGACTGCTGACAATAACTATAAGATAGAAAAAACAGGGCCCAATTTAAAAGCATCTCCTGAAACAATAGGAACTTTAAATGTTTTGAAAACAAATTTGGTTACCCTTGCCAATAATCATATTTACGATTATGGCAGCCGGGGTCTTTCAGATACATTGAGGTTATGCCAAAATCATAATATATATACAGTTGGGGCAGGCCTCACATTAGACGAGGCAAAAAAAATATTTCATAAAGTATTGGGAACATTTTCAATTGCAGTTGTGAACATAGCCGAAAATGAATGGTGCAACGCAAATGAAAAAAGAGGAGGGGCAAACCCCATGAATTTTGTCGCCAATATGAGATCAATTGCGGAAGCAAAGAAGCTCGCAGATGTTATAATACTTATAATTCACGGCGGGCATGAATTATATAATTTTCCAAGCCCCAGAATGGTAGAAAACTATCGTTTTTTTGCTGAACAAGGTGTATCAATAATTATCAGTCATCACTCACATTTTATCAGTGGGTACGAAATTTATAAAAATGTTCCAATATTTTACGGTTTAGGCAATTTTTTGTTTGATTCAGATCTCAATTCAAGCGGATGGTCTGAGGGACTTCTACTAAACTTACAAATTACCGATGATACGAAGAAAGACATTACCTGGAAGCTGATACCCTTTAAACAGTGCAGGGGAAATAAAAAAGTAGACTTATTAGAAGGAAGCGAAAAAGCGGATATCGAAAAGAAGATTGAGTATATCAATTCAATAATTAACGACAAAGAGAAATTGAAGGAAAAATTTGATCACCTTGTAAACCACAAAAAGAAAGAGGTACTCTCTATTCTTAGCACATCCTATTTTTTGAAATACAAGTATCTCCGTTCGGCGATTAGAAAATTGGGGTTGGAATCTTTTTTTTTAAGACGCCAGCAATTAAAGTCAATTTTAAATCATGCGCGGTGCGAAGCGCATAGAGATATTACCTTTGAAGTTCTAAATAATTATCTTAATTCAAACGGTTCGCAAGACTTATAAATTAACCGGGATAAAGTAAAAAACACATCTTGTAATAACCAAATGCAAATAGCCATTCACAATAATCCAGGCAGCTTTAGCGATCGATGGATTACTTACTGCGAGGAAAATAAAATTGATTATAAAATCGTAAACTGCTGCGATAGCGATATTATCCAACAATTAGATGGTTGCAATGGATTGATGTGGCATTGGAGCCAAAATGACTACAAGGCAGTATTGTTTGCACGGCAAT